>ERZ834382.1898-NODE-1898-length-16205-cov-7.731269_pt1 | contig 16205 bp, 11 predicted proteins | sample MGYA00519692_ERZ834382 | MGnify/ENA primary metagenome ERZ834382 (study PRJEB31850, sample SAMEA3708751) | human gut metagenome | biome: human gut; feature: human-associated habitat; material: faeces | place: China | collected 2014 ...
TCAGCGAGTACGACCAGAAAACGAAATTCTACAACAAGAAGAAAGAACTTGTCCACGCCGAAGTCATGCTGCCGTCCCATGCACCACCCGGATTTGCAGATCGGGCAACCCTCTGGAATGCCGTGGAAGCCGTGGAAAACCAGTGGAACTCCCAGCTTGCCCGACGCATCGTGCTGGCGTTTCCGGTGGAGGTGCCGAAAGAACAGTATCTCTCCATGATACAGGAATTCTGTCAAGAGCAGTTTGTTTCCAAAGGGATGATTGCCGACTTTGCCATCCACGACAAGGGAGATGGAAACCCACACGCTCACATTCTGCTGACGCTCCGGGCAATAGATGAACACGGCAAGTGGCTCCCGAAAGCCAGAAAGGTGTACGACCTTGACGAGAACGGTGAGCGCATCCGGCTCGCTTCCGGCAACTGGAAGTGCCACAAGGAAAACACGGTGGACTGGAACGACCAGAAGTATGCCGAGGTCTGGCGGCACAGCTGGGAAGTTGTTACCAACCGCTATCTGGAAGCCGCTGGCAGATCAGAACGTGTTGACCTGCGCTCCTTTGAGCGGCAGGGCATCCAGCAGATACCAATGGTTCACCTCGGCCCCGCCGCACACCAGATGGAAAAACGTGGAGTAGAAACCTTTCTCGGCAATCTGAATCGTGATATTCGAGCCGCTAACAGCCTGATGCAGTCCATCCGCAGCACCATCCGTGGGCTGCAACGCTGGATCGCAGACCTGAACGAAAAGAAGCAGCTCCTTCTGGATGCTCTGGAAAAGGCGAAAGAACCCACGCTGTCCGACTTGCTGGTGGACTACTTCAACCTCCGCAACGAGCAGCGCAGCGATTGGTCGAGTAGAGCGCAGATAAAATGTACCGCCCGTGACCTTGCCGAAGTTATGCAGGCTGTTGATTATCTGAAAGTTCATTCTCTGAACACCGTTGAGGATTTGAACCAAGCCATTGACAGCTTAAACCAGACCGCCGCCCCTCTCCGCAGGCAGTTGAAGCAGAACGAAAACCGTATGCGGGCAATCGCTCAGATCAAGGACGCTGCTGCCGTCCATGCCAAGCTGAAGCCCATCCATGATACCTTTATCAAGAAGAACTTCAAGCTGACCAAGGACGCTTACGCTGCCCAGCACAAAGAGGAACTGGACACCTTTAATAAAGCTGTCCGCACCCTGATGAAGCTGAACGGCAGCACAGCGGTGGATTTTTCGGCATTGGATGCCGAATTTTCTGCGCTGCAATCCGGCAGCGCAGAGCTGCACACCCAACTGGAAACCTTGCAGCCGGACGTCTCCGCACTGAAAAATATCCGCAAGTATATCGACATGGTGCTGAATAAGCAGCAACTTTCTGCACTGGGCGGCAAGACCCCGGAGAAAGAATCTGTGCTGAAAAAGCTGCACGGAGCCAAAGCCACCGCTGCCCCGAAGAAACCGGAGCAGCAGAAGAACACACCGGAACTTTAAGGAGAAAGGAACATGACCTACACCCAAGCCCAGATCGACAAAGCCAATGCGGTGGAGCTGGAAAAATTTCTCCGGGCACAGGGCGAAACGCTGGTGCGCAGCGGAAAAGAATACCGCTGGAAAGCCCACGACAGCCTGACTGTCTGTGGAAACAAATGGTTCCGGCACAGCCAGAGCAAGGGCGGCTTTCCGGTGGATTTCGTGATGGAATTTTACGGCAAGTCCTTCCCCGAAGCGGTGCAGATGCTGACCGGAGAGCCGGGCGAAGTCCAGCCGGAGGCTGACCCCGCCCCCTCTCCGGCGTTTCGCTTGCCGCTGCGGAACGTCACCAACGCCAACATCCTGAACTATCTGACACAGGAACGGAAACTCAGTCCCTCGCTGGTGAACTTCTTCATCGTTGCCGGAGATATTTACGAGGACGCCGCTCACCACAACGTGGTCTTTGTGGGGCGGGATGCGGACGGGCATCCCCGCTACGCAAGCAGCCGCGGCATCAATGAGAAATTTCGGCAGAATGCAGCAGGTGCAGAAAAGGCGTTTGGCTTTGCCCATCGTGGCACTGACAAGCAGTTGCTGGTCTTTGAAGCCTCCATCGACCTGCTGTCCTTCATCGAACTGTTCCCGAAAAACTGGCAGCAGCACAATTATCTGTCGCTGGGCGGGGTGTCGGGCAAAGCACTGCGGCAATTTCTCTCGGAACGCCCAGATGTGGAGCGGGTGTTCCTCTGTCTGGATGCCGATAAAGCCGGAGAGGATGCCTGCAAGCGGCTGGCGACGCTGCTGCCGGACAGTGTGAGCGTGACCCGCATCCAGCCCTGTATGAAAGACTGGAACGATGTTCTGGTGCACCGGGCTGAGATCCCGAACCGGGATTATTTCAAAAGCATCGTGCTGAAAGAGCCGTCAAAACCGGAAACGGTGAAGATCATCCGCATGAGCGACGTGGAACTGACCCCGGTGGACTGGCTCTGGAAACCGTATCTGCCATTTGGGAAACTAAGCGTGCTGCAGGGCAATCCGGGCGAGGGCAAGACTTATTTTGCCATGCACCTTGCCGCTGCCTGCACCAATGGAAAGCTGCTGCCCAACATGGAGCGCATGGAACCCTTCAACGTGATCTACCAGACCGCAGAGGACGGTCTGGGCGATACGGTCAAGCCCCGCCTGATCGAAGCCGGGGCAGACCTTGACCGGGTGCTGGTCATTGATGACAGCGAGGTGCAGCTGACTCTTTCGGATGAACGAATTGAAAAAGCCATTATCGAGAACAACGCCCGACTGGTCATCATCGACCCGATCCAGGCATATCTCGGTGCCGACGTGGACATGAACCGGGCGAACGAAGTCCGGCCCATCTTCATGCGGCTGGGACAGGTAGCGCAGCGAACAGGCTGCGCTATTTTGCTGATTGGACACCTGAACAAAGCCGCCGGAATGCAGAGCTTGCAGCGAGGTCTCGGCTCCATCGACATTGCTGCCGCCGTCCGCAGCGTCATGTTCATCGGCAAGCTGAAGCACGACCCCACCATGCGCATCTTGACCCACGAGAAAAGTTCTCTTGCCCCGCCGGGAGCGTCACTGGCGTTCTCTCTGGGGGACGAGGGTGGCTTCCGCTGGGTCGGCGAGTACGACATTACCGCAGACGAGATGCTGTCCGGCATCGAGCCGCAGCGGGAAACCAAGACCCAGCAAGCCAAAGACCTGATCTGCACCCTGCTTGCCGGAGGAAAGCAGGTGCTCAGTGAGGACATCGACAAGGCAGCGCTGGAAAGGGGCATCCCCGGTCGAACTGTCCGGGATGCCAAGCGGGAACTGGGCGATGCCCTGAAAAGCAAGATCGTGGAAGGTCGCAAGAAGGTCTTTTGGATGGAATAAGCCATTTGACTGGCAGAAAAATTTGGCTGGCAAGAAAATCATGGTACACCCACAGTTGCCAGTCTGCCAGCCAAATTCGGAAAATGACGATTTAAGGAGGAATTGAATGGAGAATCAGAATTCGAGTTATTCGGTGCAGATTGGCAAAACCACCTTTATTGTGTGCGTGAAGCAGTCCGAAACCGCCAAAAAGCCGATTGAAAAGATGTTCAAGGATATGTGCAGACATGAGGTCACACGGGACTTCCTTGCAGACAACCTGATGAATTTAGAAAAATTGCCGAAAACCTCTTGACGAAGTCCAGCCCGAAGGAACCGGCTACCGTGCGAAAACACGTTTTGCCCGGTTCTTCAATCTGCCGGAGCTGATTTCTCTGTTCAAAGAATCCGCAGATGTGCAGACAGCGGATATGCTGAACCTTCCTGTGCCACAAGCAGAGTACATCAATGAAGTGCTGAAACCCAGCGAAACACAGGAAGAAATGGTAAGTTCCTTTGCAGACCGTGCCGAGGCTGTACGAAATGGCAGCGTGAATCCGAAGTTCGATAACATGCTGAAGATTACCAACGATGGCAGAAAACTGGCACTCGACCAGCGGCTTATGAATGATATGCTGCCGGACGAGCCGGAGAGTAAGGTAAATCGCTGTGTGGACAATGCGTTCAAGGTCTGGGAAGAATCGGCCCCGGATAGGGGAACACAGTTGATTTTTTGCGACTTATCGACACCAAAAGCCGATGGAACATTCAACGTCTACGATGATGTGCGGGAAAAGTTGGTGGCGAGAGGTGTTCCCCGTGAAGAGGTGGCGTTCATTCACGAGTATAACACCGAAACGAAAAAAGCAGACCTGTTTGCAAAGGTTCGCGCCGGACAGGTGCGTATCCTGATGGGGTCTACGCCGAAGCTTGGCGCGGGAACCAATATTCAGGATCGGCTGATTGCCCTGCATCATCTGGATTGTCCGTGGAAGCCCTCTGACCTTGAACAGCAGGAGGGACGTATTCTCCGGCAGGGAAACCGGAATAAGCAGGTGAAAATCTATCGTTACGTCACGGAAAATACGTTTGATTCGTACATGTGGCAGATTCTGGAAAACAAGCAGAAGTTCATTTCTCAGATCATGACGTCCAAATCTCCTGTCCGCGCCTGCGATGATGTGGACGATACCGCACTGTCCTATGCCGAAATCAAGGCACTGGCAACGGGCAATCCCTACATCAAGGAAAAGATGGATTTGGATATTCAGGTCAGTAAGCTGAAACTGCTGAAAGCCAACCACACCAGTCAGATTTATAGTCTGGAATCCGATATTGCGCGTCGCTATCCACGAGAAATTACTGCGGCAAAGGGTCAGATCGAAGCACTGAAAACGGATATGGAAGCGGCAAAACCGCTTCTGGCGCAGGATAAAGACCACTTCTCTATGGAGATCAGCGGCAAGGTGTACACCGAACGCAAGGAAGCGGGCGCGGCCATCATCGAGGCTTGTAAGGCTTTGAAGGCGGCTGGTACCGAGGGCAGGATCGGCAGCTACGGTGCGTTTGAATTGCACTCCCGGTTTGACAATTTCGATAAGGTGTTCCGCTTATCCATCAAGGGCGCGTGGAACTATTCGATGGAAGTCGGCAAAGACGCGCAGGGTAATATCCTGCGCGTTACCAATGCACTGGCAGGTATCGAAAGAGCATTGCCGCAGGTGGAACGCAGACTGGAAAATTTGGAACAGCAGTTGGCGCAGGCAAAGGAAGAAGCCAAACGTCCTTTTGCGCAGGAAGCAGAATTGGCCGAAAAATCTGCGCGCCTTGCGGAGCTGAACGCTCTGCTCAACATGGATGAAAAAGGCAGCGAGGATGCCCTGGGCGTGGACGAAGGTGCAGCCGAAACCGAAGTCGCAGACAGGCCGCGCCAGCCTGTGAACTATGCAGGCCGCGTTGCCGAGCGCACTGCGGACAATGTTCGGAAACCTTCTGTACTGGCACAGCTTCATGCAAAGCAGGTAGAGCGCAGCGCAGAACCACAGAAATCCCAGAAGCGAAAAAGTCACGAAATGGAACTGTAAATAGGATAACCCCGTTAGATCTCTGCAAGGAATCTAACGGGGTATTTTTGAAAAAGGAGGGCATTTGCTGACATTAACACCGATCAATCTGAAAACGGCAAACGCGTTTGTGCAGCAGTATCACCGCCACCATAAACCGACGCGAGGGCATAAGTTCTCCATTGGCGTATCGGAGAATGGCGCATTGGTGGGCGTTGCTATCTGCGGCAGGCCCGTAGCGCGGAGGCTGGACGATGGCTATACGCTGGAAGTCAATCGCCTGTGTACAGATGGAACACCGAACGCCTGCAGCATTTTGTATGCGGCGGCATATCGTGCAGCACGGGCCATGGGCTACAACAAAGTTGTTACCTACATTCTGAACACGGAGAATGGCAGCTCCCTGAAAGCTGCCGGCTACACCTGTGAGGGCAAGGCCGGGGGATTAGAGTGGAACGGCGCAAAAGCACCGAAACAGGCTGACCAATATCCGCGCCAGATGAAAACACGATGGGTCAAGAAAAAGGAGGGCTTGCATGGTAGTTGACCGCAAACAGCAGATGAAAGAAATCACGGAACGGTTGGAGCAGGGGGTAAAAGACATTTTTACATCGGAAATGTACACGACATACCTGCGCACGATGGCAAAATTCCATAATTACAGCTTCAATAATACGCTACTGATTGCTATGCAGCGGCCTGATGCCACACTGGTGGCAGGGTTTAACGCATGGAAGAATAAATTTAACCGTTACGTCAAAAAAGGCGAAAAGGGCATCCAGATCATTGCTCCGGCTCCCATCAAGGAAGTCGAGGAGCGAGAGAAAATCAACAAGGATACGGGTCTGGCGGTGCTGAACGAAAACGGTGAGCCGGAAATGGAACGTGTGGAGTATGTGGTTCCGCGTTTCCGAGTGACGACGGTTTTTGATGTTTCACAGACCGATGGGGAACCGATTCCGTCGTTGGAAGTGAACGAACTGACGGCCAGTGTCAAAGACTATGCGTTGCTTACGGCGGCAATCGAGCAGGTATCGCCTGTGCCGATTCGGTTTGACGAAATCGAAGGGGAAGCCAAAGGGTATTACAGCGACATAGAGAAAGAAATCTGCATCCATGTCGGCATGGGCGAGAGCCAGACCATCAAGACGATGATCCATGAAGTCGCTCATGCGATGCTGCATAACAGCGATTTGATGAAACAGCTCGGCGAAGAAAAAGACAGGCTCACGAAAGAAACCGAAGCCGAAAGTATTGCATTTACGGTCTGCTCGGCTTTGGGCATTGATACGTCCGATTACTCTTTTCCGTATGTGGCGAGCTGGGCCAGCGGCAAGGAGATGAAGGAGCTGAAAGATTCGATGGATACGATTCGATTGACCGCAGCCGATTTTCTGGAAAAGCTGGAAACGGCAGTCGCGGAAAGGAGCGCAGAGCGCATGACCGCAATGCAGTATGCGGAAAAGCTGGTTGCCGACAAGGAGCAGGAAAAAACGATTTTCGATGATGAGCAGCGAAACCTCATCGTGAATTTTGCTTTCAAGCTGGATGACCGGGCTGCAACGGAAGAACTGGTGAACGGTCTGGCGGCGGCACTGGCCGAGGATGACAAAGAAGAAGTCAACCGCCTGATGTACGAGGCACAGGAGAAAATCGAAAATCTGCCGGATAGAATGATTGGCCTTTCGGAGATGCACGACTATGGTTATCGGAAGGATGATATGCTGCCGCTGATGAAAGACGCTGCGTTGGAATGGCATCGGGCTGGCGAAAAAATCTATCCTCTGTTTTCGGATGGTACGGCAGGCGAGTTTGCCAGCAAGAAGCAAATCGCACAGCATGACGGTATTTTCGGCATCCGAACAGATGTATGGCAGAGTATTCTGCTGGAACAGCAGGAAAGTTATCTGGAAGATGATTTTACATATCCGCAGTTTCCGTTTTCGCCCATCACCAGAGAACAAGCCCTGCAGCTGTACGATGAGGGAAAGCAAATCTACTTAGTCCGCACAAGTCTGCGGCCAACGATTGTCACGGAACGCGCAGAAATCGAGCGTGGAAGTGATATGTTCCAGATTGCAACGGCAGACTTGGAGCTAGAGAAGAGTCGAGAAGAATCTCTGCTGCAGGGCAGTGAGAAACAGTTCGGTATTTATCAGATCACTGCCCGTGACCCGGAACACGACTACCGCTTCATGGGATTGGACTATGTGCAGAAGAAAGGCATAACGGTTTCCCGTGCAGATTATGACCTGATCTATGCCGCACCGCTTACGGACAAGGATACGCTGGATGGCATTTATGAACGATTCAATATTCAGCGTCCAGCAGACTTTACGGGGCATTCGCTGTCGGTCAGTGATGTGGTGGTGCTCAATGATGGCAGTACAGTCAAAGCCTACTATGTGGACAGTATTGGATTTGCTAAACTGCCGGAATTTTTTAAGGAAAGGAATATGGATTTACAGAAAGAAAACCTTTTGAACGAGGAATTGCAGGAAATCGAAATCTTTGATAAGCCGGGTCTTTTCAGTAATGGCCGACTGCGGGATGAAGATGTGCCGGAGGGCTTATATCGCTATGATCTGCGCGGTTCGGACTACGACCCAGGCCAGCCCATTACAGTGGAGAAAACTGTGGTGGTGAACCATGCGGCATCTGTCCTGATGGCCGAAGAACTTGACCTTGACGCGGAGGGGCGGCTGGAACTTGGCGAGGAAGGACTGAACTTCACAGGCGCAGAGTTGACCGTGCGAGAGTTCATGGAGGAACAGCAGCAGAAAAGAAATGGACTGATCCACGGCGATTCCGACCATATCGCAGTCGAGGGGCATATCGGCACATGGTACGCTATTGATGAAACGGAGATCGGCGGCGAGAAGTTCTTCCTGCTGGAGCATGAGGAACACGGCGATATGGCGGCTTGTGTTGCAGTCAATGAGCAGGGCAAACTGGTGGCAGAGGATTTGTGGAACGGCTTTGATGAGGATTTTCAGGAGGCTGTGCAGAAATATTTCTCTGAAAAATGGAATATGCCGAAAAAAGAAGATGTGGTATCGGAGATCATTGAAAAGGCTGTGCCTGTGCCGGACAACAGCGCACAGAACTATTCGGATGTGCCTGTTTACTATGAGCCGTTCAGCTATGCCAAAGAAAACGACGAAGTGGATTTATACCGCACTTCCTATCGGCTGAACAGCGAGTGCAAGCAGGCAATCCAAGAAGCGATTGCGGACAACTATGACGGAATGTACCTTGGCGATGGCGCGGTCGATCAGGTGGTGCGGCAGTACGGCATGGAGCGTGTGGGCTATATTCTGGCGAACACTCTGCACCATAAAAGCTACGATGGCCGCTTTTCTCGTCGCAACAAGGAATGGGCAGAGCAGGTAAGTACCCCAGAGCATAATGCAGACCGTATGACCTTCCGCACAGACTGGGTGGTTGACAGCCACCCGGCTATTCTGGATGGCTTTGTGACGATGTTCCGGGAAGAATTGGAAGCGCAGAAAAAACTGGAACAGGAGCAGCCTTTCGTAAAGCAGTTCTATGTGGTCGAAAATCTGCAGGATGCTCCTTTGAAAATCGAGAGGTTCGGAAATCTGGATGATGCAATGTCACAGTATCAGGCACTTCCGAATCATTACATGAAAGCCTTGGGTGTGGAGAAAAATCCTGATCCTCTGCCGGGTTCACTGGATGTTTTGCAGTGCAGGAACGGCATTGACACCATTGTGGAGGACTACAAAACGGTTCCGGGCTGGGATAACCCGTATATCCAGAGTCATGTTGTGCAACCGTTGCAAGGGGCTTTGGCTGTGCAGGATGTGGAGCTGGCCTACGAATTGCCTGATGCCTATTTTCATATCCAGACCTGTGAGGATGGTTTCGACTATACCTTATATAATAAGGACTTCACGGAGCGGGATGGCGGCATCCTTGAAACGGATGGAGATAAGTCTGTGCAGGAGGCTATGACGGAGCTGCTGGCAGAGTTCGGCTGCGATGCAGCACAGGGCAGGATCATGGACGCGGCAGAACTGCGGGAACAGGCCGATATGGTGGCAGAGCAGCAGGCAGAGGTTTTGAAAGAAAAACTCGCCGCAGAAAGACCTGCGCCGGAAGAAACGCTCAGCTTTTATGTTGCGGAGTGTCTGGAGTTTACGTTTGCGGGAGAGTTCCACGACCATCTGACAATGGAAGAAGCCTTGGAAGCCTATGACAAGATTCCGTCCGAACGGATGAATGCTGACAAGTGCATTGGATTCTGCATCGAGGAAGATGGCGGCTTTGTTGGAATGTATGAGCTGGTCGTGAACGACAAAGTGCAGCGTGAGAACATCAACTCCATCAACTATTTCAGGGATGATAAGCTGGTGCAGCAGGCTATCTCTGACATGGAAAAGCTGATGGCGGCACGGCAGCAGAGCAAGGAGCAGGAACGCAACAGTACGAAAAAGTCTGTTCTGGAAGCTCTGCATAGCCTGAAAGCAAAGAAGCAGGAGCAGCCGGCTCAGGAACAGGATAAGCCGAAAAAAGCAAAATCGAAAGGAATGGAATTATGATGAATGTACGCTTTGATGAACTGGAACTGATGCTGATGGCGATGTTCGAGCAGAAAACGCTCAAAGGTACGATTCAGACGCTGACGGAAGTTCAGCAGCTTGTGGAAGAGGATGCAGAGATGGCTGTGCTTGTTCAGCAGAGCATCCAGAAGCTGCAGCAGCTGAACGAGCAGCAGTTCAAAGGGCTGGAACTGGAGTGGTATAAACCGGATGAACCGAATCAGAAAGTAGAAAGGGTGGCAGATGAATAAACAGATCAGAGTTTTCCAAATCAAGGAGATTCATCATAAGCAAAGGGCAAAATCTTATGTACAGCAGATAGAGGATGGTTTTCTGATTCATCATCAGAATTACCAAAGTGCTTATAAGGGGCAGGTAGGACCGAGTGAAACACCAGTTACAGTTCGGGGGCGTCTGGAAGAACAAAGGCCAAATACATTTATCGGCCGTCCGTTCGGAGTCAGTGATGTTATGGTATGGGATGAAGAAGAAAAGCGAAAATTCTTCTATGTCGATAAAGACGAGTTGGTCGAGGTTGGCGGTTTTACGGATATAGACTCCGCCGGAAATGTTGTTGCCCTCATGGTTCCCAATTACCAGGTTGATGGAAAAACAGGAACATGGCTCCCGTATGATAGTGAAGTTGTAGAGGGTGTCTGCTTCTTTATGATGCGGAATGAGCAACGCAGAGATGCTGTTTCTCCAATCGTGGTAGACAGTAAAGGTGTATTTGTGACAGAGGCACCGAATGGCTTTGAAAATGTTCGGGCCACTATTACAGAATATGTTCGCCGCGCTGAAAGGAAACAGCAGGATGTGACAGAACATGAAAAGTGCCTGACGAATGGAACGTATGAACGGGCGCGGGAGTCTGGCACAGAGCAGAACTACAATATGATTGATGGTTGCGTCAACAACAATCCGAGAAAGCCGCGTGTCATAGGCAACAGAGTCTCAGTGCTGGATCGGCTGCATATCAAACTGGAAGAGCGAAAGCAGAAAGAACAGGGACAGCAGCAACAGCAGGAGAGAACCCTTAAAAATTAAAAAGTATTTTCCGTAAAGCAAGCCAGCCACAGGACTTTCAGAGTGAAGTCTTGTGGCTGGCTCTTTTTATGCAGTTATTTAAAGAGATGGTTCGTGATTGCGTTTAGGCTGTGTACGGCTGTGCTGCTGTGTATGTTCTGTTTCAAGAATCATATCAACATTCTGACAAGCGGTTTGCAGTTCGTGATAGTAGTCTTTGAAATAGGTATAGCTTTCGTACCGTGCAGTTCGTGTAGATAGCAGTTTTTCTTTCTCAGCCCGCAAATCCTTCATAGTGGGAATCGTGCCATCCGGGGAACTGCGTTTTAAGAATTGAGCGGCTTCCTCATATTTGGCGATTTCATCTTGATGCTCAGAACGATAAATCTTCTTATTGTTGGCCTGTAAAAATTCTTTATATGTGTTTTTTGTAGAAAGATACTGCCCCAGATAGTGAATCTGTTCATTCAACCGTTTCAAATCGGCATCCGTGGACTTTGCGGTATTACGGGCATCTGACATTTTAGCGGAGAGTTCATCCCGCGCTTTTTTCAATTCGTCATAGCTGTCATAGCCGTGTTGCTGTATATAGACGATGGTATTTGCCATCTGTTGCAAATTGGAAATCTTGACTTTCTGTGCATAGGCGCGGTTCTGCTGGGCCTTTACGCAGTCCTGCAAATTCACAACCAAACGAAGATTCGATTTGATATAGAGAACGGCAATGGGGTCGGCAACACTCCATTGCTGTTTTTCTTTTTCAGCGGCTAGAGCATTGCTTTCAAAAAGCATCAGAAGATGATTGCGGTCAAAACTGGTTCCCAGTGTTCGGGCAGAAATGTATTTCTCTCTGTTCGGCAGAAGATAGCTGAATCGCCCACGGTGATCTTTGACAGAAATACCGGATTCGGCTTGAAGCTGTCGGCTGAATTCTTCAAATGATTTTGCTCGCTTTGCCGCCGCAGTAATGGCATCCCGCAGTTTGTCCTTTTCGGTTTGAAATTTGGTTCGCATGGGTGTGAAGCCTTCTGCAACAAGTTCAGCGTTCAATTTGTCCAGATTGATCTGCCCGCGCTGTTTAGCATAATACTCCTGCTGCGTGATTTTGTTGACAGATGGGGAAAGCAAATCGACCTGATTGAGATTTTCTCTCATGCAGATGTTCATAAGAGACTGCTGTAAATGCTTTAAGTAATCTTTTGTCAGGTGGTGCTTGTAGCCAGCTTTACAGTCGATGGGACGTTCCATAAAGTTTTTTTGCGGAATATCCAGCTTTCGCAAACTGTTGATTACGATATGTACATGGATATTGCCGCTGCCGTTATGCCCGTCCATGTGGGTACAGACCAATGCCTGATGGCCAGGAAAATTTGTTTTTACATATTCCATGCCGATGGCCTGCGCTCGTTCTCCTGTGAGTCCGCATTCATCTTTATCCGCAGGATCGAAGCTGATGAGATAATGATGTGTCTTGATTTCATCATAATTCTGATTTTTATGGTACTGTGCATTGAGCATTTCACACTCTACATCAAAAAGTTCCGGTTCACAATTTATGCCATCCAGCAGAATATCCCGGCGGAGCACCCAGTTTCCATTTGCATCCAGCAGAGGTTTCTTCAAGACCTCATCGTGCTCATATTTCAAATAGTCGAGTGCCGCACCGTAGTCTGCGCTTTTACCTGCGACATGTTTTAAGATTGCCACGATAATCACCTGCCAATTCAGCAATATCTTTCCGCATGGAGCGGAGGTCGGTCATGCAACGATTGATCTCTTCCAACATAGCGCGAGATTGGATACCACCGCTGTTAAAGAAGGCAGCAATCTGGTTCAGATTGTTTCCGATATGAGAGAGCTGCCTTGCAAAATCCCGCAGTTCTGCAATGTCGGCAACGATGTTGTAATGAACGTGAAGTTTTTCGGTTATGGCCTGTTTCCTTACATAAACGGCAACGGGATAGCCAGCCTGTTCAGCAGAACACGAAACCAGTGCGTACTCCACATCGGTAAAACGAACCATTACATTCTTAGTCCGTTTGATGCTTTCATCCTTTTTGGGGCGAGCCATAGTGTGATCCTCCTGCATTTTATAGTTGCGAAGCAACTCCCGATAAGCCGTAGGCGTTCGGCTGCGAACACATTCATGTGGAGCTAGATAGCCAAAATCCAAGATTTTGTGCGTACCGTGGGGATGGGGAACGGAATCCCCATCAAGATTGCCGGGAATGAAAAATCACGAAAGTGAGTTTTGAGTTACCATAGGCGAATCTTGCTCTAAGACAGGGAAACCCTGGTGTTGCAGTATAGGCCTTGCCATCAGAAAAAGAAGTGCTTCTATAAATAGGAATCCGCAGCCTTTATTTGGAATACACTTTCCAGATTTTTTTTGAATTTCTTTCAAAAACTGTATTCCAAAATGCCCTTCTGGATTCCTATTAGTAAAGGGGGATTGATCCGATGAAGCAGAAAGAGCGACTGGATGAAAAAGTGAAGCAGGAGCGAACGGAGCCTGACCATCACAGAAAAATCATTATTAAGGGCATCACCGTGTATGAATCGTTCCGACCAGAAGGCAGTGAACTGTGGGACTGCCTCTTGCAGAGTATGGGGAAACACTGAAAAAAAGATTTTTTAAAATTGTGCGCTACAGCTTGATTTTCGTGCCGCAGCTTGGTAGAATACAGACGGGTTAAGTAAATATGTGCAATCAAAAGCCATTAACTTTCTGGATTTTACCATGCGAATTGCGTGGAGACAGGAGGTTTAATGGCTTTGTTTTTTTATAAGGAAAAGAATAAGGACATACGAGCAGCAGCCTATCTGAGGTTGTCTATCGAGGACGGAGATAAGGCTGAAAGCAACAGCATCGGAAACCAGAGAGAACTTATCCGGGATTTCGTTGCAGAACGACCAGAACTGCATTTGGTAGGAGAATATGCAGATGATGGTTACACGGGAACCAATTTTGAGCGACCAGGCTTTACACAGATGATGGAGGACATCAAATACGGCAAAATCAACTGCATCATAGTCAAGGACTTGTCTCGACTTGGCCGTAACTACATTGAGATGGGAAAGTATCTGGAACAGATTTTCCCAATGATGGGGATTCGGTTCATCGCCATCAATGATAACTACGATAACGCAAACACTGAGAGCAGTGAATCGGATAGCATCGTGGTTCCCTTCAAAAATCTGCTGAACGATTCCTACTGCAGGGACATTTCTATTAAGGTTCGGAGCCAGTTGGATATGAAGCGGCGCAAGGGAGAGTTCATCGGTGGGTATGCAATGTACGGTTACTGCAAAGATGAACGGAACAAAAGCCGGTTGGTGGTGGATGAGTACGCAGCAGATGTTGTTCGTTCTATCTACCGCAGAAAATTGGAAGGCATGAGCGCAAAGGCTATTGCGGAACAGCTGAACAGCGAGGGGGTTCTGGCTCCCAGTGAGTACAAACGGCTGTGCGGACTGAATTATCACAGCGGCTTCAAGGCCGGAACTCATGCAAAGTGGCAGGCGATTCAGGTACTTCGGATTTTGAAAAATGAAGTTTACACCGGAACGATGGTGCAGGGTAAACGGCAGAAAATCAATTACAAGATTAAGAAAATCCGTGACGTAGAAGAATCCGGCTGGATCAAAGTTCCTAATATGCATGAGGCCATCATTCCACAGAAATTGTTTGACACCGTGCAGGAAGTTTTGAAGCTGGACACCTGTGCATCGAAAGGACAGCGGGCAGTCAATCTCTTTTCAGGTATTGTTCGGTGCGGGGGCTGCGGACAGAATATGGTGCGGCGCACTGTATCAAAAAATGGAAAGAAGTATGTTTATCTGCACTGCATCACAAATCATAACGGCCTGGGCTGTTCTTCACACCTTATCAGCGAAAGTAAATTAGCAGAAGTGGTGCTGGCTGCATTGCAGGGAAAGATTCAGCAGATCAGTGGACTGGAACAGCGGCTAGATGAAATCAACGAGATTCCAAAAAATCAACGCAGGTTAAAATCGGTAGAAGAGCACATGAAAATGCTGGAACAGGAAGAACAGAAATATCAGACCCTGCGCCGTCAGCTTTACGAAGATATGAGCAACGGCATTGTCAGTAAGGATGAGTATAAAGAGTTCAGCCGTTCCTTTAACGAAAAAGTCGAAAATATCCGTAAGGCAAAAACGGAAATGAACCGTCAGCTGGATAGCCTGAACAATCTGGATGTGGAACATTTGCCGTGGATCGAAGATTTTAAATCCTATCAAAACTTAACGAGTTTGAATCGCCGTGTTCTGGTAGAACTGGTGGAAAGCATTACAGTCTATGATAAAGAGCACATTCACATCCAATATCGCTTCGACCAGGAAATCCGCAATGTACTGGAATATTGCAACAGCATTCCGACAACAGAAACGGAGGGGAGTACAGTATGAAATGTGTAAGCTATACTCGGACGATGCCTTGGAAAAACCATGCAGGTGAACTGACGATTGCCGACCAGAATCAGCGTATTGCAGAATACCTGGCTGAACATAAAGAGTTCGATTTACAGAAAAAGTATTCTGACCGTAAGGGTGCAGAAAACGCGAGTGCGGCATTTGACAAAATGATTGATGATGGAGTGGGACGAAAATTTGACTGCATCATTGTAGCATCTATGTATTACTGTGGGCCTGGCTTCCCGGCGGCGCGTCAGTCAATCAAGGAAACTCTCTATGAGACAGGCGTGGATCTGATCGTTCTGGAAGAAGGACTGGATACCAGAACTGCCAGTCGAAAAGAGGTTGAGGACTATTTTGAGGAGAAACGCTGCGAGATGCACGCAGAAATCATGTTTGCATGGAGGAAGAAGCAGGGCGCAGGATTCCGGCTGACCAATTCCGTTCCGTATGGTTATATCCGCAGGAATGGTGAAAGCAACATGGTAAAGGATGAAGAGGTTGCTCCGTATCTGAGCGAAGCTTTTTCCAGATATGCATCGGGACAGAAGATGGGCGATATTGCAAAATGGTTGAATGAACAGAATGTCGAACCACCGATGAGGCACAAAAAAAGAATTCAGGGAAAACCATATGAGGGAGAATCTGATCTGTGGACATCGGATAATCTGAGGGGATTGTTCAGAAATCCAACATATACGGGTGCAACGGCAAACGGAAGCCGTCAGATTATTGCAGAGAACTGCCATGAGCCGTACATGACAAAAGAACAGTTTTAT
>ERZ834382.1909-NODE-1909-length-16129-cov-45.360085_pt1 | contig 16129 bp, 15 predicted proteins | sample MGYA00519692_ERZ834382 | MGnify/ENA primary metagenome ERZ834382 (study PRJEB31850, sample SAMEA3708751) | human gut metagenome | biome: human gut; feature: human-associated habitat; material: faeces | place: China | collected 2014 ...
CGATGCGTTCAGCAGGCGGCAGGTGGTCACGAGGCTGCGCTCGGTGACGTTGCTTTGCCGGATGATTTTCTGCGTGGCGTAGGTCACGGCTCGGTAGGGATAGGCGTTGAAGTCACACACCACGCTGTCCACCTTCAACACTTGGTTGATGTTTCCGGCGATGATGCGGTTGTAGTACCCCTTCTCGGCGAAGTCCGAATAATAGTGGTACACGCTCTTGTCTGCCAGCAGCAAGGCACGTTTTACGTTGTGTTCAATCGCGCTTTTTTCAGGTGACAGCGTGAAGAAAAGCTCGTGGAAGCGGCGCACATGCTCCCGTGCCTCCGCTGGACGGTTCTGCGACAGATCCTGCGACAGCGCAAGCATCAGCGACTTGCCGTTGTCCAACACATAGATTTTCTCCCGTTGCTTCTCCGCGAAACGGTAGGAGTCTAAAGAGATTACAATCGTTATACAGGAATTTAACACGATAGGAATTGAATACCTTGAACAAAAAATACCTAATCTCCATTCATTTGACAAATATATATTAAAACATTTTATGAACGGAATTCGTTGCATAACGACAAATCAAAAGAATTAAATAATAGCCATATTATTACCTCTATATTTTTTGAGATATGATATGGCTATTTAGATAAGGATCCATATAGAAATTCTTTCGTATAATTTTCATTTGATATCTTCAACAGTACGCAGTTTTTCCGTTCTGTATAAACATCACGTATGTTTGCCGCTTCTCTTGTGAGAGAACCTTTCCTACCAGCCACATGCGGAACAGGTAGGTGTTGTAGGTGTTCAGCCGAAAAGCAATCAGAATAATGATTTCAGGCGCGTACACGTCCGCGTACAGCCCGTTTTCAAGCTGCATGTAGCGGCACACCTTGTAGTCGTTCAGCACGTCAGACTTGCGGACGGCTTTGATGACGGCGTTCACTGCCGGGACGGTCGTATGGAACAGTCCGGCTATTTCGGTGGCGGTCATCCACACATCGTTACCGGTTACGCTGACCGCCTTGTCCTCTATGATGATTATGTCACGTTTCATGGCTCCTCTTTTTTAGATGGTGCAACCTGCAAATTCCTCGACGTTGTTTAACCTTGCGGCAAGGTTTTCCATATCCTGATTGAGTTTTTCTTTGGTTATCTTCGCGTAAATCTGCGTCGTCTTTATGCTCTTGTGTCCAAGCATGGAGCTGACCGTTTCGATGGGTACGCCGTTGGAAAGGAAAACTGTCGTGGCTGCCGTGTGGCGGCTTTGATGCCACGTGATATGCTTGGTGATGCCGCAACGCTTGGCGACGGCACGGATACCGGCAAGGCACGTGTTATAATGCGGAACGGGAAATATCCTGCCGTCCCCGCACAGTCCCCGGTATTTGCCGATTATGCGGTTGGCGATGTCGAGCAGGCGGATGTTGGACACCACGCCCGTTTTCTGGCGGTTGATGTTTATCCACTCGTGTTCGTCGAAGTAGGTGCGGATATTCTCTTCCGTGAGGCTGCGCATATCCGAAAACGATAACCCGGTGAAGGCGCAGAACAGGTAGAGGTCGCGGTACAGTTCCTGTTTGGCGTTTTTCAGTTTCCCCTCCATCAGCAGGCGTATTTCGTCTTTGGTCAGGAAACTGCGTGTCGTTTCCTCCTTCTTGATTTCATACTCGCGGAACGGGTCGCGTGTCAGCCACTCGTTGTTGATGGCTATGAACACCATTGTCCGTAGCGGGCAGACGTACAGCCACACGGTATTGGTGCAGCAGTGCTTGTCCGTGCGCAGGAACATCTCGAAGTCGGAGATGAAAGCCGGGGTAAGCTCTTTTAGGGCGATGTCCTTCACATGGTAGCGGATGTCGAGGAACTCTTGCATGTGCTTGTAAACGGTGCGGTACTTCAGCAGCGTGCCTTTGGCTTTCATGCCTGCCTCCACCTGCTTCTCGTAGTCCTCGTTGTGCTGGCGGAACACCTGCATCAGCGTGTGGTAGCGGTGTTCCAGTCCGAGAAAGGCGTTCTTCACCTTCTCCGCCGTGACGAAGTTGTCACGCTCCATGATTTCCTGATAATGCCTGTTGATGCGTACCCGCATCTTGTCAAGCATACGGTTCGTTTCGAGTGCCGCCGTGCTTCTGCCCGTGACACGTCCCCCTTTGGTGTCCCACAGCTTGGGATCGACAGTCAGTTTGCAGCTGAACTGTGTCTGGCTGCCGTCCACCGTGATGCGTCCCATGACGGGAACTGTCCCGTCCTTTTTCACTACCTGACGCTTGAGGTAGTAGATTACTGAAAATGTACTCTTCATTGTCCTTAATTTTTGGGTTTCAAAATTAGTTGGTGAAGAGTCCGGTGTCGGTACGCAAAACGGGGAGGAACGGCGCAATCTTTTTTCCGTAACCGTATTTGTTACGTGAGTTGTGGGTAACTCACTATAACATAGTGTCTTGTTTCGCCATTCGTACCCGTTTGTCGCATTTTCGGACATGGTTACGAACAAGTAACGTAGCGGCGTCAAGATTTGGCTTCGGCAAGGATTGTAATGGCTTCACGAATTATCGCCACTTTAACCAAAACCCTTGTAACTCAATTCTATCACTATATCTTTCCGCATTTCACTTTTTTGTAGTAACTTTGCATTTGTAATAAGAGAGAAAACAATAAAAGATGTTCAACCGCTTTCCGAAACGCGGAAAGCAAAAAAAGAAGACGATTATGAAAAAGAATGCAAATGAAATTTTTATGTTACAGTACCGTATCAAACGCTATCAGGCAATGGGTAACGGAACTATGTGCCAAACTTTAAACGGCAAACTGCAAAAACTGCTTGCAAAGCAAGCTGCCATGACCATGTAAATTACACCTTTAAATAAAATGAACGGGGGCGGGAAATTTTCATTTCCTGCCCTCTTCTTTTACAAGCCTCCTGCCTATACAGGATAATAGGATGTTATGATTCCACAATATCTTTTCCGAAAGGTGCCAACGCCAAAGCGGCAAGTTTGAAATGCTGCATCCCGAAAGGAATACCGATGACGGTGATACACAGCAATACGCCGAAGCCCAAATGCGAAAGGCAAATCCATATTCCTCCCAGAAAAATCCACAATACATTCATCAGTATGTAAAGACAGCCTCCCGAACGCTCTCCGCTGCGCACCTCTTTGCCGAAAGGCCACAGGGCAAGCCCCGCCATCTTCATTGTTTGCATACCGAAAGGAATGCCGACGATTGTAATCATCATCAGCAAACTGGCAATCATATACTCCACGGCAGTTAGTATGCCGCCAAACACCAGCCATAAAACATTCATCAGACAACCCATTGCATTACATTTTTACGTTCTACATTGCAAAGATACCATTCTTTTGGTCTTAAGCGAATAATAAGAATTTATTTATATCAGGAACGTGCCTTTTATTCATCTAATTCCCAGTCACTAAATTCAAAACTCAGCTGCTCCCAAACACCTTTTTCATCACTTTCTTCACGAGGGTTGGATACGGAAAGGCCTATCAGACGGATAGGATGGTGTTCGTAATCAACCTCCCTCAACAGTTGTTTCGCCAACGGCAGGATCACATCAAGTGCCGTCAATTCCCTGGACTGCGTAACGCTGCGGGTTATCTGGCTGAAATCGTGGAACTTGATTTTCAGCGTCAGCGTATTCCCCCGGAAGTTCTTATGTTCCAGACGGGTTACCAGTTCCACCGCAGTATGATACAACTCGATAATGACCGACGACCGCCGGTTGATATCCTTCTCCAAAGTATGTTCACACCCCACAGACTTACGAATGCGCACCGCTTCTACAGGACGAAGATCTATCCCGCGCGCAAAATCATAATAGATGTTCCCCACCTTACCGAACTCGCGCAACAGCATCGCTTGCGAACAGGCACGCAGTTGCCCGCCGGTATGTATCCCCAAAACATGCATCTTCCTTGCCGTCACCGGACCCACTCCCCAAAAACTCTCTATCGGCAGATGTGCTATAAAATCCAAAGCCTGGTCGGGATGAATGGTACACAAACCGTCGGGTTTACGGTAATCGGATGCTATTTTGGCAAGAAACTTATTGTAGGAAACTCCGGCAGAGGCCACCAGACTCAGCCGCTCGCGCACTTTCCGTTTTATTTCTCTGGCTATATCCACAGCCAGAAGAATACCCGGCTTATTTTCCGTCACATCCAGAAACGCCTCATCCAAAGAGATAGGTTCTATGACATCCGTATATTCATGGAATATCTCATGAATTTGACGGGACACCGATTTATAGACGTCCATACGCCCCGGAATAAAAATAAGCTGCGGACACAGCCGCTTTGCCTTCTGTGACGACATTGCCGAACGCACCCCGAACCGACGGGCTTCATAGCTGGCGGCAGCTACCACACCACGCTCTTCCGCATGCCCCACCGCTACGGGTTTGCCACGCAGTTCCGGATTATCGCGCTGTTCTACGGAAGCATAGAAAGCATCCATATCAATATGTATAATCTTACGTTTGGTCATTACCTTGCCAACTACCGATACAAAGATACACTAATTTTTGTTCATTCGCAGTATGTGCCGGTAGACATAAGCAAAAGCGGGAATGAGGAATAAATCTGCAAAAATCCAGGCAGTCGGGTCACCGAAGCAAACAGCGATATAGCCGAACGCCGGAACTGCCAGCAAACTGATCAGGATACGGGCTATCATTTCGGAAACACCCGAAAGCATAGCCAGATTGGTATAACCTACTCCCTGAATTGTATAACGCAAAATACAAAGCAAACCAAGTATCGGGAAGAAAGAGACAGATATATGCAGGAAAAGCTCCGCATCTTTCAGAATTTCCACTTCCGAAGCCTCTACAAACAATAGAGTAAACGTTTTGGCTCCAACCATCAGCACTGCAAAAGTGAACGCCCAGTAGACTATCATCATCAGCGCGCTTGCCTTGACACCCTGCCATATACGTCCGGGCTTGCCTGCACCGTAGTTTTGTCCGCTATAAGTGGCCATCGCCATACCCAAGCTCTCGAAGGGACACATAAAGAACATCTTGATACGCATGGCAGCCGTAAAAGCCGCTACACATGCCGTACCCAACGCATTGTTGGCACTCTGCAGCATAATACTGCCGATAGCGGTAATGGAAAACTGCAATCCCATAGGCACTCCGATATACATCAGCGTCCGTGCCAACGTACTGTCGAATTTACGTTCGGCAGGAGTAGTTCTCAGAATTTCAAAACGTTTCATCATATAGATGTAGCAAAGCACTGCCAATACTCCTTGAGAAAAGACAGTAGCGATTGCCGCTCCCGCCACACCCCAGTCCAAAACAAGGATGCAAAACAAGTCAAGCAGAATATTCAGGACGGTGGAAAAGAGCAGAAACCAGAACGGCGTCTTGCTATCACCCAAAGCACGTATAATGCTGGACAACAAATTATAGAAGAAGGTACAGGGGACACCTATAAAAGTTACAAGCAAATAATAATAAGCTCCGGTGAAGATATTGTCCGGCGTACGCATCATGCGCAAAATATCTGCACAACAGATGCTTGTTACCACGGCAAGCACCACCGACATCACCGCAGCCAGTTGCAAGCTGACCGCCACATAACGGCGCATTGTAATATAATCCCTCGCTCCGAATTTCTGTGCCACCGGAATGCCGAATCCTCCGCAACATCCGTTGCAGAAACCGAGTATCAGGAATATGACCGATGTACTCGCTCCGACAGAAGCCAGTGCATTTATCCCCAAAAATTTACCGACAATTGCAGCATCCACCAACGAATAGGTCTGTTGCAGCAAATTACCCAACAATAAAGGCAAAGTGAAATTAAATATGAGCGGAAGAGCCCGTCCTTCCGTCATTTCTCTTGATGTTGCCATACAATCTAATCCCCGAAACTCGACGCAAAATTAGTAAAAGAAATGCTGAGGGAAATTGATACATATCAAAAGATACGAAAAATACGGAGCGTGAACAAAGAGTCGCTTACAACCCGGTCGTTTTCTTCAGTACGGAGCTGTGAGCCAGATAGTCGGGAGCCTCGGCATAGATATACATCACGCTTCCCCCTTTAATGGCGTCGATAATAGGACGGCTGAGTTTTTGCGGAACAGCCGGACAACCGAAACTCCGCCCCAAACGCCCTCCCCTGCTTGCAACCGAAGGATCGGCATAAGCAGCTCCATGTACCACAATGGCACGCTCGCGGGCACGGTCGTTAATACCTTTTTCCAATCCGTTCAGGATGAGGGAATATCCGTTCCTGCCTTGATAGGTTGTTTCTGTCAGATAGAATCCCAGGGAACTTTTATAAGATCCGTATTCATTGGAAAATGAAGTGGCATACTTGTCGCCGCTGTTTTTTCCGTGCGAGACGACCGATGAGAAAAGCAGCCTGCGCTGCTTCATATCGAATACGAAAAGACGCTTCTCGGTAGAAGGACGTGAAAAATCAATCAGAGTCAGTACATCCCGTTTACGGCCTGCTATTTTATGATAGCCCGTTACTGCCTGGCGGAAAGCTTTCCAACTCACTACCCCTTCCAATTGCATGGAACGATACAAATCGGCACATGCTGCCGATTCTGCCGCCAACGAAACATCCGGCTTATCCGTCATGCAGGTAGCAGGTCTGTTTCCCAAAAACAGGAAACAGGGAAAAAACATAAATAAAAAAGAGAGGCAAAATCTCAACATAACTATCCGACCTGAAAAATACCGGCGGCAAAGTTAGCACTTTCCACCCATACGACTATCATACAGATAGTTAAAAAAGAAAGTAATCATTCGATAACAACTACTAAAGAACGCTCCGTCGGCGCCCAGTCAAATACAAACTTAGCATGTGAAGTAGCATTTCGCACACACATGTGCGAACGCGGCGTAGTACCCAGCGACCAGCTATACTCAATCATGGCTGTGCGCGGAACATTCACCGGTACTCCATGAATATAGGCTCCGTTGGTAAAACGGCTGGCATAAGGCGCATATCCGCCCGTTGCCGCAGAGCCGTCTTTCAGAAAGATCATGCGCGATTTCTTCTGTTGCAGTAAATACATGCCCAGCGGCGTTTCCTGTGCATAAGGCGGTGCATGCCGTCCTGTCGTTGCGGGATTCATGCTGCGGATTTTCCATTCACCTTTATCCATACGCTCCAACGTAGCGATATTCTGGTCAAGACGGTCTACGAAAATAACATGATTAAAGACAGTGCTGTCCGCCAGCAGCTTCAAATAACGGCGGGGAACCAGCCACTCATCTTCCAGCGTAATAGGAAGAATACGGCTGAAACCGCCTTCCTCACCCAGCAGGTAAGCCAACGTCCCATCCCTGCCATAACGTTCGGGCACCAACGTATCTCCCGGCAAATACAAGGGAACGGACTGATAACGCTCCACCCCAAGCGTATCCGCCACACGGCGATAGGCATTACGCACGAACTTACGCACCAAAGGGGCTTCCCGATTCAGATTCTTATAATTCTGCAATACCACCCACTTCACACTGTCCCGCTGCATATTCTCTATATAAGCCAGACAATTGCGGATTACATCCCATTTGAAAGAACGCACGGTATCCTTGTACGGATAGGTATCTTCCAGCGTATATGTATCGTAAAGCAAATCTTTGGTAAGCGTCACATCGGCTGCCGTCAGCAATTTCTCTCTGAAAGGCACTTCCACTACGGGCACAACAGTATCGGCAGGTTCCGATACCTGCGCAACAGAAGACGGGGTATGACCTTGCTGCCCGTTACATCCCGCAAGCACCATGCACACAGCCGCGGCAGCAAAAAGGAAGAATCGTTTCATAAAGATACATTTAAGTTCGTAATCGGGTTCAACATCTTCATGAATACCTGACACCACGAACAAAGATATAATTTTTTCTTACGTCTACAACGATTCTCCCCCGATAATTGTTGTACCCCACAACGTTTTCCGGGCAGGGGAATGCCTAAGTGCACGGCTGAAGTACCTTGAAGGTACAACCGGGATACCCTGAGGATACAACTGAGGTACTCTGAGAATATGACTTAGAGTACCTCAATATATGTCCGAGAAACCATAGTTTTCCCGAAACGTTCATCAATACTTACATTCTTTGATTACCTCTATCAACTTGCTGAAATCCTCCGGATACACATCTCCGATATTGCCAATACGGAATATGTCCGCCTGCGAAATCTTGCCGGGATAAATCACGAATCCCCTTTCCTTGAGCTGTGCATAGAACGATTTAAAATCAAAATCCGCATTCGGATAAAGGAAAGAAGTTATGACGGGAGACTGTATAGCGTCAGGCAACAGAGTCTTGAAGCCGAGTGAGCGCATACCATCTACCAATACCTCATGATTTTTACAGTATCTTTGATGACGTGCCTCTACCCCTCCTTCTTCAGCCAATTCATCCATAGCCTGTTTAAAGGCTCTCACCACATGGGTAGGCGATGTGAAACGCCACTTTCCATGTCCTTTTTCCATCGTTTCCCACTGATCGTAAATATCGAGCGAAAGAGATTTGGAAACACCCTTGCAGCGCATCAGTTCCGACTTGCGGGCGATGATAAAACCGAATCCCGGTACACCCTGAATACATTTATTGGCGCTGCTGATAAGAAAATCAATACCCAGTTCCTCTACATCCAAAGGCACTCCGCCAAAGCTGCTCATAGCATCTACAATCAGCTTCTTTCCGTGCATCTTTACGATGTGGGCTATCTCCTTCAACGGGTTCAGCACGCCGGTAGTGGTTTCGCAATGTACCACCGATACATGCGTAATCTCCGCATTATGTGCCAGATAATCGTCTACATAGCTGACGGACACCTGCTCCGTTTCGTCAAAGGCCAGCATATCATAGTTGATACCGTGATACTCAGCGATATTTCCCATACGGTCACCATAAGCTCCATTGCTCAAAATCAGCAGTTTATCACCCGGCTTAACGGTACTTCCTATAACGGCTTCCACACAATAGGTTCCACTGCCTTGCAGAAGAACGGAAGTATATTCATCGGTTTGCTTTGTAGCGAGTGCAACGAGGGATTTGCGTATTCCTCTACGATATGCACATTATAATCCGCATCCCATGTACACCAATCGGTGAGCATGGCTTCTTTTACGGTTTCGGAAGTAGTAAGAGGTCCGGGAGTCAATAAAATGTAAGGTCTCATATTCTTGATAGTTTAAAGTTATTAATATTATCTATTACGGCAGGAAGTTCTTCAATGGAGTCTACTGTATAATGAGCTCCGGCAGCCAGCATACGGTTGCGGACATCCTGTTTGCGGAGCTCCAGTTCGGTAGCAGACAAAGCATTCACTTCATCCAGGGTAAGACCCAGTTCGTTACTGCCAAGCACTACGCCCACCGTCCACACTTTGGCATTCACTCCTTCTTTGATGTCGGCAATCGTGTCGCCTACCTTCACAACACAGTCCACCGAAGGAACGGCAAGTTCCGTCATATTCTTATAAATCATATAAGGAGCAGGCCGTCCTGCGGGAAGTCCGTCGGGCGTGACACAATTATCAACCACATATCCGCGGGCTGCGGCAGCCGGCAACACTACATCCATCATCGCACGGGTATAGCCGGTAGTGGAGCCTATCTTAATTCCTTGTGCACGCAATCCCGATATCGTTTCAACCACACCGGGAATAGGTGTTGTATAATCTTCCAGAGAGGCAAACAACACACGCTGAAAGTCTGCATAGCGCGCCAATATATCTTCCTCGGCATACGGGCGTCCGTATTTCTCCTGAAACTCGTTTCTTACGCGGTCTATATTGAACAAAGCGCGTATTTCCTCTACTTTGGTCAGTCCCATGTGGGCACGCGTTTCAGCTGCCGTTACCGGAGTGCCTATCACATTAAAACTCTCAATGAAAGCGGCAACCGGAGCGAAACAGCCGTAATCGACTGCCGTACCTGCCCAATCCATAATAATACATTCAATTTTCTTCATAATTTATATCTTTGAGTTATTTCCCTATCCGTTTATTTTGCCATATCCGGAAGAAGTTCCAATGCAACACGCTTACCGGATAAACCACCCGCCGGGTGGGGAGTATCGAGTTCTTCACCGGAAACTTCCGCATATTTCTCACGACGATAACGCTGTATCAGATAAACTGCCGAACCTATAAAAGCTACACTGCATGCTATACCCACATAACCGGACATCAGATTGTAAAAGTCCAGCCAGTTGACAGCAGGATTAAAGAACTCCTTGAATATCAGCACCACCACTGTACCCGTATAACCGATGAAATCCAGTGTAATAATGAAAAAGCCCACATTCCCTTTTATCTTGAAACAAGCGATGAAACGCTCGAAAAAGAGTGTCTGGAAACTAAGGTAGACCGTGTAGAGCGACAAGCTTTGAAGGAACAGCCATGTCATGGGCTGCAATTGCAAGGCAGAATAATTGAAAGCCAGAAAACTCAACGTAGCCGTACCGCAAGTGACCAGCCCCAACAGCATACACAACACCTTTATGTTGCTCCGTACTGCGGACATCAGCCCGAACATACACAGAATTATCAATGTAACCGTTGCATCCACCTTGGCAAACGCCCATGACGAGAGTCCCGCCGCATCGACATCGAGTATCTTCACCAGAAAATCTTCCTTGATATCCTGCAATACCGTAACGAACAGATTGGCAAAGAACAACATTACCAGCACAGGCATAAAGTTCTTGAACAGACTTAAACGTGCCTTACTGTCCAGGGCAACCCTTTCCGTGCGCAGTTCTTTATCTGCTTGCGTGGGTTGCGGCATCCGTGTCATCAGCCATCCCAGAAACGACAACAGCGGAAAAGCAAATGCACCGATGAAAGCGGGCATCCAGAATTCACTGATATGCAAATTATCCATCACAAAAAGTCCAATCGACTTTGCGGTCCCCGAACTGATAGCGATGCTCAACCCCATAAGACTTGCCAGTAAATCCGTGACACGACGCCCTTCCAGAAAACTGAAAATCACTCCCCACATACACCCTAAGGAAAGCCCGTTGAAAAACAGGGCAAATACATTGAACGGTTGCGGAAGCGCTCCGAAAAGTACAAGGGAAAGTTCGGCAACCGCCACTGACAGGATAATGAACTTCAAGCGGTTTTCCTTCTTCAACTCGGAAATGACCTTGATACCTATCAGCTTGGAAATAAAATAGCCGGATATCTGTACAATGCTGGTTGCAGTCTTATAGTCCATACCGAAAAAATCGAGTCCGTCAAACGTAGCCGCTGTAAATGGTTTACGCAATGCATACACCAAAGAATAAGAGAGCAAAGCAGCTCCACCCGCCCAAAGAATGAATAAGGCATCAGATAAATTCTTATTGGAAACTGTGAGTTCTTTTTTACCGATTATCGCATTCATGACATCTATCTTGTTTTTGATTCCGGCAGCAAAAGTAAGGCGGTATTTTAACAGCAAAAATGAATTCCCATTATTAATAATATTCATGAAATCAACATTTTATAATGTAACATTAATGCAATATTAATGTAATGAAAGCATAACATCCCACGGCTTTCTTTGCAGACATTTTGAATAAAGAGCCATTATATCACAACGACATGAACGAACTGCCTGAAATATACAGACGCATTGAATACCTGCGCAACAAAGGTGTAAAGATGAAAGAGATAGCCGACCATACCAATATGGCGGCAAGTGTACTGTCCTCGCTCTACTCAAGCGTATTGCCTACCTATATCGGGTGCATTAAAAAAGGGAATAATGAAGAAGAAGCATTGGACTACGCCCTGTCGCAAGTGAACAATGTATCGAAAAAACACCTTCTCGGCAATCTGAAAGAGTTAAAAGAACAGTTGTATGCACTGGAGCCTGCGGTTGCCACCGGACAGAAAGAAAATCCGTTTCTGGACATGCTGTCGGAAGAGATGCTCCGTTCCGTACAAGACGCATATAACTACAGCGGCATATACATCAGTTACAGCCTTTCCTCTTCGACCAATGCCCTGAAAGTAGAGCCTTATCTTATCACAACATCCGAAAACAACGGCTATGTGAAAGTCGTACACATGAGCGCCTACAATACCACCCATTTCGGAACAGGTATTTTCAGCAACCACCAGAACTCCTACATCATATTCAATGAACGGGAGTCACCGCAAATGGCACTGTTCACAATCTACCTGCAACTGCCTATGTACGATTTTCCGCATATGCTCAAAGGGCTTTACCTCTGTCTCGACTACAACCGCAACCCGATAGCCCGAAGAATACTGTTCATCAAACACTCGGACAGCACCGGCATGGACGACTTCCTGGAACTGAAAGGCACTATCATCCCCAAAGAAGAGCTGACGGAAGAACAGATACCTTATTATAACTATACCTGCCAGCCGGGCGATTATATCAAAACCTGCTCCGTTCCTTCTCCTTTGTTCAACGAAAAAGATTTGGAAAGAGAAAAAAAGATGCTGGAAATCTGAGCATTGCCCGCAACAGAGCGACTTTGCAACCTGGTTGCATTCCCTATTATCTACCTTTGCATCAAAAACAAGAGATAATATGGAAAATAATAATTGTACATGTTGTTGTGCGCACGGTAACGCACAGCCAGACAAGCAACCGGAACACACCGGTTTCTTAAAGGAATACGGAAGAATCCTGCTTTCGGCCGCCCTGCTTTTCAGCGGAATCATCATGAAAGCTACAGGTATGGGATTCTTCGCAGATGACACTGTTATGTTTGCCTGGTACCTGGCGGCATACCTGCCTGTAGGCCTACCCGTACTGAAAGAGGCATGGGAAAGCATCCTGCAAAAGGACATTTTCAGTGAATTCACACTGATGTCCATCGCTACATTAGGAGCTTTCTATATCAAGGAGTATCCGGAAGGCGTAGCCGTAATGCTGTTCTACTCACTGGGAGAGCTATTTCAGGAAAGGGCGGTGAGCAAGGCAAAGCGAAATATCAGCGCACTGATTGACGTACGTCCGGAAACGGCAACGGTCATCAAAGGCAATGAGGCCGTTGTCACATCTCCCCGCCACGTACAGACGGGCGACATCATCGAAGTAAAAACCGGAGAACGTGTTCCGTTGGATGGAAAAATGCTGGATGAAGCTGCCGCCTTCAACACTTCCGCACTCACAGGCGAAAGCATACCGCGTACCATCCGTAAAGGCGGGGAAGTCCTTGCCGGAATGATTTCCACGGATAAGGTTATCAGGGTGGAAGTAACACGGCCTTTTGAGAAGAGCGCGCTCTCACGTATACTGGAACTGGTACAGAATGCGTCCGAACGTAAAGCACCGGCCGAATTGTTCATACGCAAATTCGCCCGCATCTATACGCCGATTGTAACCGGACTGGCGGCATTGATCGTGCTGCTCCCTTTCCTCTATTCATTGGCAAACGCGCAGTTTTCGTTTATCTTTAACGACTGGATGTATCGGGCACTTGTTTTTCTGGTTATCTCATGCCCCTGCGCCCTGGTAGTAAGCATTCCTTTGGGATATTTCGGCGGCATCGGTGCCGCATCCCGCCTGGGAATACTGTTTAAAGGCGGCAATTACTTAGATGCCATTGCCAGAATCAATACGGTGGTCTTCGACAAGACGGGCACGCTGACCAAAGGAACGTTTGAAGTACAGTCTTGTCATACCCCGCAAGGCATATCCGAAGAGAAGCTGCTTCAAGTCATAGCTTCTGCGGAACAAAACAGTACACACCCCATAGCCAAAGCTATCACCGGGTATGCAAAGCAAAGGCATATACTCTTGTCTCCGGCAACAGAAGTTACAGAAATTGCAGGCCGCGGACTCGAAGCAAGGATAGACGGACAGCGTGTCTTGGCAGGAAACACCCGCTTACTGTCCGAATATAAGGTGGAATACCCGCAGGAATTATCCGAAATCGCCGATACGGTGGTAGTCTGCGCCATAGGTTCAGCCTACGCAGGTTATCTGCTGCTATCCGATACACTGAAAGACGATGCCTGTACAGCCATAGAAGAGCTGAAAGCTTTAAATATCAATAATATTCAGATATTATCGGGAGACAAGCAGGCAATTGTCACTAACTTTGCAGAGAAGTTAGGGGTGGCGCGAGCGTATGGCAACCTGCTGCCCAACGGTAAAGTAGAGCACATAGAGGAACTGAAACGAAACACTGCCAACCGGATAGCCTTTGTAGGCGACGGCATCAACGATGCTCCCGTCCTTGCCCTCAGCCATGTAGGTATCGCAATGGGCGGACTGGGCAGCGACGCAGCCATCGAGACTGCCGATGTCGTAATACAAACCGACCAGCCCTCAAAAGTAGCTACAGCCATTTGTGCCGGCAAGCAGACACGCCGGATTGTATGGCAGAACATTTCGCTGGCTTTCGGAGTTAAACTATTGGTACTGGCTTTAGGTGCCGGCGGACTGGCTACCCTGTGGGAAGCTGTCTTTGCAGATGTCGGCGTGGCTCTTATCGCCATAGTAAATGCCATCCGCGTACAGAAACTGATAAAATAGAAAGGGAAAAGCATATGAAAGAAAAGGATTATTTAGCCTTGTTGGCAAAGAGAGAGATACAGCCCACCGCCATACGCATATTAGTATTGCAGGCCATGCTCAAGGCAGGACGCTCCGTCTCTTTACTCGATTTGGAAAATATGCTGGATACGGTTGACAAATCCTCTATCTTCCGCACCATCACCCTTTTCCTTTCTCACCACCTGATACACAGCATCGATGACGGGACAGGTTCTTTTAAATATGCGGTATGCAGTGCAAGCTGCTCTTGCGAAGTCAACGACCTGCACACTCATTTTCATTGCGAGAGTTGCAACAAGACATTCTGCTTCCAGAATATCCCTACACCGGTAGTACAAGTACCGGAAGGATTTACGCTGAACAGCATCAATTATGTACTGAAAGGGCTTTGTCCGGAATGTGCGGCAAAAGATAAGCAGAAACAAAATTTCAAGACGCAGTGAAGAAAACAGTATACCTGTCGCTTATGAAGATTATATTATCTCCCTGCATTCTTTTGTAATCTAAAGTATTTTGCCTATCTTTGTAAGAATCAATATATTATATAATGAAAAATAGCAACGAAAATCAGATAATCCGTTTTGACTGGGCGATGAAACGTCTGCTCAGGAACAAGGCTAATTTCAGTGTACTGGAAGGTCTGCTCACTACGTTATTGGGTGAAAAGATCATTATCCGGCGGCTTCTTGAGAGCGAAAGCAATCAGGAGGACGAGTATGACAAGTATAACCGCGTCGACATGCTTGCCGAGAATTCCAAAGGTGAGCTGGTATTGATAGAGGTACAGAACAATAATGAATACGCCTACTTCCAGCGTATGCTGTTCGGCACTTCCAAATTGGTGACCGAGTATATCAATAGAGGGGAAAGCTATGACAAGGTCCGCAAGGTCTATAGCGTTAATATCGTCTATTTCTCTCTGGGACATGGAACCGATTTCGTTTATCATGGAAAGACGGAGTTCAGAGGTATCCACACCAATGACCTTCTTGAACTCACCCCTTTCCAAAAGCAGACATTCAAGGTGGATGCGGTGAGCCAGTTATATCCCGAATATTATATCCTGAAAGTAAACGATTTCAATCAGGTAGCCAGGAGTCCTTTGGAAGAATGGATTTATTATTTGAATACCGGGGAGATACCTTCTACAGCTACAGCTCCCGGTCTGGAAGAGGCCCGTGAGAGGTTGAAACTGGACAGCATGACCAAGGATGAGCTTGCTGCGTATTACCGCCACTTGGATAATATTGTAATCCTTCGTGACAATATCAATACCGAACGTGAAGAAGGAAGAGCTGAAGGCAAAGCCGAAGGTAGAGCCGAGGGCAGAGCTGAGGGTAGAGCTGAAGGTAGAGCCGAAGGTATTGAAGAGGGGTTGAATAAAGGATTGGCAAAAGGTCATAAAGAAGGAGTAAAAGAAAGTGCCCGTAATTTGAAAAAATTAGGTGTGGCTATTGAGGTCATTTCACAAGCTACCGGATTATCTAAAGAAGAGATTGAAATATTATAAAACGTTTTTTGAAAAGAGAACGTATTTAAATACACAAAAGAAGGTGTGTCGTAATGCACGATGCACCTTCTTTCTTGTTTATCACCGATA
>ERZ834382.1914-NODE-1914-length-16092-cov-2.963335_pt1 | contig 16092 bp, 16 predicted proteins | sample MGYA00519692_ERZ834382 | MGnify/ENA primary metagenome ERZ834382 (study PRJEB31850, sample SAMEA3708751) | human gut metagenome | biome: human gut; feature: human-associated habitat; material: faeces | place: China | collected 2014 ...
GTCAGCGAAACGAAGTCGTCCACCCCCAGCCCGCACACAAAGAACGGCCCGAACCCCCCGCCGTAGCCACCCGGCATACTGCGGTTAAACTCATTGGGCTTCAGCATCCCTTCGTCGTCGCACACCACGGCCACCTTATCCTCAAAGGGATAGATGGCCTGGATCAGCCCGCCCACAGCCTGCTGCATTTCCTTCAGCCCGTTCAGCTCCTTTTCGTAAGGCTCCGTGCCCGGCTCTACCATTAACACTTTCATTGCTTACCTCTCCCTATCTCGGTTTCGTTTTTTCGGTTTGGCTTCTTTTGTGTCCCCGTCCTCCACAAACGCCAAAAGCTCCTGCGGCGTAGGCTGGTGCGGCTGCACCGTGTACCCCGGCAGCAGCTTCCCATTCACCGAGAACAGGTGCACATGATTTTCCGGCAGCGGCGGCGACAGTTCCCTAAACAAATGCGCATAAGCCGCAATGCGCCCCTGCACATACCGCTCCGCCGCGGCCTTATCCCCATAGCGCTTGTTGTCCTGCCCGGCCAGCGGGGCAGGTCTGCTGTAATACGGGTCCTTCCTGGGCGGGAGGTTATATTCCACGCTCCAGGACACATACCACGCCACCGGGACCTGCTTTTTTAATTTGTGGTCATAGGCGGTGTCCTCCCGGATGCGGTAGGTCATTTGGTAGACCCGGTTGCTGATCCTGCGCCAACCGTACTCCGAGTCCTCCCAGCGGTTTCCACTGTTCTTCACCTCCGGGGTCTTCACATATTCCATGGCTTTTTCCAGCACCATGGTCTGGGCCGCCTGCGCCTCCCAAAGCTGGGCCCGCTCCTGCAATTCGCTGAAAATTTTCCGCTCCTCCGCCACGCTTTTCTCCCGCATGACTTGCAGATCGCCCAGGGTCATCTCCGTCAGTGAGGACAGATCTGCCCGGTAGGGGTTAAAGCTGATGTGGTGCTCCAGGGTCATCTTCTGTCCCGGCTCCAGCTTGTCGCCGTAGGAATAGGCGTTATAAAACAGCTCCTCCCGCTGCGGCATGGTCCATCACCTCTCTTTACCCGACGCCGCTTTTTTTGCGGTCTTTTCCTGCTCCGCCTTGGCCTTTTGCCGGTTCAGCGCCCTTTGCCGCAGGTCCAGCGCCTCAAATACCACCCGCTTAGCATCCGCAATGGTGGTGTCCTTCTTGGGGAAGTAGGGCCGCAGCTCCTCCTCGGTGAATGTGACCTTCAGCGGCAAAAACATCTCCCGCTTGCTGGGTGCCACCGTCTGCTCGATCTTCTCCGCCGTCAGCTTGCCCGCCTGGCTCTCCTTTTTCAGCTCGGCGGCCTTGGCCCCGGAGGGGATCTTATCCTCCCGCTTGATGGCGTCCGCCAGGGCTTTCTGCTCCTGGGGCTTCAAGTAGGAGATGTCCGCAGCGGTGTTCACAGGCAGCTTTTTCTCCTCCACCATGTCCCGCAATTCTGGCTCCAGCTTGGTTAGGCGCGTTAGCCGCTGGATGGTGGCCCTGCTCTCCCCGGTCTGCTAGGCCAACTGCTCGTCGGCCCGCATAGGCTTGTAGCCCGCCTCCACCTGCGCCTTGGTGGGCCGCCCCGCCTTGCGCTTCATGGCCTCCAGCTTCATGGTGTAGGCCCGGGCCTTGACCATAGGGGAAATGTTCTCCCGCTTGAGGTTGGAATCCACCATGTAAATGATGGCGCTGTCCCGGTCCATATCCCGGACGATGGCGGGGATCTGCGCCACCCCCGCCAGGGCGCAGCCGTGCTTGCGGCGGTGGCCCGCCACCATCTCGTAGCGCTCCGGGTCCTTACCACTGCGGATCACCGTCACCGGCTCCAGCACGCCGAACTTCTTGATGCTCTCCACCAGGTCCAGCATATCCTTATCGTCCTGCACCGGGAAGGGATGTCCCTCAAAGTCGTCGATCTTCTCCACTGGCAGCATGACCACCGATCCCAGCGCACCCTCGCCCACGATGTTCAGCCGAAAGTCCTCCGGGATGCCGTCTGCGTCGGTCTGATCTTTCTTCTCCGTCTCCTTTTTGGACTCAGGCATATCCTCGGCGCCCTTGTCCTCCGCAGGCTTCTTTTCCTCCGCCTTTGCAGACGCAGCGGCTTTCTTATCCTCTTGCTTCACAGCCCCGGTGCTCGGCTTTTCCTCCGGCTTTTTCTCCTTCTTTTCAGCGGGCGCAGCCACCGGCTTCTCCTCCGCCTTGCCCGGTTTTTCTTTCGCAGCAGCCGGTGCGGACTTCTCCGCCTTTTTCTCCACTGGCTTCTCAGCGGGCTTTGCTTTTTCCTTGGACAGCACCACCGCCTTCTCCGGCTCCGCCGCCTTGCTGCCGGGCGGCTCCTGGTCCTTCGCGGGCGCACTGCGAAACGCCCCAATCAGCGGATTTTTCTTCTCTTCTGCCATACTTTTTTGCCTCCTCCTTGCACTATATCAAAATCCGTCTCAATTTGAGACGGGTTTTGTTTCGGTCCCAGGTGCTCCTTTCTGCACCCTTGTGTGGCTGTCGTAAGCGTCACCGGCCCCTGCACGGTCACATCTACGGTCAGCAAATAATACTCCGTGTGCATAAAATCTTCCTTCTTTTTTGACAGCACAACGCCCGCCTCCCTGGGCGGGCTACCCACCAGCCAGGTCGTGCTGGACCTCCGCCTGGTAATAGTGATAAATGGTGACCGGCGCGTTATACAGCGTGGTCATTAAGTACGCCCGCACATTGACCACCTGCGCCGTGGTGCGCTGCAAGCTCTCGATGACATACTCCAGGTGGTCCCGCTCCAGGAGCCGAAACCGCTTCTGCACCTGCCAGGCAGGCAGCAGCTCGCCGCCCACCCGAAGCGTTGGGCGGGTGCTGCACAGCACATCGGTGATGACGACCACCAGCTCGTCTATGAGCTCCACCTCATAGCGCTCACAGAGCCGACCATACTCCACCTGGCTGCGCACTTTCTCTGTCATCCTCTCCCTCTCCCATCGCCCGCCGCCGGGCGGCGAAGAGGAGGATCTGTAAAGCTGATTCACATCCGTCTGCTTTCTATCTGTATAGTTTCCGTCCCCCTTTGGGAAGTCTGCCCTTCCGCTTTGGGGAACTCTTGACTTCCCGTTTTCGGAAGTCTTGACTTCCTCCCCGGGGAAGTCAGCCGGAGGCGGCACCGCCCGGGTGGTGTAGCGCTTCACATAAATGCGCGTGGGCTTCCCCTGGCCCTGCTTTTTCCGCTCAATGAGCCCGATGCCCTTCTCCGTGTCCAGCTCCGCCAGCAGCCGCACCGCCTTCCCATGCCCGCACCGCAGGCTCTCCTGTATCTCCTCCAGCGTGTAGTAAATGTAGACCCGTCCAGCCCCGTCATACCACCCATTCCGCGCCGAAAGATTCATCCTGTCCAGCATCAGCCCATACAGCAGCTTGGCATCCGTAGACAGCCCCGAAAACCGCGTCCCTAAAACCAGCAGCCGCGGGATACGATAAAAAGAGCAGCTTTCGCTCTCCTCGCCGTAGTAATAATCAAACTTCTCAGACACGAAAACCCCTCCTCAAATTCCCAAAATAAAAGCACCTCCCGCCTTTACAGATGGGAAGTGCTTTATTTGCTAAATTCACTTTTATTCCGTAGTTCCAAACAAAACCCGCAGATAATCCTGCCGTCCGTCCAGAACACGGGAAATCTGTATCGTCTCATTCTCAACGCAGTAGAACAGGAAATAGTTTCCGCTGAGCAGCGCCCGCAGGTTAGTCTCTCTTCCGATTTTGGAAGAAACGGAAAACCCTAAATGCGGATTCTGCTGTAGAAGTCGCAAATCATGTGTGATGTTCTTCGCAATGCGTTGCGCTGCCTGTGGGTTATGCAGCTGCATCGAAATATACGCGCTGATCTCTGCTAAATCACCGGCTGCTGCCGGTGTAATTTTCAGTTTATACATCCGTCAGCCCAAGCTGAGACTCCACTTCCTCCAGCGTGAGCCAGCCCCCTTCTTCCGCAGATTTCCATCCCTTTTCGATCTCCGCCATAAGCTGAGCCGCAGCCTTTGACTTCATATACTCTGCGTTTTCGGGAGACAGCAGAAACGGAAAGCCGTTACTGTTCAGCGATTGCTGTAAAAAAATATTAAACGCATCCGTCAAGCTCAGTCCATAGGCAGAAAAAACATCCTCAGCCTCTCGCTTGATCTCCGGGTTAATACGCATCTGAAACATCGCCGTTTTGGGCGCAGAAGCTACATTGATACTTGAACCTTGCATAGCTCAGACCTCCTTTTTCTTTAGTATACCCACAGTAGTGGAAAATGTCAACACATTGTCAGTACAAAACACTATATAGAGACATTAACTTTTGATTGTTCTCGATGTAAATGAGTGATTCCGACCAAATATCCGTTTTATCTCGTATTTCGTCTCTTTTTTGCACTTTGCATTTTTAAGTAGTGAAAAAAACCGATTCTTTGAGGTGAATACACACCGCAAGAGGTGGGCGTGAACCTGAAGGAGGGCTACAACGGCCACCTGACCTCCCGTGAGGCCGGTTCCGTGGGCGGCCAGATGGTCAAGAAGATGAGTACCGTACGAACTGCGAGCTACACCCGTAAGGACAGAACTGCTGTGGGGCATGAGATAGAGGTTCGGTACATAGCGGGGATTGTTGTTTAGATTCTTGAATCGCACAGATGCCGCCCAATGGCCATTCAACCACAGGGCGGCATCTTTTATAGTGGAACAACAAACAAATCGACGACCATTGACACTATAGCAAAATTATCAGCAAAATATTGTTTTGCCAGTATTTATTACCCCACTCATATATCCTAAAAAATCATTGTAGCCTAATGTCCACCGATACACGCCGGGAGCAATTTCTTTTAGGTTCCACCGTTTGATTTTGTCACGCCTAATGGATACAGATTGCCTCTGCAGCGTTTTCCAGTCACTTCTTCCATGTGCAATTTCCTCCGCAAGTGACAAATTTACAACCGCAGGAATGGTATCTGCATCGATTACTTCAAACTCACGATCTACAGTTCGGAACTGCATCACATTTTCCTGTTCCATGAGCTGTTTGATCGTTTTTATGCAGCTGTCATCTCTGATGATCTCATCGTGCATAGAACGGGTGCTGAGTTCCGGAGTGATCGGAATCTTTCTTGCAAAGTAATCCTTCAGAACATCAGCTGAGCATTCCAAGCTTTTGTTCTGGCTCAACATAGAGTCATCTTGCAAAGAAAAACTCCACATCTCTGCATCTTTAAGTTGGCCATGCCGGTTAACTCTTCCTGCCGCCTGCAAAAGGGAAAGCAACGAGGACATTTCTCTGAAACCTGTTCGGAAGGAAAAATCTACGCCTGCTTCTACACATGAGGTGGCAACTAGTGTCCAATCTCTGTCGGAGGTGTCTTTCAGACGCTGCTTGATTCGCTTGATCGTCTTACTACGATCCTCTGGGGTTAATGCAGTTGATAGATGTTCGACACATCCCCGGCCATACTTTTGTGCCATATCCGATGCAATGACAGCGGCACTCTGAACCGTATTCAGAATCAGCAGCCGCGGCCCAGGAGAATTTGCCACCCACTCAATCAGATCCCGACGACTGACAGGGGACTCCTTGTTAAGAAATGCAATGCGATTCTGCTCATACGCCATCAGCTGGTTCCGAAGATCATAGCGGACTAATTCCGTTACTTTGGGCTGTGCCATGCCTATTTCCTTCAGACGATCGAGCTCCCAATAGCAAACAAGGGAACCTGATGCCAACACCCAATAGCAACTCCATTCGTCTGCCAAAACGTTCAGCCAACGCCATGCAAGGGGGAGAAGTTTGATGGGTAGTGCGTTATGTGCCTCATCCACAAAAATCACACTTCCCGGCAGCTCGTGAAGTCTTCGAAGCGCAGAAGGCTGACAGGATGACAGAGTTTCAAAGAAGGCAACTGCTGTTGTAACAATGATTGGTGCTCTCCACAAGGATGTTAGATAACGAGTATCAAAATCTTGAAAATCAGCGCGGGAATGCAGCTCTGCAACAACTTCTTCCGGATTCTCTTCCGGCAGTACCAACGCCTTTCGATAAATATCAACTGACTGTTGGATGATGCTGGTATACGGCAATACAACAAATATGCGGCGAGAGTTTCGCTGGGAAGCTTGCTGCAAAAGATGCGCCATCACAGCAGTTGTTTTTCCAGAGCCGACAGGACTATCGCACATTGAAAATCCACTGTTGATTTTTGCATTTCGGCACGCTTGATACATCTCACTACGCAGGAGGCTGCGTTCATCACCTCCACCGAGCTGGGACACATATTTATCCAACGCAGTAAGCCGCTCTTCTGCGCGTAGCAGCGGCATTTTTTTGCCTGTAGGAGCTTGTCCGTATGCGAGAGCAGTATCGCTGTGGTCAGCATCAGCGAGACAAGAAAGCGCCATACGGAAAAGAACATTTTGATCACCGTCATATGGCTGCGTTTCTTTGACAGCTTGAGACCGAAAAATCATCTCATGGCGACGAAGCAGTTCATCCAGTGTTTCGTCAGTTCGTTTCCGCACCTCCGCGTGTTCATCACGAAAAATTGCTTCTTCCCGTAGAGATTCGGTCTCCAAATCTGGAAGCCCTCTGTGGTGTGAATACACCATCAGCGCAGCATACAGACTATCTTGGCTATCTTGAGACTTCAAAGCGGCGCTTCCGGCATCTACATGATTGATTGGTAAATGGCGCTTTCCTCTATCCGAGCTATGCAGCACGTTTTGGTTTTCATCATCCAATTTTCCAAGATCATGCATAAGTGCACTTTTCTGCACGATTTCAGTCAAGATATCTTTGGCTTTTGCTGTATACTGCTCAACGCCTGCTACATACGCTGAAGCTTTTGCGTATACACCCCGAATATGTGCTTCGTAGGTTTGCGGCGGACAGCCGTCCCGGGAACTATGTGCAAGAAAGGCTTCCATCACAAGGTTACCAGATCAACACAGCTTTCAACCCGATCAAGAAGTTCCTGTGGCAAGGTGATCTTATCCTCATAATCATTCCAAGATGTAGATGGATCGTTGATATTTCCGAGCTTTTTCGGGGTTAATGCGTCAAGCAGCAGATACTCGGGACAACTTCCCAGAATGTTTTTATGCTCGATGTACCATGCGTGACGAATACGGACGTCGGGACGGATTGCAGAGCGATTCTGCTCATACGCATGAGGAATCAGCAGCTTCAAAAGCTCAATGTCCACGGCAGTACAACCACTTTTACCGGCATAGTTCGGATTGACAAAGAACGGCATACAGTATACGCCGTGTGCAACAATGCGATAGGCAAGCGGCGCCATGCCCGCGTTTTTCCCTTCCTGAACGCCGGCCTTGTTTGTGTTCGTTTGTCGAAGAATTTCAATCGGTGCAACGGACACACCCATTCCGAATTGGACGACACCGGTTTTGATAAAGCCCTTGTCTCCTCCATCTTCAAGGAATGTGTTGCCGAAAACACGGGCATCCCAATATTTTCGAACAAATGCACTGTCCATGAATTTGGAAGGATCATTTCCCATCTCTGCCTGAATTTGTTTCCTATCTCGTCCGCGATGCTCCAAAATTGAATACCGCTCCGCATTCCCGCTGAACTTTTCAGGAAGTGCTTTGAAGAATGGAGCATCGTGATCATCCAGCAGGTCACGCAGTTTTCGTTTGAAAGAGACCGGAGAAATTTCCCCACAGCCGTTGGGACGCTGCCGAGGATCACTTTCACGGTCAGGATCACCATTGGGGTTTGAATTGACAACTTCAATCACCAGTAGACCGGTTGCTCGCTTGATTTCTTTACTCATTTGTTGAATCCTCCTTAGAATTTTTTTCACTTTGCTCCTTCTTTGGAAACGCCGCCAGATAACCAATAAATAGCTGTGCCTTTTCTTCATCACTGAACCGGGTTTGGGGTGCCCAACTGTTCTGCAGCTTATCCACGATTTGCTCGCAAATCCGATACAGCCACCCGGCACGCCAGCTTTCTTTGTCGGCTTCCATAATTCCTTTCAGACGATAGCTTTTTGCCCACGAATAGTATGGCATGATCCTTTGACTCAGAATGTTCAGGGTACGAATCGGCGCTTCCGCCGCACTTTGAAACAGGGTGCCCCCCACAAACTGCGATGGAACCTCTCCGTTTCGTACCACCTTGCAGTATAGGGCGTGCAGTTCATCTGCCGCTTTGAGCAGCTGACCATAGAGATACGGTAGACTTTCCATATATTTCTCCTTTCCGATACGCTCGCGATAGAAGAGAAGTCCCATCAGCGCCAACATATCTTTTGCTTTTTTCTGCATTGGTTGACTCCAAGCATTTTTTGCGCTAAGATTTCCGAAAAATGAGCCGATACTCATTGCGCTCTCTGATAACCTGTGCAGATCGGCAGAGACAGACAATTTTGAGTCCATTAGAATTTCTATTCCGTGATATTGGGGAACTGGTTTGAACTTGTCCGTTGCCACCTCACCGCTCTGCTTCCAAAAACGGTTGAGAACATCTGCAATATCCAAAGGATACAGTGTTTTTGGTGTCCCAAACGGAAACGGCGGGAGATTGGCACACCCGAGTGTCCATTCTTCACTGCATTTTTCGAGTTCGTATGGATCTGTTTGGCGGGGATAGACAACCTTGGTACGAGCTTTGTCAATCTTTCTAAGGACAAAGATTGTTATCCGTTTTGCATTGGAATCTGTCCCAATTTCTTTTGTTTGCTTCAATTCTTGGATAAATTGTTTTGCCTGAGAGGAAAATGCTATACTCTTATCGCAGTTTTGCTTGAAGATTGCCGTAAATGAAACTGGTTGTTTTGGCAGGGATGACGGATATGCAAATAGAACTTCGTTTTTATCTGTATTGATCCATGTCGTATCTTTTTGTTCTGAACTGCCTGCCCACTCCAATGCTGCCTGTAAATCCATGCGCATTTGAGGAGAAATCGGATAACTTGCATTTTCGATTTTACCATATCTGGTCTGACAGCGTTGCTCTTTGAACATTGTTCGCAAAGTAACATCAAAGCCACCTGCCAGTTTTACATTGGGCATAGGTTCCTCAATCGCCTGAAATGGAATCCCGAATGCATCATTCAAATTCACTCTGCTTTCTGCGTGTTGAGCAGTATTCGCTGTCAGCAGACATTGATTTAACTCGCATACAAATCTTTCACTTACAGCCGGGGTTCCGTTTTCAATCAGCTTTACAGAATCAAAAGCAACAGAAAGTGAGCCGTAGTCGTCTTCTGCACTTTTGTCTTTCTTTCCCTGATAAAAAAGTACGGATAGTGCTAAAGATGTTTGGTCCTTTCGCTCTAACAATTCCCATGCTGTTCTCTCAAGTTCTTTATGCAAACCAGAAGCAGTTGCAAAGAAATTTGTTTCGTCAAGCAGTATTTTAAGTGGCTCATACTGAGTTGCGATACAATGAAGTTCCATAGGCGTTTTTTCCATGGATATCTTGTATTTTCCTTGAAACTTTTTGCTCCAATTGTAAGTGTTTTCTGTACACCACGCTCTCATTTCTGCAATACAAGCGTCATCTATTTTTTCAGGATGATTGCCGAGGTCTGCTATTTTCTTTTTTTTAGTATCGTCCGTGATTCGGTATAGTGGTGCAAGGTTCATGCACGGATAACTACCCTGATTTGACCCGTATTTCCGCAGGATCTTTCCAAGTTCTGCATCGACCGAAGAAATGCCGATTACCTTTCCGGCAGAGACTTTAATGCAGACACAAGGTGCGTTGCTGCGAATGTTTGGGATTGGTTGATATTTTCTGTGCCAACTCTGTGTTTTGATGTCTTCGTTGTGGAGTACTTTTGAAAGTTCATACAGCTCATTGATCACAGGCAATCACTCCTTTTCGGATATTCAAGCACTCCGTGATGAATACATAAATCCGTATCAAAAACAGCCTGATATTCGGAGCGGTATCCCTGTTGAAACATTCCGCGCAGCATGGATGGAATATGAATATCGGGAAGCTCCATGCAAACCTGTGTGCTCTCACGAAATGGGCCAAAATAAGATGGCGTAAATTCGCTCCACCCCAAAGACAGCGTTGCATAAGATTGACCTCGCAGCAAACGCCGATTGAACATTTCCTGATAGGCATGCCCCGGTGAGGTCGTGTGGCGATCCCATGTAAGTGCGCTCTGTGGAAGCTTTGACTTATTTGGATTTGGAACCACATCTGCATATAGCCGATAGCAGACATCAGTCAGCACCGTAGCAAACAGTTGATAATTGTTGCCCTTCTTAATGGAGTCACTTTTACGAAGTGGTCCTCCGTAATTCGTTGCATAGGAATGATAATGCGGGACAGAACACAACTCTACTTTCTTGGGAATTACAAGAACAGCCGGGCCCCAAAGAACACTTTCAAACAGGCTGCGCACGGCGGAATAGGTTGGTGCCGGATAGCTGCACGGAGAATCACCGCTGTCTGGTCTTGTCCAAAGCGCAGTATTCCCGGCAATTTCCATGGAGACTTGATATAACTTCAGATTCATGTGCATCGCTCCTCTCTATTTTTACGTTATAACATATTGCTATATTGAAATAAAGAAATGCGGAATAAACATACTACACTTTTCTGTTGTTTCCGCATCTAAAGAAAGACTGCTCCCCAATGATGCATGCTTCCTTTTGTATTTTCTTCGCGTCGGGGACAAACTGCGTTTTTTCAGTTTGGGTACCGCAGTGTGAAGAAAATTGCAGGTGTCCAGAGGGATGCAATCCCTTTGGCTCTGGGTTTCCAATAGGGGCGAGCAGCACCCTGTTGGCACACGATTTTGCTTAGCAAAGTCTAGTGTGTTATACCTTTTGCGACCGCTGACGCTGGAAAGGGGCTGTCACCGTACCGGACAGACCGTTTCCTGCGGCAGCAGAAGGACGGATATTTGCAGGCACGGGAGGCTTGCGGATATTCGTTCTTCGGGTGTAGGCGATGCAGCAAAGCGCAGGTTGAAGACCGAAACTGCGCTGCATTGCCGAGGGAGCAAAAGGTATATAAAGCCCGCCGCAGCGACGCGTCCCCGTTCTCCTAATACCACCACGGCAGTTCCAACCACACGTTATCCAGGGCTTGCGCTTCAGTTCTCTTCGCTCTGCTTTCAGACAGATGAAAACGCTTCGCCGTCTCCGTGAGCGGATGTTCTGTATCATCCTCGAAACCAAAGCGGTAACGGAGATACCGTTCCTCTCTGGCTTCGATCATTTCAAGCGTACGGTGGATATCGTCGTGATGCTCCTGTGCCAGATAAATTTGCTCCGGTGTCTGTCTGATAGGATCAGCAATGAAATTATGCATACTCCGAACTTCGTCTTTTGCAAGCTCGTCCAGAGAAATAATGTTGTTCAGATTCTTCGCCTCAAAGGATACATTCTGTGAGCGGATGTAGTCGATCATGGCGTTCCGTATTGCGGAAGCGGCGTATGTCAGAAATAGGTTTCCGCTGTCGGCATTGTAGCTGTCTATACAGCCAAACAACCCCAACGAGCCTTCCTGTGCAAGATCGACAAGTGACATTTGCAGAGATCGGTTCAACTCCGCTTGTGCGCTCCACACTTCGCATGCTGTCTTTTTGATGAAGCGGAGATTGTTTTCAATCAGCAGATTCTGTGCATCGGCGTCTCCCCGCTTGGCCAACGCACAGAGCTGTTGGTTATCGGGTCTCTTTTCATGGTTTTGTAACGTACCGGTCATTGCAAGGAACATCTGCTTGACCGCTTCTGTGTCAATACCGGGCAGATGGGAAACGGACTGTGCCACCGCTTCACCAATCTGCTCTGCGGTGATTTTGCGATTTAGCTTTTTCTGCCCTTTGGTCAGCTCGGCATATATCTTTTTCACTGCTTGCGAGGTCAATCCACGGTTGGCAGACAGATCGTTACCGACCTCTTTCTTTACTGCTTGCACAGCAGACATGAACGAGCGCTGGATCGCAGTCAGGTCTGCCTGATATGTCGGGGCCTGCAATTTCTTTACATCGTCAACTGCTTCCGGTTGGCTTTTCAGCATACCGGCGACAGTTGCGTACAGCTGATTCTGTGCCGCAAAACCCTTGGCAAGTTCGTCATCCAAGTAACCGGATATCAGATTTGTGGTGTTGGCAAACTCCAGATTTTAAAGCAGCGCATTGACCACCCGCGGATTCACCTTGTGAGTATACAGATTTCTCGCCGCCTGCACCGACAGGCCAAGCTCGGCAATATCATAATTCAGGCGGTCAGGGGTATCGACCTCGCCAAGCAGGAAGTCGGTGGAGACATTGAACACACGGGCAATGCGAATGATATTTTCGTCACCCAGCTTGTCCGTCTTGCCGCTGATGAAACGGCTCAAAGAACTTTCCGAACAGCCGATGCGCGTAGCAAGCTCAGCCTGTGTGACTTTTCGGGATTTCATCAAGTCCTGTATGCGGTCACGGATTTTACCGGGGAGATAAGTTTGTTCCATTGCGGTATCCCTTTTCTAATGATATTATTACTTACAGGGAGAAGTAGTAATTGCGGATTTTTTCAGCTATCAGTTTTCTGCGCATTTCAAGGAAATTATTATAGTCTGCAATATCCATTTCCTCAAATCCGACAGGAATACAGTTCTGTTCCAAATTTCTACGAAGCTCAAAATCATCAACGATGCCACCATAGACAGGCTTCTTTGTTTGACACTGATCGAAAACCTTTTTCATATAGACACATGGTGCTTCATCGCTGATTTTGATATTGATCTCCTGCTGGAGGAACACATAGTTTGCGATCTGGTTATACATCGATTGTGGAACACCATTTTTCGTCAGATAGTTCTTGGGGAAAAGATGGTGAATGTCGCCTCTGTTTTCCAGCATAGCCTCCACGTCAACTTGTGTAGACAGGAAACCTCTGTCGTGGCTCTTTACCTGTGCAACAAGGAACATATTAAAGTACGGGCTGCTTGCAACAGAGGTATTCAAGCGCTGTACAAGGTTGACATTCCAAAACGCATCTGACAATTCGCCCGCTTCCGTGAGCTTAAGATATTCCTTAGGCTCATCGTAAGAGAAAAAGCGTTTGATATCGTAATCAAAGGAAGACTCGGGAGAGCCGGAATAACGACCTGTCAAGATCGTCAGTGCCAGCCAACGACGGACAATCTGCTCAATTTCATTGCTGTCAATTTTCCTTTCGCGCAATGCGAGGTAGAGCGCATATCCGAAGTTCAGCACGTTCTGGGAACGAATTAAGGATTTGCGAACAATACCGATAGAGCGGACTATCATCAAATAGCGCTCATAGTTGGTCTGATTCACAGCTTGCAGAACCGCTTCGTGAAGCTGCTTAAAGGAATCTTCCTCGATTTCAATTTTGAATTCTCTTGTTTCAAAATCACGGCCTGACAGCAAGCTAACAAGGTCAGCCAAACGACCTCGCTTGAATTTATAGGTGAATGCGACACGCAGAATGTCATTATATGTAGTTTTATATATGGGGTTGCTCTTAGCAGCCGCCCACTTGATTGCATCAAATTCCGGCAAGGCCGCGAATGCGATATCGTTGTTTTTGATATCTTTCAGATCTTCGGGTGATTCAAGCAAGTGGCAGAAATAATCAATTGTCTTGCGGGTGATATTGCCGCCATAAGTTTCGTTGGAGGAAATCTTGGACATGGCAAAGTCCGCCTGAGAAAGTACAACACCTTTAGAGTTGATACGAATAAAAATCTCCGTCACACTATCGATATCCAAGTCCTCAGCCAAAGTGATAACTCCAAGGCTGTTATTCTGAATACCACGAAGCCGGTTAACGATATTGTTTACCTGTGACATCTGATCTGTAATCTCATTCTTCTGGCAATATTCCATTACGAAGGAGAATGTATCAAAAGCTGGCTCCAGAACAGGGGCAATGTCAGGAATCCACTTGCTGCTTTTCAAAATGGCATTGTTTGCAACTTCGAATTTCTCTTCGACGGGGTTGAAAGCAATAGATATACGTTTCCATTTATAGTGGTCGTCCAACACCTCTTGTCCAACGATTGCAGCAGCCATTGCCGTAATACGCTGTTGCCCATCAATCAGAACCTTTTTGCCAGAGGACTTTGTTCCGTCCTTCAGCTTAACATCCGGGTTTTGCCATACAATGATGTATCCAACTGGAAATCCCTTATACAAAGAATCAACTAAGTCTCTGACTTTAGAGCTATCCCAAACAAAAGGGCGCTGCATCTCCGGGATTGCAATGCTTCCGGATTTTATATTTGAAAGCAATGTTTCAACTGTGTAGTTATTAACGCTGTAACGTGCCATACATTATCCCTCACTTCAATTTGTACTTTTTACCCGCACCCCTGCCGATAATTTCGATCAATCCATTTTCATTCATCTGACGGGCGAGCAGATAGGCTCTCGTCTTTTTGACGTTCAACAGTTCCTGCAGATCTTCGTCGGTCATTTCGCCGTACTCTGCCAGATAATCCATCACAGTTTTCATCTGGGGTGTGATGGCTGCAGTGGCTTTGCCGGTTGTCGCCGGTGCATCTTCGCTTGCAGCACTGGCAGCATTCATATTCGGCAGTACGATTTTGAAAGCATTGGTCGTTGCCTCGATAGTGGGCTGTACAGGACAGTTTTCGTACAGCTTGAAAATACGTCGAATACCTGTACCGTAACTTTCAATCAGACGCAGACGGTGAAATATCTCTGCCAGTTTCTTGTTCCTTGGCTGAGAAACGCCGATGCGAATATCCTCAGTAGAAAGGCCAGGGAGAAGTCCGCCAAGCGAAATAAACTCCATCTTTCTGTCATTCACATTGATGATGATGCTGCCGCTGAATCCGTAATCGCGATGCACAAGAGCGTTGAGCAGAGCTTCACGAATAGCTTCTTCGGGGTAATCCTGCTTATCCGTGCGAACAACTCCTTTGATCGTGGAAACAGTCTTGTTGCACAGAGCAAGATAGTTTATCGCATCATCAAGCTGCTTGAACACGGAACCTCCGAACTCCTTGCTGTCACGAAACTCTGTGCAGAATTCATCTTTGAATACGGCAATTTTAGTCGTGTGATGGCATTGGTCTGAAAGCAGCAGAGCGAGGTTGGTGTAAATATCGTTCTGCGTGATGCCAAGCGCACGATATTTCTCGACGGAAAACTCCACACCGTAGCGCTGGAATGCAGTTTTGGCAGCATCAAAGGTCAATTCCTGTTCCAAACTGCGGGAATCTTCGTAGGTATCACCGTCTGATTCTTTTATCATCTGGCGAATCTGTTCGGGGGAAGCCTGCACACTGGACGCACCTTGGCGAACATAAACGCCGGTAGGCTTCATACCTTTGGACTTCAGATAGTAGGGCTTATAGCTGCCTTCACCGACTTCAATCCGAATTACCTTATTATCTTGGAGGACATACCGTACGAACATGGTCACATCCGGTGCGATTGCATCACGGATGCCGTTGGTCAGACGGGTATAGGTTTCATCCACATTGTCAATGCCAATCTGGTTGCCTTTATCATCAATACCGAGATAGATCACGCCGCCGTCCGTATTTGCAAATGCGATGACCTCCTTATAGATGTCATCGATCATCTGAGATTTATATTCAATGCGCTCGCTTTCATATTGCATATACAGCACCTCCATTGTAGCTTACTTATATTATACTCATATTTTCATGATTTTCAACGGAGCGAAGTGAAAATTCACTTTTCATTCACTCCGAGCTGTGAAAATCACTTTAACACCGACTCGCCGCCCTTCCGCACTTGCATTTCTGCAAGAAACGCGGGAGGGCTTTTTTGATTTCTTGCAATACCTCCTGATTTTTTCGGTCTAAGGCTTTTTCTCCGTATATTCAGTTGACAAAGAGATTTTTCGGAAATATTGAAAGGAGAAATGCCTATGACAATTTTTGAAGCCGTGAAAACAACGGTCGCGCCGAGAATGGCGGCGGAACATTTCGGGCTGAGTGTCAGCCGAAACGGGATGGTCTGCTGTCCCTTTCATGATGACAGGCACCCGAGCATGAAGGATAACCGTGCGGAAGCCAAGCGAGAGGCCGACAACGTGCTGCTGTTTCTCCGCTCCGAGGGCTACATCCGCCTGAAGGCCGAC
>ERZ834382.1926-NODE-1926-length-15992-cov-5.766267_pt1 | contig 15992 bp, 17 predicted proteins | sample MGYA00519692_ERZ834382 | MGnify/ENA primary metagenome ERZ834382 (study PRJEB31850, sample SAMEA3708751) | human gut metagenome | biome: human gut; feature: human-associated habitat; material: faeces | place: China | collected 2014 ...
CAGCGAGTTCCAGATGGAGCACGGCTTTGTGGATCAGGTGGTGCCCCGCAGCCAGCTGCGGGATACCCTGATCCAGGTCTTGCAGCTCCATGCAGGAGGAAAACACGAATGATCAAGGAAATTTTAGAGCAGCTGGCTCCGCTGGATGCCCAGATCGCCGCGCTGAAAGGCAGCGGCAACGAGATGGATGCCATCACGGCCCATGCCTCCGAGCTGGCAGAGCTGGCTGTGGAAGAGGACGAGATCCTGCGCACCTGCGGCCCGCTGACCGCCGAGGATCGGGTGTTTCTGGCCCGGCACCCGGAGCGCCCCCACATTGATGAGACCGTTTCTGCCCTGTTCACCGACTTCTTTGAGCAGCGCGGCGACCGTCAGTGCAAGGAAGACCCTGCCATTCTGGGCGGCATCGCCCGTTTTCACGGATTGCCAGTGACGGTCATCGGCCACCGCAAGGGCAGCACACTGGAAGAAAATCTGGCCTGTAACTTTGGTATGCCGGGGCCGGAGGGCTACCGCAAGGCCCTGCGCCTGATGAAGCAGGCCGAAAAATTCGGCCGTCCCATCCTCACCTTCATCGACACGCCGGGTGCATACCCCGGCAAAGACGCCGAGGAGCGCGGGCAGGGCGAAGCCATCGCCCGCAACCTGATGGAGATGAGCGGCCTGACCGTGCCGGTCATTGCCGTCGTCACCGGCGAAGGCTCCTCCGGCGGTGCGCTGGCGCTGGGTGTGGCAAACCGCATCCTCATGCTGGAAAACGCCGTGTATTCGGTGCTCAGCCCCGAGGGCTTTGCCAGCATCCTGTGGAAGGATTCTTCCCGCAGCGGCGAAGCCTGCGAGATCATGAAGCTGACCGCGCAGGACCTGTACCGGGACGGCATCGTGGAGCAGGTGATCCCGGAGCCGGTGGGCGGCGCACAGCGCGGCCATGCGGCTCTGTTTGAAAGTCTGGACGCCGCCCTGCGACAGCACCTGAAAGAGCTGTGCCGCCTGAGCGGAAAGCAGCTGGCCGACCAGCGCTACCAGAAATTCCGCCAGATCGGAGAAATGAGGAAAGCATGAACGGTTTGCGTCTGATCGCCACCGGTGGGGCACTGCCCGGCCGCACGGTCACAAACGAAGATCTCAGCCGCATGGTGGACACCAGCGACGAGTGGATCGCCACCCGCACCGGAATCCGCGCCCGGCACTGGTGCACTGACGGCGAGAATGCCGCCACCCTTGCTGTTGCCGCCGCAAAGCAGGCGCTGCAGCGCAGCGGCCTTGCCCCGGCGGACATCGGCTGCTGTGTCTGTGCCACCCTGTCGGCACCGGACGCCACGCCAAGCGTGGCCTGTCAGGTACAGGCGGCACTGGGGCTGCCGGAAAACCGTCCGGCGCTGGACGTGAACGCGGCCTGCTCCGGCTTTCTGTACGGGACGGCAGTTGCCCGCGGCCTGCTGGCGACTCTGGGCGGGCGGTATGCATTGGTGGTGGGCTGCGAAGCCCTTTCCCGCCTGATGGACCCCGCCGACCGCTCCACCTGTGTGCTGTTCGGCGACGGAGCCGGTGCGGCGGTGTTTGAACTGACCGCCGACCCCGTGCCTTTTGCCCTCACGCTGGGCGCGCGGGGCAGCGATGCCATCCATGCGGGCGGGCCGGACCGCGAAGGTTCTGCGCCCATCACGATGGACGGAAAAGCTGTGTTCCGCTTTGCGGTGGATGCCCTGCCTAAGTGCCTGAACGCCGTGCTGACTGAGACCGGCAGGACGCTGGATGAAGTTGACTGGGTGGTCTGCCATCAGGCCAACAGCCGCATCATCGACCACTGCATCCGGGCACTGAAAGCAGACCCGGCAAAATTCTACAAGAATATGGAACGCCACGGCAACACCAGCGCTGCCAGCATCCCGGTGGCTCTCAACGAGCTGGCCGAGAGCGGGCAGTTGCAGCCGGGGCAGACCCTCGCCTGCATCGGCTTTGGCGGAGGTCTGACCTGGGGCGGCGCAATTTTTCAATACAAAGAGTAAAAATCATGTTCGGCAAACGGGCTCGCCCTCTCAGTCACCTTCGGTGACAGCTCCCCCAAAGTGGGAGCCTTTGGCAAAACCGAAAAGTTTACCGTACTGCCAAGGGCTCTCCCCTTGGGAGAGCTGTCGAGCAGAGCGAGACTGAGAGGGCGAGGACGCTTACCGATAGGATAAAACTATGAAACTTTTGAACGAACTTCTGGGGACGAAGTACCCCATCATTCAGGGCGGCATGGCCAACATCGCCACCGGCGAGTTTGCCGCCGCCTGCTCCAACGCGGGTGCGCTGGGCATCATCGGCGCGGGCGGCATGAAAGCCGACACCCTGCGCGAGAACATCCGCCGTTGTAAACAGCTCACCGACAAGCCTTTCGGCGTCAACATCATGCTGATGCACCCGCAGGCCGACGAATTTGCACAGATCGTTGTGGACGAGGGCGTGCAGGTGGTCACGACCGGCGCGGGCAACCCCGGCAAATATGTGCCGATGTGGAAAGCCGCCGGCATCAAGGTCATCCCCGTGGTGGCGGCGGCTGTGCTGGCAAAACATCTGGAACCGCTGGGCATCGATGCCGTCATTGCCGAGGGCACTGAGAGCGGCGGCCATGTGGGCGAGATGACCACCATGGCGCTGGTGCCGCAGGTCGTGGATGCCGTAAAGGTGCCCGTCATCGCGGCGGGCGGCGTCGCCGATGGCCGTCAATTAGCGGCTGCGCTGGCGCTGGGTGCCTGCGGCGTGCAGGTGGGCACCTGCCTGCTGGCAAGCGAAGAGTGCCCCATCCATGAAAACTACAAGGCTGCCCTGCTCAAAGCCAAGGACAGCGACACCATCGTCACCGGCCGCAGCGTCGGCGCACCGGTTCGGGTGCTGAAAAACCGCATGAGCCGCGAGTATGTCCGGCAGGAAAAGGCCGGCGCAGACAAGATGGAGCTGGAAAAATACACCCTCGGCAGCCTGCGCCGCGCCGTTTTTGAGGGCGACACGGTCACTGGAAGCCTGATGGCCGGTCAGGTGGCCGGGATGCTCCACGAGGTGCGCCCCATGGCCGACATTCTGGCTGATCTGTGGGACGGCGGGAGGCAGCGCATCGCCGCGCTGAACGAGCTATGCTGACCCTTGCCGGAAAGCCCCTGCCCGTGCCCATCCTGCAGGGCGGCATGGGCGTGGGCGTATCGCTTGGAGGGCTGGCCGGAGCCGTGGCAGCCTGCGGCGGCATGGGGTGCATCTCCACCGCCGATGCGGGCTACCGGGAACCGGATTTTGCCCGTGACCCGGCCCGCGCGAACCATCGTGCCCTGACCGCTGAAATTCAAAAGGCAAAGAAAATTGCAAAGGGCATGGGTCTGGTGGCCGTCAATGCGATGGTTGCCACACAGGACTATGCCGCCGCGATCCGTACCGCCGTGGAAGCGGGGGCGGATGCGGTGGTGTCCGGTGCGGGCCTGCCGCTGGAACTGCCCGGCATCGTGAACACGATGGAGGTTGCCATTGCGCCCATCGTGTCCAGCGCCCGGGCGGCAAAGCTCATTCTGCGCCGCTGGGCCAAGGAGTTTGGCCGCACCGCGGATTTTGTGGTCATTGAGGGCTGCAAAGCGGGCGGACATCTGGGTTTTGCCGAAGCTGACCTGCTGGCCGGAAACTGCCAGTCTCTGGACGAGATCCTGCCCGGCGTTCTGGCCGAAGTGAAACCGTATGAGGTGCAGTTCGGGCACGCCATCCCGGTGTTTGTGGCGGGCGGTGTGTACACCGGAGCCGATATGGCCCACTTTACCAAGCTGGGAGCCGCCGGGGTGCAGCTGGCCACCCGGTTCATCACCACCTACGAGTGCGACGCCAGCCAGACCTACAAGGATGTTCTGCTGGCAGCAAAAGCGGAGGATGTGCGCATCATCCACAGCCCCGTCGGGATGCCGGGCCGCGCGCTGAACACCCCGCTGGTGCAGGCGCTGACCGAGGGCAAACGCTTTCCGCCGCAGCACTGTGCCCGCTGTTTAAAGACCTGCGACCCCGCCAGAGTGCCCTACTGCATCACCCACGCCCTCATCGAAGCGGTGAAGGGCAATGTGGAAGAAGGCCTGTTCTTCTGCGGGGCCAATGTGGACCGGCTCGACAGGATGCGCACCGTCCGCGAACTGATGGATGAACTTACCGCCGAATGGAGGCACAACTTATGAAACTTGCCGTTCTGTATGCCGGTCAGGGTGCACAGCATCCCGGCATGGGCAAAGAATTTTACGAAAGCTCTCCCGCCTTCCGGGCGGCCTTTGACAGCGCGGAGCTGGATTTTGATCTGCACCGCGTCTGTTTTGAGGACCCGGACGGCGTTCTGAACCAGACCGAATACACCCAGCCCTGCATGGTGGCCTTTGCCTGCGGCGTCACTGCCGTTCTGCAGCAAAAGGGCGTGCGGCCTGCCTATGTGGCGGGTCTTTCTCTGGGCGAATATTCCGCGCTGGAAGCAGCTGGTGTATTCACCGCAAAGCAGGCCGTTGAGCTGGCCGCCTACCGCGGCAAAGCCATGGCCAAAGCAGCCGAGGGCATCGACTGCGGCATGACCGCCGTGCTGGGCCTGGACCGCACTGCGCTTTCCGCCTGCTGCGAACAGGCCTCGGCGCTGGGCTGTGTGCAGATCTGCAACTACAACTGCCCCGGCCAGCTGGTCATCGGCGGCGAGAAAGCCGCTGTGGACAAAGCTGCGGAGCTGGCCAAAGCTGCCGGGGCGCGCCGCTGCATTCCGCTCAAGGTCAGCGGCCCGTTCCACACCAGGCTGATGGCTCCCGCAGGCGATGCGCTGGCAGAGCGCTTCCGGACTGAAAACTTCGGCGAAATGAAGATCCCGGTGCTGTTCAACTGTCTGGGCCGCGAAAAGGCCGACACCGACACTGTCCCGGCCCTGCTGGTAAAACAGGTGCAGAGCAGTGTCCATATGGAGGACACCCTGCGCCGTCTGGGCGAACTGGGCGTGGATCACATCCTTGAAGTCGGCCCCGGCAGTGCGCTGTCCGGCTTTGTGAAAAAGACTCTGCCCGGCGTGCCGTGCGTTGCCGTGGAGACCCCGGAGCAGCTGGACGCTGCTCTGAATGCATGGAAGGAAGAAGCATGAGCGAAGAAAAAGTTACCCGTGCCGCCGTTGTCACCGGCGGCAGCCGCGGCATCGGTCGGGCGGTGTGTGTGGCACTGGCAAAGCAGGGCTGCAACGTCATAGTAAACTACTGCCACGGCGAAACCAACGCTCAGGAGACTGTGGCTTTGTGCAAGGCCGAGGGCGTGGAAGCCGTGGCCGTGCAGGCGGATGTTTCCACTGCAGAGGGCTGCAAGACCCTGTTTGACGCGGCGGTCAGCGCCTTCGGCCGGGTGGATGTTCTGGTCAACAATGCAGGCATCACCCGGGATAACCTCATCCTGCGCATGACAGAAGCGGACTTTGATGCGGTGCTGAACGCAAACCTCAAGGGCGCGTTCCTCTGCTGCAAGGAGGCTGCCCGCCGCATGGTGCGCCAGCGCTACGGCCGTATCATCAACCTTTCCAGCGTGGTGGCGCTGCGGGGCAACGCCGGGCAGACCAACTATGCCGCCAGCAAGGCGGGGATCATCGGTCTGACCAAGAGCCTTGCCCGGGAGCTGGCAAGCCGGAACGTGACCGTGAACGCCGTTGCGCCGGGCTTTATCGAGACCGACATGACCGCCACCCTGCCGGAAGCCGTCCGCGCCGAAATGGCAAAGGGCATCCCGGCGGGCCGGGCCGGCCAGCCGGAGGACGTGGCAAACGCCGTGGCGTTCTTTGCCGCAGAACAAAGCAGCTATCTCACCGGGCAGGTGCTCTGTGCGGACGGCGGCATGGCAATGTAAAAGGAGAAACTCTCATGGAAAAACGCAGAGTCGTGATCACCGGTCTTGGCACCGTGAACCCGCTGGGGAATACCGTGGCAGAAAGCTGGGCGGCGGCAAAGGCCGGTAAGTGCGGCATTGCCCCCATCACCCAGTTCGACACTACTGATTTCAAGTGCAAGCTGGCCGGTGAAGTGAAAAACTTTGACCCCGAGACGGTCGTGGACAAAAAGGAAGCCCGCAAGATGGCGCGCTTTACCGTATTGGCGCTGGCCGCTGCCGCCGAGGCCATTGCCGACAGCGGCATCGACACTGAAGCCGAGGCCAAAGAGATCGGTGTCGTTCTGTCCAGCGGCATCGGCGGCCTGCCCACCATTGAGGAGCAGCACACCCGCGGCGAGGAAAAGGGCATGGAGAAGGTCAGCCCCTACTTTGTTCCCATGGCCATCGCCAACATGGCGGCGGCGCAGGTGGCTATCCGCTTCGGCCTGAAGGGCATGTGCACCTGCCCGGTCACGGCCTGTGCCGGCGGCACCAATGCCGTGGGCGATGCGTTCCACCGCATTCGCGACGGCTACGAGACCGCCATGGTCTGCGGCGGTGCCGAGAGCTGCATCAGCCCGCTGGGTATCGGCGGCTTTACCAGCATGAAAGCGCTTTCCACCGCCTCCGACCCGGACGCGGCCAGCCTGCCCTTTGACGCACGGCGCGGCGGCTTCGTCATGGGCGAGGGCAGCGGTGTGCTGGTGCTGGAAGAGCTGGAACACGCCAAAGCCCGGGGTGCAAAAATTTACGCCGAGGTGGTGGGCTACGGTGCCAACTGCGACGCTTACCACTTCACCGCCCCGGCACCCGGCGGCACCGGTGCCATCGACTGCATGAAGCTCACGCTGGCCGACGCGGGGATCGCGCCGGAGCAGGTGAACCACATCAACGCCCACGGCACCGGCACCCACATGAACGATGCCTGCGAGACTGCCGCCATCCATGCAGTATTCGGGGAGCACGCCAAGGCGTTGACCGTCGTGAGCACCAAGAGCATGACCGGCCATCTGCTGGGCGGCGCGGGCGGCGTCGAAGCCGTGTTCACGGCGCTGGCCCTGCGGGACCAGTTTGCGCCGCCCACCATCCACTACGCTCAGCCGGACCCGGAATGCGATCTGGACTACGTCCCGAACGAGGGACGCGCACAGGCCATGACCTATGCGCTGAGCAACAGTCTGGGCTTTGGCGGGCACAATGCCTGCATTGCCCTGCGCAGATGGGAGGGTTGAGCCATGGCCGAACCCCGTACCGTGCGCGAAGATGCCAACACCCTGAACAGCGAGCAGATCGCGGCCATCCTGCCGCACCGCTACCCCTTTGCTCTTGTGGACCGCATCCTGGACTATGAGCCGGGACAGTGGGCCATCGGCCGCAAGTGTGTGACCCGTAACGAAGAGTTTTTCTGCGGGCACTTCCCGGGCCAGCCGGTGATGCCGGGCGTGCTCATCCTCGAAGCACTGGCCCAGACCGGTGCCGTGGCCGCCCTGAGCCTGCCGGAAAACAAGGGCAAACTGGCGCTGTTCGGCGGCATCAGAAATGCCCGCTTCCGCAAGCAGGTCACCCCCGGCGATGTGCTCACCCTCCACTGCGAACTGGTGGAACAGCGCGGCCCGGTGGGCGTGGGCAAAGCTTCGGCCTATGTGGACGGCAAGTGTGCTGCCACCGCCGAGCTGACCTTTGTCCTGACCGACAAAAACAACTGAAATACAACAAAAAAGCAGACGCACCGCCTGAAAACGATGCGTCTGCTTTTGCATTTCTATCCAGAAACCTCACTCGAGGTTGTGCCGCTTGCAGAATTTTTTGCTGACGAAGTACATGCCGCCCCAGAGCACCACGGCGAGGATGAGGTACACCGGGTTGCGCATGGAGCTGACCAGCGACTGCCCGAAGATGGACATCATGGCCATCATGACGCCCTTGCCCAGCAGCATGGTAATGAGATAACGCTTTTCGTCGAAGTCCGAAATGCCGAAGGCCAGATGCATGAAGGAGCTGGGTGCGAAGGGCAGCAGCGTCAGCATGAAGAGGGAAGAGGTGTCGAAGCGGTTGACCCACTGCTGCGCCCTTTCCAGCTTGGGCGAGCGGGATGCGATCTTCCAGAAATAGCGCTTGACCACCCGCCGCCAGAGCAGGAACATGATGCTCCCGCCCAGCGCCACACCGATCCAGCTGTACAAAAAGCCGAACAGCCCGCCGTGGGCTGCCACGTTGAGCGCCACGATGGCCACCAGCGGCAGCGGCGGAAAGAAGGACTCCACCATGGCCAGCGTGATGGGCGCAAGGGGGCCGAGGTCGCCGAAGCTGTTCAGAAGCGTCTCCCAGAATTCCAGCGTGCCAAGCTGGTGGAGCCATGTCATCATTGCGCCGTTCATCCCATCCATACATCCCTTCTGCCTGCGGTACTGCAAACCTTACTGTCAGTATACCCACATTCTATGACAGAGCCGTGAACAAAAACCGAGCTTTTTCGCGCGGCTCTGGATACAATACGAAGGAACCGGAAGTTTTCCTGCAAATCTGGCTTGCGGGCCGGGAGTTTCTCTGAGGACCGTCCGGGGGTGGGGCCACGGCGCAAAGCGTTGGGGCGGGGGCTGGAAGCACCGGTTCGTGTCCGAAGAGAAAGCTACCGGCCCGCAGGCCGTCAGCCCTCCGCCTGCTTCTCCGCGCGGTTCTTCATCCGCTCCAGCTGGGCGGTGCGCTGTTTGTTCCACCGGGCGAGGGAATCATCATCCGGCATCTGCAGGCAGCGGGCAAAGCTCCAGTGCAGCCCGTCGCGGCGGGCCAGCTTGTACCGCTGGAACACGCCCTTACCGGCGGCGTTTCCGCTCCCGGCGCAGCGGGGACACTGGCTCAGGGTGTACCAGCTGTTGCTGCCCTTTTTCAGCCAGACATCGTCCGGGTTCAGGGCTTCGCCGCATTCCGGGCAGTGCATGACGTAGATCTTCGGGTCGGTGCGCCAGGTGTACTGCTCTACATAGCCGTGGAACACCTCAAACTCCCGGTAGTCGCCCGGGGCAGAGCAAAGGCTCTGGCGCAGGGCTTCGTCCTCGGTGGGGTAAGCGGCAAGGCCTGCCCGCAGATCCAGCAGGCGGCAGACATCCGCCGTATATAAGGTATCGGACAGGGCATCGTGGAACTGCCGCTCCATGGGGATGCCCATCCGGGTCACGACGCTTTCCAGCGTCATGCCTTCGCCCTCCTTGCGGGGATGCTCCCGCAGAAAGATCTGCTGCAGGTCGTACCAGACGGTGGGGTTCGATTCGTCGATGTTGCACAGGAACAGATTCTGCTTGAGCACCGGCACGTCATCCATGCCCCACTCGGCGAACTCGGCGTCCGGGCCGCACCACTGCATAAAGCGGCGCAGACCCTGCACGATGGGCTCACCCTTGTCCAGATCGGCCTGGGTCAGGCCGGTGACTTTGGCAATGTGATGCTGCAGCTTGCGGAAGATGCGGGGGCGCAGATGGATGGAAAAGGTGTCCAGCACATTAGCGTCCTCGTCGATCTTCACGGCACCGATCTCCACGATCTCGCCCCGGAAGGTCTGCTGCACACCGTGATAATTAAAGGTATACGGCTGATAGCCGATGTTCCATTCCAGATCAAATAAAACCAGATTGCGCGGCATTTTTTATTCCTCTCGTAAAATAAACTTCTCCACGGCTTCGGCCACGCCGTCGTGGTTGTTGTCGGCGGCGGTGACATAGTCGGCCACGGCCTTCACCGGGTCTTCGGCGTTCTGCATGGCCACGCCCACACCGGCATATCCGATCATGGAGCGGTCGTTCAGGCCGTCTCCGCAGGCCATCAGGTTGTCGCGGGTCAGGCCCATGCGCTCCATCAGGGCGGCCAGACTGCCGTCCTTGGCTACGCCCAGCGGCACCGCCTCGATGAAGAACGGGCTGGAAGGGTACAGGTCGATGCGTCCCGCAAACTGCTTCTGGCCTGCGGCGCACACTTCGTCGCGGCGGGCCGGGTCCAGCGTGATGAGCATCTTGCAGATAGGGTAGTCCACATACGAAGCCAGATCGTCCACATGGATCATGGGCAGCTTGGTGGTAAAGCACTCCTTGTTGGCCCACTCGTCCCTGTCGCGCTCGCAGACGATGCCCTCATTGTTATAGGTCAGGATGGCCACGTCCTGTGCGGCGGCAAAGGCGCACAGCTCCGGGATGACGGCCGGGTCCAGCGTGGTCTCCACCAGCGTTTCGCCGGTGGTGCAGTCCACGATCTTGCCGCCGTTGTAGGACAGGATGCAGCCGCCCTTTTTGTTCAGCCCCAGATCCTTTGCCAGCGGGGTGATGCCTGCTGTGGGCCGGCCGGAAGCCAGCACCAGCGTGACGCCTTTTTCAATGGCGGCGTCCAGCGCGGCGCGGGTGCGGGGAGTAATGATCTTCTGGTCGTTGGTCAGGGTGCCGTCCAGATCCAGCGCCAGAACCTTGATCTCTGCCATAATGGTATATTCCTCTCTATTTAAAAGCTGTTTTTTGCACTTACATCTTCTATTGTACAATGAACGCCCCTCATCTTTCAACCCTTGCAGCGCGGTTTGTGGAAAATCTGCATCCCGCCCGGCGGATTTTACACGCTTTTCCTTCTTTTTACATGAGACGGCTGTTTGCCGCGCCGGTTTTACCAAAGCTTTGCGGCGGCATGGGCACCGCTCAGATCCAGTCCGCCCGCTTCTACAAGGGCACTGTGGACAACAACGGCGCTATCACCGAGGCCGACCTGAGCTTCACCGGCTTCCCCACCGTGGGCAGCGTGACCACCTACGACAGCACCTCTTTCTGCCCGGACTCTGCTTCCACCGCAACCTCCATCGCCACCGGCCCCAACAACCACGAAGTGGCTGCACAGGCTGGCTACAATGTTGTCACCACTCAGGCCGCTGCCGCTGCTCTGGCAGCCGGCGCAGGCAAGACCCTGATCATCGCCGAGAACCTCGCCGATGGCAAGGCCATCTGCCACACCATCAACCACAAGCTGGCTGACCTGACCAGGGTCCAGTAACGTCTTCTCAGCACTTTCCAAACCAGAACCACCCCGCCCCGGTGCGCAGCGGCTGCGCCCGGGGCGGGGTGGCTTTTGTCAATGGCGGAAACGCAGAAAAAAGCACGCGAATGCTAAAAAAGCTGGAAACGACCGCGGTCGTTTCCGGCTTTTTGTACTTGAAAGTTATGCGTCGATCTCCGGGAAGCCTTCCAGCTTGCTGGTGCAATGGGGGCAGCGCACAGCCTTGATGGAAATTTCGCTCTGGCAGTAGGGGCACACCTTGGTGGTGGGCGCAGCCGGGGCGGCAGGCTCGGCGGGCTTTTTGTGCAGGGCGTTGATGGCCTTGATGACCACGAACAGCACGAAAGCCACGATCAGGAAGTTGATGACGGCATTCAGGAACGCGCCGATGCCGATCATCACATCACCGACATGGATGCCAACATCCGAGAAGTCTGCGTTGAAGAACAGACCGATGGTGGGGTTGATGATATCACCGACCAGCGAGTTCACAATGGAAGTGAACGCACCGCCGACGACCACGCCGACTGCCATGTCCAGCACGTTGCCGCGCATGGCGAATGCCTTGAACTCTTCAAAAAACTTTTTGATGCCTTTGCTCTCTTTTTCTGCCATAGGAAATCTGCTCCTTCTTTCTCCCGCCGCAAAGGGGGATTTTTTCTCCCTCTATGATAGCGGATTTTCCGCCTGCTTTCAAGGGAAAACGCCATCTTTCCGGTATTTTTGCAACCGAAACCGGCACAAAGTGTTCTCAACTTTTTTCGTAAAAAACACAACACCGGACAGCCCGCAGGCCGTCCGGTGTTGCAAAAAGCTTATGTCAGAAATTTAGTTCTGGGGAGCCTCAAAAGCGATGGGGGTAGCGCCTGCAGCGGCATCCACGCTCTTCAGGGAGATGGGAGTGGTCTCGTAGTGCAGGGTCTCGAAGCTCTGGGTCTGGCCGTCCTCGGTGGTGAACTCCAGCACATAGGTCATGTCAGCCTGCTTGTCGGCGTCCTCATCGCGGGTGATGACAACGTTCTCGCCGTCAGCCAGACCATTCTCGCCGGCCAGGTTGTCGCCCTTGTCCTCGGAGCCTGCCTCGTACAGGTACAGCTCGGTGACGTTCTCACCGGTGGTGTTGTACACGGTGTACTCAGCGGTAGTAGCCTCAGCCTCGCTGGAAGCAGCCTCGGAGCTTGCAGCCTCGGAAGAAGCGGCAGCAGAGGAAGCCACAGAAGAAGCGGTGGATGCAGCGGTGGAGGAAGAAGAGCTGCCGCAGGCGGTCATACCGACAGCCAGAGCCAGAGCAGCGGCAACGATAGCAACATTCTTGAGTTTCATGTGAAATATACTCCTTTAAATTCTTTCTTCATGTTTGCGGTCAACCAACTGCTTCAGTCGGCTGACAAAGGAGATTATACGGGAAAACAGACAAAAAAGCAAGAGCTTTATTGTTAAAATATACGATGAAACAAGAACTGTTACCAAATTGACATGAAAAAGACACATTTTGGCGATGATAAACTTGAACGAAATCGATGAATGCCGTCCACATCACAGCCGGAAAAATTTTGTTTTCTTTTTGTTTACAAAACGTACCTTGACACTGAAATATCCTTTTTGTAATCTGAAAGGGTACTTAAATTTAGTGGGATACAGCCCGGAAAAGAGAAAGGAGCAACTATGGATCATCTGCAGAATGTGATGAACTATTTCGACCAGCAGCAGCCCCTGTGCGCACAGCACGACCGCATCCCAAAAGACCTTTACCGTGAGTTCGGCGTCAAGGCGGGCCTGCGCGACGAAAACGGCAAGGGCGTGCTGGCGGGGCTGACCAATATTTCCGATATCCGCGCGTTCAAATATGTGGACGGCGTAAAGTATCCCGCCGATGGCCAATTGCTCTACCGAGGTTACGATGTAAAGGACCTTATCCGCGGTTCCAGCGGCAGCCGCTTCGCCTTTGAGGAAGCGGGCTATCTGCTGCTGTTCGGCGAGCTGCCCACCCCCGAAAAGCTGGATGAGTTCTGCCGGGTGCTGGGTGAGTGCCGCACCATGCCCACCAACTTTACCCGTGACGTTATCATGAAAGCGCCCAGCCACGATATCATGAACTCCATGGCGCGCAGCGTGCTGACGCTGGCCTCCTACGACCCCAAGGCTGCAGACCTTTCCATCCCCAATGTGCTGCGCCAGAGCATCCAGCTGGCAGGCATCTTCCCCATGCTGGCGGTGTACAGCTACCACGCCTATAACCACTACGAAAACAACGAGAGCATGTATATCCACCGCCCGGATCCGTCGCTCTCCACGGCAGAAAACTTCCTGCGGATGCTGCGCCCGGATATGAAATATACCGAGCTGGAAGCCCGTGTGCTGGATGTGGCCCTGCTGCTCCACGCGGAGCACGGCGGCGGCAACAACTCCACCTTCACCACCCGTGTGGTCACTTCTTCCGGCACCGATACCTACTCAGCCATGGCGGCGGCGCTGTGCTCCCTCAAAGGCCCGCGTCACGGCGGTGCCAACCTGATGGTGATGCAGATGATGCAGAACATCCGCGAAAATCTGCACGATCAGGAGGATGACGAAGAACTGGAAGCCTACCTGAAAAAGCTGCTCCACGGCGAAGCATTCGACCGCAAGGGCCTGATCTACGGTATGGGCCATGCCGTTTACTCCCTCAGCGACCCGCGTGAAGTGGTGTTCAAGGGCTATGTGGAACAGCTGGCCCACGAGAAAGGCCGCGACAAGGACCTTGCTCTTTACAACAAGATCGAGCAGATGGCTCCCCAGCTCATTGCGCAGGAGCGCAAGATCTTCAAGGGCGTCAGCCCCAATGTGGACTTCTACAGCGGCTTTGTCTACGATATGCTGGGCATCCCCATGGAGCTGTACACCCCGCTGTTTGCTGTGGCCCGCGTGATGGGCTGGAGTGCCCACCGCATCGAAGAATTGCTCAGCGCCAACAAGATCATCCGCCCTGCCTACAAGAGTCTGGGCGGCACCCATGAGTATGTGCGCCGCAGCGAACGGTAACCGAAAGGAGAACGCACCATGAGCACAGAATGGAAGCATCAGCCGGAAGAATGGTTTTTCTTGCACAATTTCGATCTGGATAAGGTATTCAGCACCATCCAGCGGGCAGACTATCTTGTGCTGTACTGCATCAAGATGCAGCAGGCAGAACACCCCGGCGAGAAGGTCTATCTGGCCGACCTTGCCGCTGCGATGGGCCTGAAAGTGACCGAGCTGTCCAAAACGATGGAAAATCTGCAGGACAAGGGCTTTGTGGTCTGGCAGACCGACCGCGAAGCGGGCCGCACCTATGTGGAACTGTCCAGCAAGGCGGTGGAGCTGATGGCCGAAGAACGCGGTTTCATGAAGCGCTGCTACACCCGCCTGCGTACCGAGCTTGGCGACGAAGAAATGGGCCGTGCTGTGAAGCTGCTGCAGCATGTGTCTGCGATCCTGAAAGAAGAGCGGGAAGCAAACGACTGACCGCTGAACGCAAAAAATCCGTGGTGCAGATGCACCACGGATCTTTTTTATGGTCAGATTCAGCGCTTTGCGATCATTTCGGTGTAGGCCAGCACCAGCGGGCCGACGCCCTTGGCGTCGTTGCAGACCACCGGCTCACTGAAGTAGTAGGCCAGCGATCCGTCGCGGTGATCCTTGCCGCCCAGACCGGCCACAAGGCAGATGCCGTCCAGCTGCAGGCTGCCGTCCGGGTTGCGGGACAGGTACTTGTCGCAGGTGCCGTAGAAGGCCTTCTCGGCCCATGCGGCCATCCGTTTGGGCAGATAGCCCAGACGCACGCCCTTGAGCACGGCGTAGGCGAACAGAGCGGTGCCGCTGGTCTCAAGGTAGTTGCCCTCCACGCCGGGGTGGTCGATGACCTGCCAGAACATGCCGGTCTCTTCGTCCTGGAACTTGTGCAGGTCCTCGACGGTCGCTTTCAGCATGGCCATGATGCCGCGGTACTCGTTGTACAGCTGCTCATCCATCCGTTCCAGCACATCCACCATGGCCACAAGGAACCAGCCCATAGCCCGCAGCCAGAAGTTGGGGCTGCAGCCAGTGACGGGGTCGGCCCAGTACATCTGGCGGCTCTCGTCGTAGCCGTGGTAGTACAGGCCGGTCTTCGCATCCCGCATGTGCTTTTTGATGTTCATGAACTGCTTGTAGCTGTCGATGCAGCCCTGCATCTTGTTGAAGCGGGTCTCGTACTCCATGTAGAAGGGCTGTGCCATATAGGTGCCGTCCAGCCACACCTGCCACGGGTAGATGTCCTTGTGCCAGAAGTTGCCCTCCTTGGTGCGGGGCTGGGTGAGCAGCTGGCTGCGGATGGTGTCGATGGCCTTGCGGTACTTCTCGTCGCCGAAGATGTCGTAGAGGATGAACAGGTTTTTGCCCTGATTCACGTTGTCCAGGTTGTACTCCTTCGGGTCGTAGGTCTTGATGGAGCCGTCTTCCTGCACGAACCAGTCGATGAAATCCTTGGAGAATTTCAGATACTTTTCGTCGCCGGTAGTCTTGTACAGGCTCAGGCAGGCGGTGATCATGCAGCCGTCGATGTAGTTCCACTTGTTGGGCTTGCCGCTGCGCACCTTCTCGATGTTCCACATGGGGGCTTCGGCGCTGGAATTGGCGATCAGGTAGTCCACATAATCGCCCAGCATGGTAAGAATTTCTTCATGGGTCATGGGTTCAGTCCTCCTCAAAATGGCCGACATTTGCAAAGTGCAGGCGTTCGCCCTCGTAGCCTTCGATCTTTACGTTGTGCAGGTCGATCTCCTTGACGTTTTCGGCGTAGATGGCCAGCTTCTTCACCAGCGGGCGGTTGTCGGCCATGGCGGCCTGACCGGCCTCGGCGTTGGGGTCAAAGGTGATGGTGACGTTCTTCATGGACACGCGCTCGATGGGCTGCTCGGGCAGACCATCGAAGTAGCAGCCTGCAAACTGGGCGTCGGTGGCCACGATGTTTTCCATGGTCAGGCTGCCCAGCTTCGGGGTGTACTCGTCCACAGGCAAAGCCTCGCGGCACTGTACATAGGGGCCGTGGCCGTCCGGGTCGCAGAAGTAGAACATATTGATGACGAAGG
>ERZ834382.1931-NODE-1931-length-15951-cov-4.891985_pt1 | contig 15951 bp, 7 predicted proteins | sample MGYA00519692_ERZ834382 | MGnify/ENA primary metagenome ERZ834382 (study PRJEB31850, sample SAMEA3708751) | human gut metagenome | biome: human gut; feature: human-associated habitat; material: faeces | place: China | collected 2014 ...
CGCAGCCGCCGGAGCGGTGCTTAAGCCGTAAGGCGGGAATTATGCGGTGTTGCCAATACTTTCTCAAGTTGCAGGCCATCTACTATTGCTTAAATCGTCAAATTATTCCCGCTTGGTTTCCAAAGAGATTCTCTGTACTGAAATACAAATTGTATTATTTAATAAGTTTAATACAAAAATAGCGTTGTATTCCCGCCATTTCACATCCCGTTTCCACGTTTTTGTCTATCAAGCAGCATGCCAACCTCTGCCCTCGCTCTCTCCATATCAACTTTCGCCTTTCTCCCTATCCCGCCAAATCCCATCGTTTGGTCGGCTGTTTTAATTCCAAATCGTATAATACGGCTCATATATGCCATTTTGTTTTTAGCGTTTTCCTTCTACTCCGCCTGACAGAATAACCAATACCCTGTGTAAAATTGCAACCCTTCCCTTTCGCAGCGTACAGTGTTGCATCTTTACACAGGGTATTCCTATCCCTGTCGTATTATAAAAAGGTAATTCACCCTGCAGATTGTTGCTATTTACACAGGTTTCCCCTCTTTTTTGGTTCCCCGCACCTGATTCACCCAAAATCCGCTTTATTTTGCAAACGCTGCATCGCGCTTTTCCTCATGTTTTGCTCTGTAAACCTGTGTAAAATTCCAACATATTTCTCCTTTTTTCCTATTCTCACCTTCTATCCGTTTTGTTGTAATTTCGCACAGGTTTATGTTTTGTAGTATTTTCAGGCTGCTTTGCATACAAAACGGCACCGCGTCTTTCAAAAAACGCGGTGCCGCCTTTGATTTATTCAAGATTTTGAAGTGCTTACCCTGCCGTGCTGTTCTGCTCTGTCAGCCCCGTAAACACCGGGTCGTTCAGCAGCATTCCGGGAACAACATATCGGTAGGTGATTGCCTGCCTGCCGTTGATCACACGCACACTATCGTTGGCCAGTGCCAGCTCTTTCAGGGTTTGCATATCCTCATCGTTCAGATAGATGGAGATCTGCTCCAGGCCAGATGTCTGCTTATATTTTGTCCCGTTTGTAACGGGAACATAGCGGCTGCTGACAGGGTTCAACTCGTAATTCTGCACCCCGCACAGGCGCGCTTTCGCAGCCTGTTCATGGATCAGCTCCGATGTCAGGGTGCCCAGCCGCGTGCCGCGCCAGTCCGCTTCGCTTTGCAGCACTGCCCGCACAGCCAGGTGCAGCCGGATGACAATTCGCTGTTTCATATCGTGGATTCCTGTATTCCTATTTGCATGGATTTTTGTTGTTTGCTGCTTTCGTGGATCTGGATTATTCCACAGCATCAATCAGTGCTTTCAGCTCCTGCGCTGCCGCAATCAGCTCCTGCATCTGGTCCGACATTGCTTTGCGGTCCTCTGCCGTATAACTGCGGATCTTAGCTTCAATATTTTTTGCCGCTGCAATTTTACGCAGTTTGCGGGCCGTGGTAGGCAGCTTGGCCGAAATAAAGTTGTGATCCTTATCTACTGCTGCCGCCTTGTTTTCCTGCGTCTTGGCCTGACCGATTGCATCCTGTGCATTTTGCAACGCTGCTGCAAATACGCTCTCGCGCTCCTGCATGCTGCGGCGTTCCACTGCTACATCCAGCATGGCTGTGGTCAATGCGTCCTTGATGGCGCGGCGCTCATGGCTGCGTGGGTCAAGGGCTGCGATTTTCAAAAACATTGCGGCTGCACGGGCCTGTTCTTCCAGGGTCAAGCGGAGATAGGTTTCGCACTCGGCTCGGTTCAGGAATTCCTCATCCAGCAAGCGGCGCAGATCAGGGTTGAGATCATTCTGAATCGAAAGCGCCTTATCAATCGTGCGGGAATTCAGCGGGCTGACCTCTTTCAGCGCTTTTTTCGCTTCCGCTGCGCTCAGGTTATACGGTGCTTTCTGCAGGTTTTCCACAAAACGCGCCGCCGCCTGGCGCATCACACGTTCATTGCTGATGCCGCCGCGCACTTGCAGGTTTGCGCTGTCAATATACACAACTTTTTCGTTTTCCGTCAAGTTGCGCACCACTTTGCACTGCACTTTCTGCCATTCACTCATGCGGTTGGGCAATTGCTTTTCTTCCTGCTCGCGTTTATCCTGCTCCACCAACAGGCGCAGCGCACGCAGGCGGCGCTCGCCGGAAAGCAGCACATATTTTCCGCCAACACCGGTCTTAGGGAACACAACTAGGTTGTGCAGCAGCCCCGCGCGGCGGATATCATCGGCCAGCAGCGCAATATCTTCCTCGGTATCCAGCTCACGGTAAAGGGCATTATCCGGGTTTTCTTCAATATCATTGATATTGATCTCGCTGTATTCACCGCCCGGCTCCTGGTCGCCGCGCGCGATCTTACTTAACGCTGCTTCGTTTACTTTAAAGCCTTTCTTCTGCAGTCGGTCCAGTTTGCTTGCCATCACTCTGCCTCCTGTTCAACGCGCGTTTTCAGCTCGGCATACACCTTTGCATAATCCTTTGCCGGGTTGCTGCTGCGTGCACATAGCACAACCGGCGCACCAAGGCGGGTGCTATCCTTTACAGCCTGTCCCTTACGGATTTCGGCAGCAAACAGCTTGCTGCCCAGCTGGCTTTCCCGCAGTTCATTGCGGATCACTTCGGTCAGGGCAGTTTTTTCCACCATAGTCAGGATAATGCCCAAAACATCAATTTTTTCGCCCTCATCGTGCTCCAACTGCTGGCACATGGCCACAGTGCGGTACACACTGTCACGGCTGTAGTCATCGCACACGCAGGGGATCAGCACAAAGTCACTGGCCATCAGGGCGTTGGTCACCATTACATCGCGGGACGGCGGGGTATCGATCAAAATATAGTCGTATTCGCCGGCAACCTGTGCCAGGCACATGGCCAAGAACATATTGATACTGGTGCTTTCGGACTGTTCCAGGATTTGCAGCTGCTTGGCCGCCATTGGGGTGTTGCCATTTGCCGGAATTATATCAATATTATCAAACTGCGTGCGGGAAATATAGTTCTGCGTGCCGCTGATGCCATAGGCACGGAACATATCATACACGCCAGCGCGGTCAAAAGTATTATCGGTTACACGGGCGCCCGTCAGGGTATAGGTACAGTTGCCCTGGGCATCCATATCCACCACAAGCACCCGCTTGCCGTCCTGCGCCATCAGCGCCGCCAGGTTGCAGACGGTAACGGTTTTTCCCACGCCGCCTTTTTCAATGCAGACTGAGATACAATATCCCATTGTTTTCCTCCTTGCGAGCGCCTTTGTGTAGGCATCTCTTCGTTGCTGTCGGTTAATCTTTGCCTTTTGTTCGGTTCTTTTGGCGGTACCGCACGCCGGCATCTTAATCTAAGGCAATACCGCGGGTTGCAAAAACGGGTACCCCATGCCGTGCGGCATCTCTTCGTTGCTGTTATAGCTTCTATTATATCATATGCTTCGCGTGTGTCAACGGATATTTTGACGAATATTATGCAGGCATCTCTTCGTTGCTGTTCACGCTTTTTCTCTGCCGTTTTTCCTTCCCATCCTTCTTCACTTCATCCAGGCACTCCCGCTCACGTACCTTCATTCTCACCTATTATCCCAAGGTCTATCTGAAATCAAAAAAGCAGCGGCCAGCAATCTGCCAGCCGCTGCTTACCTTATTATAATAGCGCTCCCGGATTATCCGCTCTGCTTCATCTCAATTACTCTTCGCTGTCATCCGGGATATCTTCCTCAAAAGCATCCATCCAGCTTTCGTTGTGCCACTTATCTTTTTCACCTTTTTCCTTGGCGGCAACCTTCTGCCGTTGTGCCTGGTCGTTCATTATGGTGCCGATCGGGTTCAGCGCGCGTTCTTCAATAATGTGGTAGAACAGCCCCATCGGGTTATTCACGTTGGGGTCCTTGGCGGCCTTTGCCCAGAACACATCAAAGTCCAGTTCATGCGCCATAGCTTCCATCAATGGGGTCAGGCTGCCATACTTTTCAATCACTTCATTCATGCAGGCCAGGTAATGCAGCCGCATTTCGTCTTTCAGCCCATTGCGCAGGCTGGAAGGCGATGGCACGCACCGCGCTGCCAGGTGGCGGTAAATTTCGTGGTAAGCGCCGCGCTGGCCGCTCGTCAACGTCTTTTCCAGGTATCCATCATCTACAAACTTTGCAAACTCTTTTCGCATATCCTGCCGTTTTACAATCGTTTCGGGAATCAGCTCTACCTTGGGCGGCTCAGGCTCCGGCATCGTTTGCTGCACCGGCTCGTCCATCACATGGTACTCCGCTTCCAACAGCTCCTCTTTGGGTTCTGCTGCCGGCTTTGCCTTGCGGAAAATATAAATGCGATAGTTATCCATATCCTCGCGCAGCACCTTGTTCAGGTACCGCGCCGGGCTGCGCATCGTCTGCGACCGGGGAATAATCTCCTGTGCATAGCGGGGTGCCACACCGGCCAGCCAACTGGTCAGCCCGCCGCAATCCAGGATGATGGCATTCATCTTTCCAAACACCGTTTTGTTGCCGCCGTCCTGCTCGCCATCGCCTGCCTGGATGGTGCAGCAGGCATCTGCCAACACATCAATGATCACTTCCACCGCGTGCAGCTCTTCGGGCGTAATCTCCGCGCGCAGCTGATCCATGCGCGCTTTCACAACAATTTCCTCCCGCAGCTCGGTGCGGTGGCGTCCAAAGGAATAGGGGATCGTTGTTTCCGGTGCCGAAACATAATCAAAGGTGATCACGCTGGGGTCATCCAGCAGCGAATCTTCAATCGCCACGGTGGGGCGGCCCTTCTTTTTGCTCTTTTTGCGCACTGTGCTGTTGATGCTGTCCAGGTTGGCCTGTGCGGCGGCATCATCCACCGGGTCAATCGTTACCACCAGCGAAAGAACCTTCTGCCCTTTTTTTTCGTACACATCGTAATTAAAAATAATATCCGTCTTTTCGTTAATTTCCGCCTTTGCCTTTTCCAGTGCCAGGCGGCGGAAATCCGACCATCGGTTGGCCGTATACGAAAGCTGTTCATACAGCATGCTCAGGTTCCATACCAGCGGTTCCCCGGCCGCTTTCTTTTTCAGATACAGGCTCTGGTAGCTCTTGCACAGCTCGTAAATGCGGATGGAATAGGTGGACCGCATCAGCATGGTGTAGGTCACATCCATGGTGGTATACAGGGTTTTCAGCTGCACCAGGTGCGGTTTCAGCACCGGATCCAGCGTGATGGTCATGCGCGCGCGGCCCTCATCAATGCGCACTTTATCGATCCAGCGGAATGTTTCCACCGTGGAAGTTCCGTTATTCTTGATCCACTGGATGGGCGCGTTGGCCAGCTCCTCAATATTTTTGCGCACCTGCTTGTACAGCGCCCCGCTGTGCGGGTCCATGCCGGTCATCTTGATAAAATCATAAATGCTCAGCTCATAAGAGGGCAGGTCCGTATCCTCCGGCTTAATCATCGAAAAAATATGCAGCATCAGGCGCTGCTGGCTCAGCGTCAGGTTGTTGCGCGTCATCTGTACAAGGTCATTGGATTTGCGAACGATGGTCTGGTCCCCGCGTTCTTCAAACGTAACGACAAACGGATCATCTTTTTTCTGTTTACTTGCCGCCATAAGCAGGGGCCTCCTGTATCGGTTGCTGTATCCCGGGTGGTCACGCACATCATGTTAGATATTATAGCACATCCTGTTATCCAGCGCAAGAATTGCAAATTTACACAGGGTTTCACCGCCATTACCCTGTGCAAAATGCAACACCCGCGTTGTGGTTTGCCATATATCCTGTGGGGGTTGCAGCCAGGGTGCAGGTTACACAGGGTTTTATTGTGCTTTTCTGTCCTGCTGTTTCAGGGTTCTGTAACCTGATGGAATGGCAACACCAATTTTTTCCCGTTCTCCCCCATCTCCCGGCTTACCTCTGGTTGTTATTATGGCTTAGTTGTTTAGTTCTATATTAGTAATAGGTAGAGCCTGTGTAATTTAACAACGCAAACCTGTGTGTTCAACCAATTGCAGCCTGTGCATTCCACCACCACTTTCCTGTGCGGAAAGCAACCTGCGTAAAGTTGCAAATAAGCCAAAAACAGCCAAACCTGTGTAAATTGCAACACGGGGAACGGGCCTATCCTGTGTGGTTTTCCAACAGGTACGCGGGTCACGGCGGGGCAGGGGAGCGGGAATACCCTGTGTAAAATTGCAACTGTTCCGGGGGGAACCTGTGCGTTTTTCCAACGGTAAACGACATAGGGAAACAAGGCAATCCTGTGCGTTTTTCCAACACGTTTCGGGAATGTTCGGCACAGAATGCGGGCAATACCCTGTGCAAAATTGCAACAGCTCACAGCTGCTTCAAATAGATCAGTTGCAAATTTACACAGGGCAGCACCCCCTTATTATAAGGTAAGTGCCGCACAGAATGGCGCGTGAGGGGTTGCAGTTTACACAGGATAGATTGAAAGCTGGGAGCTGGGATCTATCTGAAACGTCAAAAAGCTCGTCTGTTTCAGCAAACGCAGCCGGATTTTGTGCTTGCGAAAGATCCGCTGTTTTCGTTGCTTTCAGATGCACCTCAGGAGCTGGCGCAAATAGAAATCGGCAAGGGGGAACCGGGAATCAGGGGCGGGGCAGGGGGGACAAAAAAGCGAATGGCATATCTGCAGCAAACCCGCACCCCGTTGTAAAGGGAGAACGGCGTCCCGTTGGCGGGCATGCAACCCACCAAACACACACCCGCCGCCGCAAACACCGCAAACCGTTTGCAGGGGCGCGGTTACCCATCGCGCCGCAAAAAAACGGGAACCGTGCGCCGCAAACCTGCCATCCCTCCCACAAGGCGCCCACCCAGCCGCCAGGCCCCGCCGCAAACAGGCGCATGCGAAACAAATAATTGCGCAAAAACAGGGAAACGCAACAAAAAAGGCGAATTTTGCTGCAAAGTTGCGCTCTGCGTGCGCAGAGGATCATAAAACGCGCGGTCAAAGTATATAAAATGACCGCTGCCAAAAAGAAAATTAGAAATAAATTATACAAAGGCTTTGAACATATTGTATAATCGGAGGAAAGCGCAATCAGTAAAAATGCTGAAAAACAGGAATTTACGTGGATTGTATTGCCTTTCTGGTGTAAAGGTGCTATATTTTAACAATAAAAAGTAAATGCGCAATGAGAAAACTCGATGCGGTTTTTTTTTGAAAACAACATGGCAACGGTTGCGCAAGTAAAAGAAGCTGGCTTCTTTTACTGTTTCACAGGGATCCCCTGTGGAACAATGTGCTTCCATCAAGCCAGCGCGAAAGACGGGTGAGCAGATTGAATAGAACAGGAAACAACACAACAGGTTGGGCGCGCCGGCTGACAGCGCTGCTTGTCACCGCTTGCCTGGTTATGGCAATGGCCCTGCCTGTATACGCCGAGGAGGATCTTCTGCCCGACGCACCAGGCGAAGTAGAGCTGCTGGAGGATGAGCAGGGAACGGCCTCCGGGGAGGATACCGTTCCGCCGGAGCAGAACGCCGCCACCCCGGTGCCGGATGCCGCCACCCCGGAACCGGAACAAAGCGCCGGGCCGGAGCAGCCCGCCCCGACCGAAACGCCGGAGCCCACGGCAGAACCCACCCCGACCCCGGAACCGGTAGCCACCGCAACGGCCACCCCTGTGCCGACCGTGACCCCCACCGCCACCCCGGAACCGACCGAACAGCCGCAGAAGATGTACGCCGCAAAAAGCGTGGATAACGTGCAGGCAGCTAGTGAGGGGGGAGTGCCGGATACTTACACGCTCTATTTTGCAGTGCCTACCAAGTGGAAAGATTATACAAAGGTAAAAATATATGCCGTTGATGGAAAAGATTCAAATACCTATCACAAATATTTTCTTGATATGCTGGAAGTTGGCGAAACGAAGCATCAAAGAAAAATTTATTCTGTGGTCCTGGATCATCAAAAACACTATCAATATGGAGGGTTGAATGGACTTGAATTTCGCGGATATAATGGAGATGCAATTGCAGACGAAAATCCTGCATACAAAGTAGTAATTGCTCAAGTAGATAATAATAATAATCCACCGTGGATGACGTTCAATTCAGGAGATCATTATATCGGCGGCAACTACTATGACGGAAATAAGGGGGATGGCTGGAATCGAGATGACTGGACTACCTATACGGTTGGCCATAAGCTCTTCGCTGGCGAAAAGATGGCCTTTGAAAATAAAACCAGTGAAACACTAACGAACGTTAAAGCCTGGTTTTATGAACTGGATGAAGAAACAGGAAAACTTAATCAGATCGGTGGCCCAATATCCTTAAATAGTGATGGGTTGGATTCTGGTATTGCTTCTGGTTCCACAGCAACCTTTGATATTCCTAACGATTTTTGCTCTTTTGTTCGCTTTACCGCGGGCGATGATGATACAGGAATAAGTGAATACTACAATTTTTATAATGAGGAAGTAAAAGGAGAAAAGCAGAAACGCTTCCAGTATTCCGAAGGTCAATGCTATTGCTACATGTACAATGGCAATGATGATGCAACATGGGGGCGTCCCGGTGCCACCCGCATCTATTACGATGCTACTTTTTCCAAGATGGCGACGGGAGATGCCGGCAACTATTCAATCCCCAAAGCCAATAATAATAATAAAGAGACCATTTATTATCGGATAAAAGGAGACGACGGAAAATTCGAAAAAGGCACGCTGGTAAAAGATGGTACAAACGAAAATCTTTATTATGTTGACATTCCCCAAGAATATAGTTCAAATAGTTCAATCATCTTTTCCGGTGAAGAAATTAACGATAACAATACGACAAAAGAACATGGACTAAGTACAGCGTGGCTGCCGATTCCCACAGATGACAAAAATTGCTTCTATGCGGATACGAATGACGATGCAGTATATAAAGATACCACTCGTGGCGGCTACTGGGCTCCAAAAGGTACCCTGCGTGATGCCGAAACGTGGAAAAATCCTGAAACTAAAGTAGTAGATATTAAATCCGCTGAATTTACGGAAAAACCAAACACAAAGTATGTTACCAGTACGCTGTATGACTATTATACAGATTACGAGTTGAATGGCAAGAACCGTAATAGTTACGATAGTTACGATCAAAATTTTCCTGCTTTAAGTCACCGCAACTGGGTACCCTTCCGCCAGTTCGATCAGGCAATCAGCGACTACTATCAGAGTTATAATAAAAATACCGGAAAGTCCATTATATATCCCATTTATACAGGCCATTTCCAGCCAAGTGATTGGGATAAAAAATTTGCGGATATTGCAAGTACATTGAATTTGTACGGATGGAGTTCTTACAATATCTTTATCGCAGCCAATAACTCGAACTATGATATAGGAGGAAGCAAAAACGGGAAAAAAAATGCCTACGCTTTCCAGGGCATTGTGGCAGACACAAGGGACAGCGATGGCGACATCGTGATGAATGGAACGACCCTGAAAGAACCGCATTTCAATGAAAAGTTCCTGACCAGCCAAAACAGCAAAAATGCAAAACTTGGCGAAGTTTACCACAATGTTGAGTTCCCGTTTACCCAAGAAGAAGTTTTTGTAGAATCAGATAAAACAGGCGAGGGCGTTAAATACTGGTGGTTTGACAGTAGCAAAACTTCTCTATATCTGCGCAAAGATACAAATAGCGATCAGCTGTACCTTGGTAATGATAGCAAGGAAGAGACAACCGCTAACTATACGAGCGATGCGTCCCTCAACGTGGACAGTGCAAATAGTACAGGTAGTGTTTCAACGAAATACGGCTTTTTCCCGTTCAATGAAAACACAACCAATCAGAGCGCAGTCAGGTACAATTACGGTTACGGTGCAAAACTTGAAATCCCGTTTACCCTAACCAGCACCGGAACAGTTGAGGACAAGCACAATAATGAAATTCCAATTCGTTTTTACTTCTCTGGTGATGATGATGTGTTGGTTTTCATTGACGATCAGCTTGTCCTGGATATTGGCGGTGATCATGCCAGAGTTTCTGGTGTGTTGGAATTTGACCAGCGCGATAATAAGAAAAACACCGTAACTTCCTATGTCAGCCGGGTCAAGAACAGCAAAACAGATAATTATGGCGCTGAAGATTGTGATGAAAACAAGTATGAAACGGAGACAAGCATTACTTACTTAGGAACAACCGAAAAGTATTATAAAAACGCAAGTGTCCACATCGACAATCTTTCCACCGGCAAGCACACCCTTACCATGTACTACATGGAACGCGGTATGTGGGAGTCCAACATGGCGGTGGCGTTCAACTTCCCGGATAATAACGAGCTGCAGGTTCAAAAAATCGTTGATACAACAGATGTCAATGATTGGTTCAAGAGCTGCTTCGATACTCCCGATCTGTTTGCATTCAACATCAAAAACCAGGCAACGCACTATCAGAATCCTAAACAGGACGCTACCATTGATTCGGATGTGAACCTGATTAAGTTGAATAACAGCGACTATGCGAGCTGTAAACCAGCAACCGAAAATAGCAAGGGAAATATTTTTAAACTAACCACAGCGCCGACTGGTGAAGAAGCATTGCATTGGTATGGGCAATACCAAGATACCAATCCACCCAGCGAGTGTCGAAGTGAACGGTACGGCATACTGACATTGAGAGATGCGATAGATATCAGCCAGAAGCGATACCTGACGTTCGATATTTACGCAAAGTCGGAAAGCGGCCAGGGCGTATTGTCGCTTGGCAACTTGTACCTTGAACTGCTGGACAAGAACGGAAAGCAGAAAGGCTGCCTGGACAAAACGTGCCTGAACGGTACTACATACGGCACGGTAACGCTGGCAAATGATAAGTGGATAACCGTAAAGCTGGACTTGTACAAGCTGAATGCGGAGGATGACTTTGACCCGAAGCAAGTAACAACGATCCGTGTGGGCGATAACTACCCACGGCACATTTACTTCCGGAACTTTGTATTCTCGGCCCAGGCCAAAGCTACAACCAAAACAGGCTTTACCACCAAGCAGGAAGATATCCCTGTTTATGGTTCCATTGATGCCAAAGGCCTGAAAAATGCCGCAGGCGCACAGTTCACAACCACTAAAAACAACGATACGCAGGTTGTGGACAAAAACGGCCAGTTTATGCTGCAAAACGGTGAAACCGTTACCTTCAGCGACCAGTTCCGCCGCGGCAGTTACATTTCGCTCAAAGAAACCCTAAGCCCGAACTTGTATGATACAACCTGGACTGTTTTTGAAAATGACGAAGCGGTTCAAAGCTATGGATCGGGCGAAACCGTTAATAACGGTGGTACGCAAGACCTGAATGGACAAGCCGCAACGGAAAGCCAGCCGGGCCCCGATGATGGCCGAACGGAAGTTTATAATCCTGCACCGGATATTGCAAATAACGGCTACACGGCAAACCAAAAGCCGGAAAATGCAAACACCATTGTGTTCCGCTCTTATAAGGACCCGGACGAAAACACATCTTCGTTGACAAAGCTGAAAGTACAGTTTGTTAATAAGGTGAAAACCGGAAAACTGGTAATCAAAAAAGCTGCGGCAAGTGATGAAGTTAATTTGATTAAAGGCAAATATACCTTTAATGTAACGTTCACCAATGTCGGCGACGAAAGTCTGGAGCAGAAACCCATCAAAAAACAAGTTACCATCAACATGAAAACCGAGGACCATTGTGAGATCAGCGGAATCCCCATCGGAACACGCTTCCGTATTGAAGAGGTAAAGCCGAGTGACGGATCGCACCTGCAAGGCGTGAGCGTAATAGGTGGCGGCGCTGATACACAGGTAGTTGGTAATACCTATGTGCAGGGGTCAATCAGTGGAAGTGGAACGAATGTTACCGCGACATTCACGAACACGATGCATGAATTGATCAAGATCGACTTTACCAAAACGTGGGTGGACGCAAATGGTAACCCGTTGAAAGATGGCTTGCCGGATGAAATTTATATCCAGCTCCAGCGCCGCAAAATGGAAAGCGATAAGTGGCAGACGGTGAGGTATCCGGAAGCAACCAGCCTGGAATATGTAAAGGTAACCCCGAACAGCAAGGGCTGGGACTATCCCTTTGCGAACCTGGACAAGTTTGACGTTAAGGATCATACGAACTACCAATACCGCATTGTGGAAGGTACGGTGGATGAGGCTGGCAACTTTGCCGCGGCAAACGGAACCATTACGATTGGCGGCAATACGTATGTTGTAAAGGCTAAAGCAACACCAAAAAGCGAAAAGGACAGCGAAACCGGCGCAACTACAACGCCAGCCACAGTAACCACCGATGGAACCATCACCGGCGGCAGCGGCAAGATTGAGCTGACCAACACGCTGCAGAACCCGAAGTTTGTACTGGATATCATCAAGAAGGACGCGGAACGCAATAATGAGGACCAAGAAGTGCCCTTGAGTGATGTTGAGTTCAAGCTGGAAAAGCTGGTCGAAACAACAAGCGAAGGAGAACCGCAGGTAGATACTAACTATCAATACGATAACAAAAACACAGGTTCCATTACCGCCACAACAAACGACAAAGGCGAAATCACCGATAAGTTCGCAAATCTGGAACCCGGTACATACCGCCTGACGGAAACCAAGGCACATCCGGGGTACAACCTGTTGGCACAGCCAATTGTGATCAAATTTACCCAAGACGGCAAGTGTTATATTGATGATGCGGAAGTTAAGAAAGACGATAAGACGTTCATTCCGGGCACCAATAACACCTACACCATGAACCTTACCGTTCTGAACCGTAAAACGCCTGAGCTGCCCCACACGGGTGCAGACGCGCCAAGCCTGTGGCTGCTGATCGGCATGCCGCTGGCGGTGGCAGGGCTGTTGATATTCACATTCCGCTACAACAGGAAAGGGGGCCGGCGACATTAACCATCCCCCGGAAACCCAGCAACCCCCAGGGTACAGGGCCTGCCCGCCAGTGCGCGCCCGTTTTACGGCAGGGCGCAGCCATAAGCCGGGGTATAACTGAAAAGCTGAAAATATCGCCTGTTTCTATAAGCGCAGCCGGATGTTGCGTTAAGGCTTAAAAAGCCTTGGGATCCGGAAAGGATTCCGGTGGCTCTTTGCCTTACATCCTGCTTGTGGCTGCGAAATATCCGTTATTTCCTTTGTTTTCAGATGCACCTTAAGCCAAGTGGGCAAGCGGCCCAGTTTTTCCTCCTTTTTTCTTCACGGCACAGTGCGGGCGGCGCGGCAGCGTTTCCCCGCTGCAGCGCCCCGCACTGCACGCCGTGCTGATGCAGAACCCTTAAGCCGGGCGGCCCCGCCGCCCATCCGATGATGATTTTTTTTAAGAGAAGAGGTACTGAAATGAAAAAAGCAAAACGTTTTCTCACAGGCCTGTTGAGCGCCGCTCTGGCCCTCAGCCTGTGCGCCATGCCAGCAATGGCAGCCGAGGGCGAAGGCAATGCCCAAACACCTGAAATCAAAACCAGCGTAAGTACGATTGATAAAACAAAAAAAGGCTCTATTACCATTTATAAGTATCTCCATAGCACAGAATTGACAGGTTCTGTAGCTGGAACTGGTGAGCAGCAGGCTGTGCCGAATGAGGCTACGCCGCTTAAAGATGCAGGTTTTACTATTTATCAGGTTAAAACGGCAGATGAGCTGGTAGCATATTATGAAGCTGCTGGTAAACCTGATGCTGTTACAGCGGATAGTTATTTTGAGAATGGTAAGAGTAAAACCGCAGATAATCTGATAGAAGGTATCGCTGACAAAGCTGTTAAAGGTAAAGACGGCAAAACGGAAAGAAAAACGGATGCTAATGGTTTTGTTAAGTTTGAAGACCTGAACGTTGGCATGTACCTGGTTATCGAAACAACGACGCCGGATTCCGTTGTAAAGCCCGTGGAACCGTTCCTTGTTTCTATTCCTATGACGAGAGTTCAGGTTGGTGAGCAAGCAACGGGAGACCAGCTTAAGGAATGGCTCTATGATGTTGTTGTTTACCCGAAGAACAGCTCCGCGAAAGGTGACATTACGCTGGTAAAGAAAGGTAAGACAGACGGTAAAGAAAATGAAATCGAAAATTTGCCGAATGTTATCTTTAAGTTGCAGCGCTACAACGAAAATTCAACGAGCGAGGATAAATACGATGATTATACTGTAAATGGCAAATGCGAGTTTACAACAAATGGCAGTGGCGAAATCACCGTTCAGAATTTGCTCAAGGGTAAATACCGTTTTGTGGAAATTGGCTATGCAGAAAACAAGGAAAGCGGCTATATTATCAACAACAATGTGGCATATGAGTTTGAAATTAATGATCAAGGTAAGCTTGTAACGCCGGATGGAGCTACCCCGAACAGCGATTTTGTAATTAACAATGACAATACCATGACGGTTTATAACCATAAGCCGGATTTGGAGAAAGACGTAACTAAGCGTAATGATGGCAAAGGCACTGACGAAGGCAACGATACCGACTATGCTGTTGGTGATACCGTTAAATATACTCTGACCATCTATGTTCCTGAAAATGTAGCAAAGCTGAAAACCTTTAAAGTTGTTGATACAATGAACAAGGATCAGCTTATGCATAACCTTGACAGTGTTACCATTAGCAGTAAAGATACAGAAGGTCAAGATGTAACCTTTGCTGCGAATACTGATTACACGTTGACAAATACCTCTAATGGCAATAATTCTGAAATTACGATTGATTTTAAAGCAGGAACGAGCCAGGATAAATTGAAGGCAGCTGCCGGTAAGACCATCACGATTTCTTACACTGCAACTTTGCAGGAGGACGCAGACACTACCACTGTTGGCAATGTGAACGAAGCTCACCTTGATTACTCCCGCAAGACGGATATTCAAGAGGACGAGACTGATACTCCCTATGAAATCCATGATAAGGCTGTTGTTTATACCTTCAAAACTGGTATCCTGAAAAAGGGTCAGGATGGAAATACTGAAAAACTGCTGAATGGTGTAACATTTGACCTTTATAAGAAGTACGATGAAAAGACTGACAAACTGAAAGAGGGTACGACCGATACTGTTATCTTTGGTATAAAGGAATGCAAGTTCCTGACTGCGACAGAGGCCAAGGCACTGGGGTTGAATGCAACAGAAGCTGAGAATGAGCCGAAGTGGTTTAAGGTAGCCACACTTACGACCGCGGGTGAGGGTGTAAATGCTGGTTGCGCAACTGTCAATGGTTTGCCCGATGGCGAGTACAAATTGGTAGAAACCATGACAAATAAGGGCTATAACTTGCTTTCCGGCCCTGTTGATGCCAATTTGACTGTGGATTATGAAACTAGTTGGACAGTTAACGATAAATTTTCTAGCGATGGCAAATTGATTAAGCGTGACGTAAAGACCACTACTTTCAAGAATGGCGAGAACAAATATACGTATGCACCAATTACCATCATCAACCGCAAGGGCTTCGACCTGCCCACCACCGGTGGTTTCGGCACCCTGCTGTTCAGCGGCATTGGTGTGCTGCTGGTTGTGGCCGGTGTTGGCGTGCTGCTGAGCCTGAAAAAGAAGAACCGCGCCTGATGCGCCCGCCGCAAGGCAAAACAATGTTACAATTCACCAATAGGGTATAGAGGGATAATCCATCATACACAGGGGGAGGGCCGGATTTGGCCCTCCCCCTATGGTGGGTTATTGGGAAATAAATTTTTTTGGGTGTACATGGCCGTTGTTCGGTTGATTTTTAGGCCCTGCGTGGGGAACCACCCTACGGGTTAGGTTTGTGGCGGGGAACCACCCCTCAGGCCGCTCCGCGTCCAGCTCCCCTCAAGGGGCGCCACCGCAAACATAAGGTAAGATATTGGCGCCCCTTGAGGGGTTACTCCCCGCGGGGCGGGGAGATGTCGCGAAGCGACAGAGGGGACGGGGCGCTGTTTGCGCTGTCACCGAAGGTGACTGAGGGGTGGTTCCCCGTGCAGAACCTAAGGCAACACCGCACAATTCCCGCCTGACGGCTTAAGCACCGCTCCGGCGG
>ERZ834382.1936-NODE-1936-length-15931-cov-3.475183_pt1 | contig 15931 bp, 15 predicted proteins | sample MGYA00519692_ERZ834382 | MGnify/ENA primary metagenome ERZ834382 (study PRJEB31850, sample SAMEA3708751) | human gut metagenome | biome: human gut; feature: human-associated habitat; material: faeces | place: China | collected 2014 ...
AATGCGGAGAATACCAATATTATAGAAAGATTGAAGTATGGTAAACTCCAGGCGCTCTTTGTTGCACCAGAACGGCTGAATGATCCGCATCTGTGGAAGGCAATTCAGAAGAACAGGGTGCACACGATCGTTGTGGATGAGGTTCATTGTCTGACCGAATGGGGTAATGAATTTCGTCCAATGTACCGCAATATCGGTAGATTTATCAAGGATTTGCCCTCATCCCCTGTTGTTGCTGCATTCAGCGCAACTGTTATGCAGGAGGATATTTCATATATCACGAAAAGTCTGCGTATGAAAAATCCGACGGTACATATCGGCAAACTCAAGCGTTCTAACCTTTCTCTTGGGAAAGTGTTCGTGAAAACGGAGGCAATTCGTTATGAGAAAGTCAGAAAAGCAATTCTAAAATATGCTGACAAGGGCAAAGTCGTTATCTACTGCACCCGTGTCTGTGATGTGGAAGAGATGCGCGATTACTTAATTGAAGATTGTGATATCGAGGCTGATGAGATTGCCATCTGCCACAGCAAATTATCCAACCGAGCGAAGCAGGAGCAGCGCTTTCGTTCCGGCAAGGCGCACATCATGATTGCAACTTCTGCATTCGGTATGGGCGTAAATATCCCGGATATTCGTCTGATTATCGTCTCTCAGCTGCCGTTCAGCGTAGCGGCATTCTATCAGATGGCAGGCAGAGCCGGGCGCGACGAAAAACGTGCAAAGGCGCTGCTGCTCTGGAATGACGCTGATTTTCAGATGAACCTTGACATCATCTCAAATACGGGTGAACGCGCGATTGATGCCGTAAATGAGCTGTATGCAATCTGCGAGTCGTCGGACGATTTACACAATGCGGTCATCGGCTGCTTTGCGAAGGAGGGTGAATAATCATGGACTCTCGCTATGGCATCCACACGATCGAATTATTTCACAGGGTGTCTAAGAAGGACTTCAACAAGGTGTTTCAGCATCTGAAAAGTCTGAATTTTGGCAAACTCTACCCAGACTCGACATATCATTCTGACAAAGGCATCGAGAAGTATATCTGCACCTCGTACTGTGGTCAGGGTGTTGTACTTTATCTGTACAAGCAGAAGCGCAGCAAGAACAAAACAAGCAAAAATATCGCCTGTTCTATCCGTTTCCGACTCAATCCACACACTTTGCTGCACGGAAAATATTCACCCAAGAAAGTGTTCACCGCGAAAGAAAACCAGCTGAAATCGCTTGACAGAGAGATGACAGAACTGCTGCATAAAATCGGTCTGGACTGCGAGTTCGAACAGCTGACGCTCTCGCGTATCGACTGCTGTCTGGACTACTTTCCCGAATCGCAAAAATGGGTTGATGAGGCGCTGCGTGTCATTCGACGTAGCCCATACATGAAGCAGTACAAGCTGTGTACATTCGGCAAAGGATTCCCCAATCACAAGGAAAAGAACGCGCATTCGTGGCGTATTTGCTGCAAGACGACCACATTGACGGTCTATGACAAGACATTTCAGCTGATGGAGGAGGACTTGCTGGAACAGTATGACGCGCCAATGCTTCGGTTCGAGGTGTCCCGCTCGGGAGCGAAGTTCAAGCGCGGCCTGTCCGATGAGGTCAAAGGCAGCAACAAGGAAATCCTGAAAACCGTGATGAATGAGTCGGAGAAAACCATTCACTCATATATGAAAAAACTGCACGCAAATCTGCCGTTTGTGCGGTATTCTGACTGCATCATGCGGATTGAAACCGTCAAGCACTCAGCTACGAGGAAGAATATGCAACTGCTGGTCGAGAAGTTGTCCGATTGCAAAAGTTATGCACAGGCTGTGAAAAACAGCGGGCTGTCCGAGAATAAGCTCCGAACCGTGAGAAAACAGTTCGAAAAACTGGGTGTGCAGCCGGTGACGATGCGCGATACGGCAGGAATTGATGAATTGAAATTTGTGTTGTAAATTGCGAACCCCATGCCTTGTTATTTAGCTGGGCATGGGGTTGTTTTTTCAAGAAGCCATTGCAGCTTTTGCGGTGAGATAACCAACATATGTATAAGATAGCATGAATTGCGGCGAAATGTGATCTGCGCTACTAAAATCTATACTTAGGAGTGATTTTTGATGAAGTATATTGATTATCATAATGCAAATGACTTTTACACGATTGATGAGGCCTGTGATGAGCTTAACCTGAGTAAGAAAGAATTACAACGCTATTCCGAAAAGCACAAAATTCCACCGGACAAGACCAATGCGGCATCTATGGTTTCCCAAAAGTTAAGTTCTGCAAGCTGCACAACTACATCTACAAGGAGCAGAAAAATAGCAAATTCTCTTCCGCTCCGCAGGCACAGAGAAAGGATCCATGGGCATGAGAAATGACGAAATTCTGACCGTAAAAGAAACCGCAGCCCTGCTCAAAACCACGCGCCAGCAGGTCCGCAAAATGATCCTGAACGAAGAACTCCCAGCCGTAAAGGTCGGCCGGGAGTGGAGAGTCCTGAAAGCGAGAATTATGGAGTTTTTCGAAGAGCGAATTTGATATATGAGCAAGGGAAAATTCGCTGCACGACACCGCATATTCATCCCATATTGACCCTGACGAAAAAATACGATATAGTTAAGGCAACACGATATAAGGGAGGACAATCAGGTATGGCACCGGATTTCAGTAGTGAAAAGGAACTGACCTTCACTCTACTCGGGGAGGAACAACCCAGTCTGTTATGGGGAGACGGCGCACGATTGATATTCGTACTTTACGGCTCAGTCAGTGTTCTTCTTCGCGGCCAAAGCGAAGTTTTATCACAGGCAGGCTTCTGCCTGGTCAATCCGCTGGAGCTGTGCCGCGTTTCCTGTGCTTCCGGAAGCCGGGCACTGATGCTGACCATTCCGCAGGATTATATTCACCTGTCCGGCTGTCTGACCGAAAGCCGCAGCTGCACAGCTGTCGATGCGCAAACCGCACCGCAGACTGTCTGCGATGAACTTCGCCGCCTGATGGCACAGACCGCACGTCTGTATTTCAATCGAAGCTCTCGGCAGCGGCTGAATGAGTCTGTCATGGCTCTGCTTCAGTTTCTGGAAAGCAGTTTCCCCTGCATCGAACACAACAGCAGCGAACAGCTGTCGTACGCTTCCATTGACCGCATCACTTACGTATTAAATTTCATTCATCATCACTGGACAGAAAACATTTCAGTCGCACAGCTTGCTGAACAGATCTACGTCAGTCCTAACTATCTTTCTCGCTTTTTCAGCCGTTATCTGCATACAACCATCACGGACTATATCAGCAATCTCCGCATACAGCATGCACTGAGACTGCTCCGCGAGGAGCACACCTCCATCACCGAAACCGCTATGCGGACCGGTTTTCCAAACACATCGACCTTTATCCGTAAGTTCAAGCAGCAGTACGGTCTGACACCGAAGCAGTTCGAAAAGCAGCAGGCCGAGCGTGGTAAAACCCTGCCGCAGAATACACTTCTGTTCACGAAAGAGAGCGAGGATAACGATCTTTCATCTCTGTTTCGTTATTTGCCATTGGAAGATGCACCTGCATCTCAGAGCAAAACCGTTTATTCCTGCAAGGTCAGTGCCGCCGACACCGGAACGTCGGTACAGCCAATGTGGCGCCGATTGCTGAACTTCGGCTATGCACGCGAGGGACTTCTGGCCGCTGTGCAACAGCAAATCAGCCGCGCTCAGCGTGACATCGGCTTTGAATACATTCGATTTCACGGCATTTTCGATGACAACATGCAGATCTATCAGGAAGATGAAGCAGGACAGCCAAAGCCGAATTTTCTCTATGCGGATATGCTGACCGATTTTCTAGTCTCTCAAGGTTTCAAACTGTATATCGAGCTGGGTCTTATGCCTTCTGCTCTGAAAAAATACGATATTTTCGTTCTCAACCGGATCAGCAATTTTTCCGTTCCTGCACAGTCGGAAAAATGGCATTTTCTGATCGTGCAGACGCTCCGTCACTGGATCTCGCGCTACGGACAGGAAACCGTCCGGACATGGCGTTTTACCGTCATGGGTATTCATGTGCCGGTATTTACCGACGTGTCCTATGAAGAATACTATGCGCACTACCGAAACAGCTGGGAGGCTGTGAAATCCGTTGATCCCGGACTTCAATTCGGCGGCCCGGGCGGTTTTGCCAGCATCGCATGGGATGCCGATATTCTGCCGGATTTCTTTCGGTTTACTGTTGAAAACGGATGCTTTCCCGACTTTATTACCACGCAGAACTATCCGCATCACAATGTAGAAACCGATGCAGAATTCATGCACACCTCTGTGGCTCAGGATTTTCTGCCTACAACACTCAGCGGCGACCGTCACTTTACCCGCAATCTGTGCGGCCGACTGTGCCACCTCCTGCGTGCCATTGACCGTGAGCAGACCCCTATCTGGCTTGAAGAATGTAACTCGACGATATGGCAGCGCGATCTTTCCGGTGATACCTGTTATAAGGCGGCATGGCTGTGTCACAGCATTGCAGAGAATTACGCAGCCGTTCAGGCATTCGGCTACTGGCTACTGACGGATTTCATTGAGGAACGCGGTGCATTTACACATATTTTCCACGGTGGCTATGGCCTTTTCACGTATAACGGCGTGCCCAAGGCCGGCTGGCAGGCACTCTGCCTTCTGCGCCGCATGGGAGATGCTCTGCTGGCCGCTGGCGACTGGTATCTCATAACGCGCAGCCGCACGCAACTGCATATTCTCCTGTTCCATTACTGTGATTACGATAGTCTGTACCGTCACCGCTACCGCCGCCTGAGTCAGCCTGCGGAAGCATACCGTGTGTTCCGCGAGGATAACGTCATGGAGGTACACCTTGAAATCAGCAGTCTGACACCGCAGCCTCACCAGATACAGCGTTCGGCCATCACCCGCGAGCAAGGCTCTTCTTTTGACCAATGGCTGCGCTGGGGTGCACCGAATGATCTTTCTGTTGATGACATCAGCCAACTGCATCTTGCAGCACAGCCCTCGTATCGTTCAGAACTAATAATGCCGGATGCACAAGGTGTATTTCACCTGCAAACCGAGCTTCAAATGCACGAAGTGCAGCTTTTCACCATTGAACTAAATAACTGAAAGCACTCCTCTTGCACACTGACAAGTGCGATATCTGATGTATCGCATCTGTCAGTGTGATTTTTTATACAATTTATGTTGTATAAATAGCCTGTTTCTGTCTAAACATTTTTCATTTGCCGTCAGGTCCATAAAATCTGTGAAGAAAAATGTGTTTTTATGAAACAATCTGTATTTCTCCATGCGTATAAATCGCTATAATAAAATCATCAGCAATGTCCGGACCGCTGCAAGTTAAAGAGAAAAAAGGTGGTATCATGTATCAAAACGTAACACTCCCGTTTGATGCCGCACATCCGTTGCAAGTTGCAAAACAGGGCACATTTGAACGGTGGGTGGAAGTGGACGGTAAGCGTCGCCGTTATCTTGTACATATTCCGCACGGCTGCCGCGAGGCCGCCGCAGGTATTTTCATTCTGCCGCCCGACGGCTGGACGGCAGACGACCTGCTGAACAAAACGCACTGGCGATGGCTTGCGGAAGCCGAGCCGGAACGCAGCAGACCTATTCTGTTCTTTCTGGAACCCCAGAACGGTATCTGGCATACCGAGGAAGCGTACGGCTGCGCAGACGGCGATGTCGCCTATGTAGAGGCGGTGTTCCGCGAACTGAGCGACCGCCACTGGTTCAATGTGCACGAGTCGTCCCTGTATCTATATGGTTGCGAAGAGGGCGCGGCGATCGCACAGATGTCAGCCATGTGGAACCCTGCGGTATATGCGGGTTTGTGCACCATTGATGCGGAGGTTTCGGATGATTATGCACAGAAGGCTGCACAGGACGCCTGTGTAAACCTTGATGGATTTGAGGACACCACACATCGCTGCGGTGTTCTGAAAAGCGATGTTCCTCTGCCGGTATGGATGATCTCTGACCGCACGCAGTCTCCGGAAGCATTGCGTTTCTGGAAACACAGCATATGTGCCGACCACTGTGTACAGCTTTCCGGCGATACGGTCGCGTATCGCCGCACCGCCGCCGTTCCCCATCCGCACAATAACGAAATTGCGGCATACGAGGTATGGGAGAGCAGCCTGCCCGGCTGCGCACAACAGGCAGGCGACAGCATGCTGCACCGTATCTGGAACGGTTTTCTCAGCCGTCACCGCCGCTGGATGGGTGACGCCGGCGGCAATCTCCGGATGTATGCCGATCCGCTGTGTGACCGCCATGTGGAATATCACATAGAAAAGATTGACGGCTGGCTGCGCGAGTGGTATACCTATGTGCCCGAATGCGTCCGGCAGCAGCCCGGCAAGCCTGTACCTCTGGTCTTTGCCTGCCATGGCTACACCTGCAACGGCGCGATTTATATGGAGCATTCCGGCTGGAATCGTGTAGCGGAAGAAAACGGTTTCATCGTCGTGTATCCGACCGCAGGATATGGCCAGATGTGCACGGAAAATGCCTATTGCAGCAGTGATAATCTGCCGCTTCCTGCATGGAACATCTTCCACAAGGATACACAGCCGGAGGAATACTCGTTCTTCTGTTATCTGATTGATCGTACCGCAGCAGACTATCCTGTAGACCGCACACGAGTTTTTGCAACCGGTCACTCGCTCGGTTCGCTGATGGTGCAGATGCTCGGACTCGCTATGCCCGAATGCTTCGCCGCCATAGCTCCCTGCTCAGGCATTCTGTTCAGCGGACTGGAGCAGGAACCCCTATCGCTGCCCGAGGTCGCGGCGCGGCGTGATACGCTACTTCCGGTCTGGATGTTCGGCGGCAGTGAAGAAGCCTTTCTGGTGCCGGATCGTCCTGTCGATGGCAACCGTACCGCCTATTCTCTCGAAGCATGGCTCCGACTGAACCGGATGGAGCCTGTTTCAGACTGGACGGGCGGTTGGCATCTGCACGAAGATCGCTGGGATGATCTAATCTACCGAAAAAACGGTATGCCTTTAGTCGGCTTCACCCGCGTGCAGGATATGCCTCACGCAACCACAGAAGAAATGTCCCGCCGTATCTGGAATGAGTTTTTCTCTCATTTTTCGCGGATAAACGGCGAGCTCGTATATCGTCAGAATGAGGTATAATATGATGAAAACTGAAAACAATCAGAGCAACCGTATCATCTCATTAGGAGAAAAAATCTCCTACGGCATTACGGAAATTGCCTGCAACCCGATGTACACGATTTTCTGCTCCTTCCTCGTATTCTTCTATACGGACGTCATCGGTGTAAACGCCGCATCGGTCGGTACGATCATCCTGATCAGCCGTATCTTCGACGGCTTCAGCGATATCATCGCCGGCAACATTGTGGAGCACACGCATGCCAGATCCGGCTCGGCGCGTCCGTGGATCCTGCGCATCGCTATCCCTCTCGGTATTTCCTATGTTGCGATGTTTACCGTACCGGACTGTGGTGAATGGGGCAAGCTCATCTACATTTTTGTTTCCTACAACGTTATTCAGAGTGTTGTCTACACCATGGCAAATGCAGCCATGAGCGCACTGCCGACTTATATGACCAATGACCGAAACAGCCGCTCCTCCTGCTATGCCGTGCGTCTTTTCATTGCCGCAGCAACGCAGACGGTTCTCTCCCTGAAATTCATGAACATCATTGAAGCTCTGGGCGGCGGTCAGCGTGCATGGATCAAGCTCGCCGCTATTCTCGGCACGATTGCAGCTATCGTATTCGCCATCGTTTACCTGACGACTCGCGAGACCGTAACCAGCGGCGGCGAAAACGGCGAAGACGTCCCGCTGCTTGTCGGTCTGAAGGCACTGATGCACAATAAATACTGGTTCTCTGTTCTCGCCATGCAGTTCTGCTGCGTGCTTCATCAGGTCACCACGCTGACAGTCGGCGTTTATTACGCAAAATATATTCTGAATGATGCGAAGCTGGTCGGCAACATCATCATGTATCACCATTTCCCCGCACTTGTGGTCATGCTGCTCGTGCCGATCGCGCTGGACAAGGGCGTTTCCAAGCGTATGCTGGCAATCTTGAGCGGTGTATCCATGCTGCTCGGCTCGCTGCTCTCTCTCGTATGCGCATCCGGCGTGCCGTTCATTATCTCGATGGGTCTACGAGGCATCGGTTTCGGTGCGTTCAGCAGCGTTATCTACGGCATGCTGGCTGATACGGTCGAGTACGGCGAATGGAAAACCGGCGTACGCACGCAGGCTATCAACGTTACGGCTAATGGCGTAGGTCAGAAAATCGGCAGCGGTCTCGGCACCGCAGCCTTCGGCGCACTGCTTACCATGTGCGGCTACAACGGCATGGCCGAGGTGCAGACCGCAAGCGCGGTAAGCTGCATCCGCATCATCTTCATCGTGGCGCCAATTGCAATTTACCTCGTACTGATCATTCTTGCATGGCTGTTCAAGCTGGATAAGCAGTTCCCGCAGATCCAGAAGGAGCTGGAAGAACGTCATCGCAAGACTATGGCAGACTGATTGGCCAAATTCCCTGCAAAATAACTCACCTTTTCTTCACCCCTCAATAAAACCGGCCCTCGGGCGTCAGAGTTCACACTCTGGCATCCGGGAGCCGGTTTGTTTTTGTATTGGAAATATTTTCAGAACGGTAATCTCGTCTGATATCGCACAACATTGCCGTGCGTGGATTTATTGGACACACCCTCGTCTGCGAAAAGGCTATATCGTCATGCGATTATAAATCTGGTGCATTAACACATCCAGGTTAATTCGTTCTCGTGCACTATAGTAGATAACCTGTTCTTTGGGCATATGAAAAATCTGACTGACGGATGATCGTTTGCGTTCCAGATTATCAATCTGTTCTCCAGTCAAATCTGTACTTTCCCGAGATGTCGGCTCCGCCTTATCTGCGCAGTTGATAGCTATTACTATTCTCGCGCGATAGGGTGACAGTTTTTCTCGAAACAGTGCCAAATCCCTCGTGTAATCCCGCATATCAGCGCGTAAAACATAGACGATGCAAAAGCAGTGGTACAGCATATTTTCGTAGAGTGCCAGATATTCGTTGTCTGTTTTCTCGGACTCAGCGATACCCGGCAAGTCACAAAAGGAAAGATAACGTGTCTTTTGCGCATTCAGTGAGTATTCTACGGTAAATGCATCTTTCGTACAGGCTTCTATATCACTTGTCTGCATTGCGTTATGCCCGGTCAGCGCATTGATAGTGGAAGATTTTCCATATCCGCTTTTGCCCATGAACAATACCTGATAATCCTCTGTTTTGCGGCCATCACGGTTAAATATGCGACCCGAATGACGGCGCAGCTCCTCCGGAAGGTGTTCTAAAAAGGGAAAACGAGCAGACAGCTTATCAAAATGATATTCGCGCGTTATTGTGATCTGCATCAATCAGAACCACCAGAACAAATCACGAATAAAGTCTTTTGCGGTATCGATAACATCGATTACCTTTCCGATTACTTCCGCGCCCTTATCTACAGCATTTTCAATAATTTCGCCCACAGTTTCAAAGAAGCCTTTCTTGGCGTCTTCCTGCGCTTGAGCAGAAACATTTTCACGAGCAGCGCTGTTGACAATGGTAATTTTCTTGTCCTTCGGCATTGCAAATACCATTTCATCAATCAAGCGGACAAGATTGTACTTCTCACAGGCAGAAACCGGTATAATCTTGGATTCCGGAACAGAAAAACGAGTCGCTACATCGGTAACCTTACGCTGAATGTTCTGAAGCTGCTTTGGACCGGGTTCATGACCGCTTTCATTCCACTCACGGAACGGCTCGATTTTATCGCACTGATTGATTACGAAGAAAAATACCTTGCCCTGCTCAACGTGCGGTTTAACGATTTGCTTGAAAAAGGCCTCATCAGAAGACATGGCGCGGTCATCCGCCTTGATGACCCACAGTGCTACATCAAGTTCCGGAAGGATTTTGCTGTACAGCTGTGCGTATTCGCGATCACGATCTTCGTTCTCGCCAACACCCGGGATATCCACCAGAGTAATTTTTTTGCCGCCCATCTGCAGCAGAACCTCCTGTGGATTGCGCGTACAAGACTTTACATCGCTAATCTCACATACATCCTGACCGAACAGAGCGTTGCACAAGCTCGACTTACCAACACCGGTTTTACCAAATACACCAACTTTAGGTTCATAGTTCAGCACTTCATTAATGCGTCGGTTGATATTTTTGCGCTGTTCTTCCGTCGTCTGAATACCTTCCCTGGACAGGTTTTCAAACAAATCCTGATTGTTCATAATCGTTTCCTTCCCTTCGTGATTTCTATGAGCAGCAGGTTAAGCTGTCTATAGATATTATTATACAATACCTATAGTCTTTTGCGCAATACTAATTGTCAAGATAACCTAGTATCAAAGGGCAGGTGACGATGATGTATTGCGAAGTCAATGTAGGCGAGCGAATTCGATATTTCCGTAATTTACGCGGCTGGAGCCAGGAAACGCTGGCCTTGCAGGCAGAGATCAACCCGGCTTTTCTCGGGCATTTAGAGCGCGGGCTCAAAAGTCCTACGATAAAGACGCTGGAGAAGATCGTCCATGCACTCGACATTTCACTGGCCGAGCTGTTCGCCGACCCACAGCCCGTGGACAACTCGAAAGAAGCCGTCGTTGCACAGGTGTGCGACCAGATACGCGCTCTCCCGCTCGACGATCTGGAGCGCATCAACACAATCGTCCGCAATGTTCTGGCAATTGGGAAATAGGAAATTTTCTGCTTATAATATAACAAACGAGGTGGACATAATTTGTCCACCTCGCTTATTTTGTGATATTTCATGTTTTGGTTACAACTGTTGTCCTCTCCTGACGGTTTAATAATCAATCTGTTTTCCATTCAAAATTGTATATATATTATAGTAATAGAAGCTCCCGGAAATATTCCGGGGGCTTTAATTTATGCAGGAAGGAGAAGCGAAAATGTTCAACAATCAAAAATTCCTGACGCGCGGGATAGAAAGCGAGATTCCCGCATGGCTTGTTCATCTTATGTGGCACATGGTGCTGACGATGGAGACCGAAGAGAAAGATTATTTGCAGATATTCACGCTAACAAAGTCGTCAACTGGTCAGCACATCGTCCACGAGCAGGAGCAGCCACCGTACCACTACGAACTCGATGTATCGTGTGACGATGCCGTAAACGCGAAGGTGTTCGTCATCGACGATTTGACGCATTCTACTATGCTGCTTGCTGAAGAATATTAACATTCACTAAATGAAATGGAGGACTAACCAATGAGTGAAACAAGAATTTGTGCAAACTGTGGTGTGGAGCATGCAATCGAAGATATGTTTGAGGTAGAGGGCGACTGGCTCTGCAAGGATTGCGCTGACCGATTGACTGTCATCTGTGACCACTGCAACGAACGGATTTATGAGGAAAATGCTGTCGAGGATGACACGCACATACTCTGCGATCATTGCTTTGATGAATATTACGTGCGCTGTGATGACTGCGGTCGGATTATTCACCGCGACCGCGCGTACTGGGACGATGACGACAACGCCTATTGCGTATCCTGCTGGGATGAGCACTGTGAGGTTATTCACGAATACAGCTACACGCCCAACCTTGTGTTCCACGGAAAAGGTCTGCGGCATTTCGGCGTTGAACTCGAAATCGACGACGGCGGCACGGTCAACAGCAATGCGCAGAAGCTCCTTGACATCGCGAACGCCAACGCCGAAAACCTGTACATCAAGACGGACGGCAGCCTGGATGAAGGCTTGGAGCTTGTCACTCATCCGATGACGCTCGAATACCATTTGAACGAAATGCCGTGGGCGGAAGTCCTCCGCAAAGCGCAGAGCATGGGTTATCTCAGTCATGCGGCAGGCACTTGCGGCCTGCACGTTCACATCTCTCGCCTGGCCTTTGGCTGTACTTACGAACAGCAGGAGGCCGCGATTGCCCGCCTGCTGTACTTTGTAGAGAAATTCTGGGCAGAACTGCTGCGGTTCAGCCGCCGCACCCAGTCCCAGATGAACCGTTGGGCAGCACGGTACGGTATTCGCCTTACGCCGTCCGAGCAGATGAGCCACGCGAAGAATTCCTGTGCCGGGCGTTATACGGCGGTCAATCTTACGAACGCCGATACGGTTGAAATCCGTATGTTCCGCGGCACGCTCAAGCTGAACACCCTCAAAGCCACCTTGCAGATGGTCAACCATCTCGTCGAGGTGGCTGTTTCTATGTCCGACAGTCAGGTGCAGGACATGAGCTGGTTCGATTTCCTTGATGACATCACCGAGCCAGAACTTATCCAGTATTTGAAAGAGCGTCGGCTTTATGTAAATGAACCCGTAAACACTTCGGAGGAGGAGTAATATGTGCAGTTTGTTTGGTTTAATCGATTTTAAGGAGTGTCTGAGCACTCACACGAAGAACAAAATCTTGAACACGCTCGCCAGAGAATGCCAGGTGCGCGGCACCGACGCGACAGGCATTGCGTACAACTTTAATGACCGTCTGCGGATCTACAAGCGTCCCCTTCCCGCTCGGAAAATGACGATCCACATTCCGCACGGTGTAAACGTGGTCATGGGTCATACCCGTATGACCACACAGGGCAACGCGCGGTTTAACCAGAACAATCATCCGTTTCTTGGTAAAGTTGACGGAAACAGCTTTGCTCTCGCGCACAATGGCGTTCTCTGGAATGACAAAGAACTCCGGATGGAGGAAACCCTTCCGCTGACGAGCGTCGAAACAGATAGCTACGTTGCGGTGCAGCTTCTTGAACAACAGAAAACCCTCGACTTTGACAGCCTGCAATCTATGGCTGAAAAGGTCGAGGGGTCTTTCGTCTTTACGGTACTCGATAAAGATAACTCCATCTGGTTCGTAGTTGGAGATAATCCGCTCTGCGTGATGTTCTATGATGGATTTCTGATTTACGCTTCCACTCAGGAAATACTCTGCAAAACCATCAAAAAGCTGCGGTTAAAAGCGCCCATCGACATTCTCGAACCACAGGAGGGCGAGATTATGAAAATCAACCGCAACGGCCGTATCACTACCGGGACCTTCACACCCCACACGACATTCGAGCACTGGTGGCGCAAATATCCGTTCTATCGCAGCTATTACGAGAACACGCCGACCAGTTATGACGATCTGTTCAGCGTGGCGAAAACATTCGGCGTAACCGCTGATGGAGTGCAGGCACTCTTGGATTACGGCTGCTCCGAGGAAGAAATCGAGGAAATGCTGTACGACCCGGAACTCTTTCACGAGATGACCGGTGAACTGTTATATGCGTACTGATTGAAAGGAGGCGATGCGCATGATTGCACTTGGCCCGATCTTCCAAGCTATCGGCGCAGTGGTTGACCTCATCATCGAGGCTGTCGAAAACTTTTCGGATGACTGAAACGAGGTGAAAGTTTGAACCCAGGCAAAATCATTCTCGGCGTGCTGACCGTTATCGGCCTGCTCGCCGACATCATCGATGATGATTGAACGCAAAAATACCGACTCTTCCGAGCCGGTATTTTTTGAGCATGTCAATAGAGTATACCCATCTGAAACAACGAAAAAATATGTCAATAGGGTTGCTTTCGGACTTTTGCAATATGTCAAAATGTGCGGTGACCCTATTGCAATTAACCACGCTTCAACTGCTCGATAAGTTTATCAAACAGCGACACAAACTCGCTCTCAATCTGAGCGTAGATTTCCTGCGCGGTTGCATCATCATAAATGTGCGAGGTCTGGTTGCGGGCATTCAGCAGTGCAATCCACGCCTGTTCATCATCAATCAGGCCATACGAGAACGCCTTGCGCATTGTTGATTTCGGGCTGTTCAACTCTGTAAAACCTTGGTCGAGCAAAAACTCGCGTGTGGTTTTCCACGCCAGCTCGCAGGTGAATTCAAAGCGCTGGATTACACCGTCGCGGATGATTTTAGCCGGGTTCTCTTGATACGCCTGCACACCCTCGCGTAAGCGTTCAACAGCATTGGTGAGATTTTCGAATTTCGTATTGTAACGGTCCAGCAAGCAAATCCCGTCCTTCTCTATATTTTGAAGCAATGCGGCATCGGTATGTTCGCTGACAAACACCAGATCAACCGAATACAGCGAGTCCAGATCATTTTCGACAGCATCGCTGAATTGCGCACGCTGTTGCGGCGTGCATCCCCAGACCGCAAAATCGTAGTCGCTGCGGGCGTGATGATCGCCGCGGGCACGCGAACCGAATAATACCAGTTTCGGCACTCCATAACGGTGCGCTAACTGTTTTACCTGTTCGATTGTCTTATCCATCAGCGTCACCGTCCTTATTATTTTCATTATACCATACTTAAAGGAGAGATACACCATGAAAATTGGCTACATCCGCGTCAGTACCGAGGAGCAAAACACCGCTCGGCAGGAAGCCCTGCTGCGCGAACTCGATGTTGACGAGATTTTTATCGACAAGGCGAGCGGCAAGAACGCCGACCGCCCGGAGCTTACCCGTATGATGAATTACGTCCGGCGCGGCGACACGGTTATCGTCGAGTCCATCAGCCGTTTCGCTCGCAATACCCGTGACCTGCTCGATCTCGTAGAACGCCTGACCGAAAAGCAAGTGGAATTCGTCAGCCGCAAGGAGGCAATCGACACGACTACGCCTACCGGCAAATTCATGCTCACCGTGTTCGCGGCGGTCGCAGAACTGGAGCGTGAGTATATCTTGCAGCGCCAGCGCGAGGGAATTGCTATCGCTAAAGGACAGGGCAAGTACACCGGCCGCAAGCCGATGCCTCTGCCGGACAACTTTGAGCGAGTGGTTGCTCGCTGGCGGGCAGGAGAGATTACGGCGGCTGAGGCTATGCGACAGACAGGGCTGAAGCCGAATACCTTTTACCGCAGGTGCTCCCAGACTTCTCTTGCGCTTAAACGCATCAAATCCATATAATGCGAATACGAGTAAGCGCTATAGAACGAGCGCAGACATTTCTGCCTGCGCTCGTCAGATATTGTATTGGAATTTTACTGAATCAGCCATTGATAATCCTGCCGTCCATCAATCACGTATTCAACAAAAACTCGTTCGCCTTTAATTTGATAAATGAGTAGATACCATTTACCAAACACCATTTTGCGATACTTTTCTGTTACGAAAACACTAGAACGCAAGATTGGGTTTCGATACGGGAAGCTTTGCAGAGAATCTGCCGCTTTCCTGAAGTCAGCTGCCAATTGGCGTGCCAATCGTTCTTCTAACCGTGCCATGAATACCGCATGCTCAACCAGCTGCTGCGCTGCTCGCTTGGATACGATAACCTGGAATTTGCTTTCAAGCTCCGGCATGGCAGGTCTCCCGAATTGCCTGATCCATCATGGAAGCGATTTCATCCACCGAGTAGTCCGGTGCACCGTGTAAGCGGTCTTCCTCAACAGCAAGCAGTTCCTCGCGTAACTTTAGCATTTTTTCGCGTTTTGTAAATGAATTGATATCCATTACAACGAGATCACCTTCGCCGTTCTTGGTCAGATAAACCGGCTCCCCGGTGGATCTGCACAGCTCGGCAATATCATTGTAATTCTGACGAATACTTGCACTCGGCTTGATATTCATAAAAGCACCTCCATATAGTAATATCATAATTATATTATACTCTAATAGTGCTATGATGCAATAGCTGCTATCTCGAATCTCAGGATAAAATACCGCCGGGTCTCCCAAATACGGGGAACCCGGCGGCTGCATGTTACTGATTTACTTTTTCAGTTTTTACTTGCTCATCTCGCAGAAGCGCATGAGGATTGCGGCAACCTCTGCGCGGGTTGCGTTATTCTGCGGGTTCAGCTTGCCGTTCGAGCCGTTGACAATGCCGTTGGCAACTGCCCACTGCATTGCATCTGCTGCATAGGTGCTGACGGAA
>ERZ834382.1943-NODE-1943-length-15891-cov-3.448661_pt1 | contig 15891 bp, 4 predicted proteins | sample MGYA00519692_ERZ834382 | MGnify/ENA primary metagenome ERZ834382 (study PRJEB31850, sample SAMEA3708751) | human gut metagenome | biome: human gut; feature: human-associated habitat; material: faeces | place: China | collected 2014 ...
TTAATGAGGAAACAAAACACTGAAATATTGGTTTGAAATAACTGATTATTGCGATTAGAAGTAAAATCTGTAGAAAAATTTATTAAAATAAGCTATGATAACTAAATGATTAAATAGCTGAGGCAGGAGGATATGGTTATGAAAATTAATAGGGCGCTAAAAAGTTTCACAGCAATGGCTTTATCTGCTATATTGGCGTTTGGGGCGGCAGGAACAGCGGCGGCGTCAACGAATACGGATAACGCGTCGGCTGCTGAATTTTCTGAAACAGAGCCTGACCGTGCAGTTGCTTTTCCCGGCGCGGACGGAGCGGGTAAGTTTGCAACCGGAGGGCGCGGCGGAGAGATATATCATGTTACAAATTTGAATGACAGCGGGACAGGCTCGCTGCGTGACGCGGTTTCAAAAGGAAGACGGATAGTGGTTTTTGATGTGGGCGGAACAATAAATTTGAAGTCAGATTTAAGTATAAGCGGAAATATAAGCGTTATGGGACAGACGGCTCCGGGAGGAGCCGGAGTGACTGTGCGCAACGGAAAGCTTGCTATGGCAGGTGATAATATTATTGTCAGGTATATGACGTCAAGACCCGGTGAAAAAGGAAGCGGTGAGTATGACGCCTGGGGCGGATCAAAGGGGTCAAATTCAATTATTGACCATTGTTCAATAGGTTGGGCAAATGATGAGCAGTTTGGACTTTATTCAAGCAGAAATATGACAATGCAGTATAGCATAATAGGTCCTGCAAATTGTCTTTCCACACACTCTAAAGGCTCTCATGGATTCGGTCCTATGTTTGGTGCCGCCAGTAATACTTGGCATCACAATTTGATTTGTCATAATATGTCCAGAAATTTCAGGGGTAAGGTTGAAAGAGAACAGCCTAATGACTATGTGAACAATGTGGTGTATGGCTGGGGCGGACAAACAGCATACGGCACTTTTGGACATTTAAACTATGTGAACAATTATTTTAAAAAGAGTATTTCTTCGAGAAACGGTGATAATTTTGGTTCTCTCGACAGTGGTTCCAACTATGAAACTACAAAGTTTTTTATGGAAGGAAATAAGATGACGGACAGGAAGGGCAACGCGGCCAATCCTATGAGCACCAATAACTGGAACGGCGGACTTAGTTTAAACCGCAGTCTTAATTATTACGAGTCTCATTATCGTGCGTCAGAGCATTTTCCTATTATATCAAATGGTATTGATGTATCTGCTGCAAAAAATCCCGAATCAGCAGACGCCGCTTTTAATAATGTTGTCAGCTATGCAGGGGCGGCTGTAAATTTAGATTCAAGGAACAAAATTGACGCTGAGGTATTAAATGACGCTTACACCGGCTCAGGTTCTCTGTCAGGCGGACTTGAGAACTCAAAAGTGACAGCGGATGTTAGAAGCAAATACAGTATTAAGTATGTAAATTATGACGAATATTACCCAAAATCTGTTCTCAAAAAGGAAATTATAGACAGTGACAATGACGGTATGCCTGATGACTGGGAGATTGCCAGAGGTCTAAATCCAAATGACAGCAGTGATGCAAATGGTTATTATATTGGCGGAGCCTATACTAATATTGAACATTACTGCAATGATTTGACTGTAGATTCATTCCCAGAGGGGGTAGTTACTTTATCACCGACGCTGGACGAGCTTGGAGCCGATTATTCTAAAGCAATAGAGGACTTAAATTCTCTTAAGCTTTCTAAAACTAAAATTTCGTCTGCCGATGAAATTAGTTTGCCGGTCTCGGGTTCTAAGTTTGGCTCAAAAATAAGCTGGAGTTCTTCATCGGATTCTTTGAAAATAGAGAATAATGCTGTTACTCAGGTGATTCAGCCAACCGGCGTGAGTAATGAAAATGCATACATTGCCGCGGATATAGCGAATGGTGATTGTGTGCTTAAAAAGTATTTCACTGTTACGATACTTTCTTCAACTATGAATTGGTTCGCATCGAGTTCCGATAACGGCAAATCGGCAGGCACGGTTTTGGCTGATGGACTGAGCAATGTAAGTGGGATTATCACGGGAGAACTCGGAGCCTCGGTCTCCATTGACGGCGTATCAAGAACGACATATATAACGTCGGATGCAAACGGCGGTTACAGCGATGGCAAAGGCAGCGGAACATGTCTTAAATATACGGCTCCTAATGATGGAACGCTATATGGATATGCGGCGGAATTGGCGGACACAAAGACGCTTTATATTGTACCTGAAGGAGTTGAAAATTATAAAACTGACTATGTTGGTATGAAGGCAGGCAACGGAGGAACCGTTACGGTTTCAGCTAAAGTAAAAGCCGGGAATACATATTATATCTTCCCTGCGGGAACAAAAGGAAAGCTTTTAGGAATGAAGTTTGCCAAAAAAACAGAGAGTTCTTCTGAGATATATGAATCAAATTATGAAAAGTGGGACTTCGATGAGCTTTCAGCAGGAACTTCATATGCTAAAAATGATACCATCACAAACAAGAATGGAAAGAGTATAAGCCTTGATATAACTGACGCGGCGGATTCTATTACTATTGCAAACCGCAGCGGAAGCAGTAACTATCTAAAGATCGCGGATAACAGTAAAAGCAGGTTGAAGTGGTCGTATAAACCGGATTCGCCGTTAAGCGGAAATAAAGTCGTATTTGAATTTGAGTTTAATAAAAGCGATATTGAAAAGGACACAACGTTCCTAAGAGTATATGATGAAATTAATGCGAATGCAAATAATACTTATTCAAACGGAAGTGTTATATTTGATTTAAAGACCAGCAGCAACAAGGGAGAGTCCAGTTCAACAAGCAGTGAGCTTGTTCTTACCGATTATTTTTCTATGGGAACAAGCAGCACAGACGATAGTCCTAAGGGAGTAGATTTTGGTTTTTCAAATTTCACCTATCAAAAAGATAAATGGTATGGTATTAGGCTTGAATATATAAAAAATGCTGACGGTAAAAACGAGGTTGCACTTTATACTAAAAACGACGGAGCTTCAAAGTATACTTACCGTGACTCCGTTATATTGGGCTCAGGGGTTCAGAGACCGAATGCAGATATAGACAATTTGACTCTGACGCCTACCAAAATGGAATTAATGACTCCGGGAAGCGGAACTGTTACAATAGGTATAGATAATATATCGGTTGGAACTGAAACACTTGCTGAAGAACCAAAAACAGATACCTATGTTTTCCGCCAAAACGGCGTTGAAGCAACCGGCTATGACGACAGCGAACTGACGTGCAGTATAAACGGAATGCCTGAAAATGCTGAATATACTGCGGCGGCAGCTGAGTATGACAGCGATGGTATGATGATAGGTATGACAAGAAGCGAATGTGTGGGAGACGGCGAGATAAGTATAATGCCTTCAGAAGCTTCACAGGAAATTAAAATATTTGTTTGGAGCGATATGGCAAGTATGGAACCACTAATCGAATGTGGGGATATAAAAAGAAAATAAAATATTTGTTATGTATATGTTAATCTTATAGTAAATTATATATTTAATTAAAGCTACTATTCATTGCGTAGAAAAAGAGACTGGGCTTTGAACCTTCTCAAAATCATTAGATTTTGTCTAACTTTGGGAGGGCGGTTCATTTGCCGGTCTCTTTTTCTGTAATTAATTATTAGAAATATGGTATTTATAATTACAACTTACAGCAATGCTAAAGTGAAGTATAAGTTTTTTAGCTGAAAAATTTAATAATTTTATGTAATTAACCCTATGTGTATATTAATTTATGTATATAACAAATATTTAACGTAAAGTATGAACGGTTGGCGGATATATTTGAAAGGTGTTTAAAATATCTGTGTATGATTCAGTAATATAGATGTGAAACAAGTTAGGGAAAACTTAATATTTTAGAACAGAGATTAAATAACACATATTAAAGCGTTAAAATGTATAAGTTATTTATTAATTAGAATTGAAAACGGCCGTCTGGATTTGAACTGACCTCACAATCATTAGATTTTGTCTAACTTTTGGGGTCACATCAATTGACGGCCGTTTTCAGTTTTTGCAGTTAATTGTGTTTAAAGCAGTATCTGTGTTTTATAGAGAAAATAATTTTATAATATAGTTATTGTTCCAGCGATATTACGTCATTTTGAGGACTTAATAAATCATCCCAAAGGTATACTTTGATATTATCTTTTTCTGAAAATGCAATCTCTATATTCTGAGACTGAGAATCAGATGAATATGGAATTTCTATAACTTTAATATCCTTTAAAATCGTGTTTGTCTCATCGTATACTGCAACAGCAAATAATGCGTTTTTATTTTTAGTATTAACAATTTCAGCAGTTACTTTTCCGTTTTCAAGCTTTGGATATTCTTTGTAATATATTCCGGGAATATTCGGCGTTGCGGTCGGCGGGTTTGCACTCGGTGTTGCAGACGGTTCTGTGGTAGGCGAAGCAGACGGCTCAGCAGTTGGCGGCGCTGTTGGTTCAGCGGTCGGCGCAGGCGTGCTGGTAGGTTCGCCGATTTTGCTGAATTGAGCGCTTATAACTACATTTTGGGCCGGCATAGTAAAAGTATAGTTGTTTTCGTCAGTTTTTTCTACTACACTTCCGCTGTCTACATTGATGGAATTAACAAAGTATCCGTCTTCGGGGGATGCGATTATTTTTACGGTTTCACCTTCTTTGGCTGTTGGAACTTTGTCTGAAAAAGTAACGCTCTTTAATCCTATTTTCGATCCATTAGCCCAAGCATAATATCTTGAATCCGCTTCAACAGGTATAACATACGTGTTGAGTTCGGCTGATGACGGCACATATGATTTAATAAAATAGCTTTCGGTTGCATCATCATAAAGGTTAAATGGTTTGCCGGGATTTAGAAATAATTCAAGAGTCAAGTATCCCGGTCTGTTTGGGGTAAAGCTAAAGACATTTCCAAAAGGCTCATATAGGCTGAGTGGAAATTGGACAGAGGGGTTTATTTCTCCTTTTAGGACTTTTGTTCTGCTTCCGTTTACATCAACATAATTCCATTGTACAGAGTCCCAAAAAGTAAATGTTCCGTCGCTGCTGTCTTTTCCATTTATATTCAGAACTGCCTTTCCGTTGCCGAATATATTGGTTACACCTTCAACGGCGTCTGCCGGAATATTGTCGTCGGCAAGCCAGGTTATTTTATTGCCGCCGCTTCCGATACCGCTTTCCGTCTCAATTTCAATTGTTCCGTTTTGAATATTTTCATCAATGGCAATTTCATATTTTGGGATTGGGGGTTCTGTTGGTTCAGGGGTAGCAGTTGGCTGAGGCGTTGGCGTTGCATTTTCATCTGTCAGTTTAAGATTGCTGAATTTTGCTTCCGCCATATACTCTTTCCTAGGTGTGCCCTGTATTGAGTCGACCGCCAGTCCTACGTACAGAGTTTCTGCTAATCCTGATATTGTTATAGTTTGAGGCTGTCTCGGATTATCTCTCCAGTTAGTGCCGCTGTCTGAAACTGACAGAGTAATAACGTCGCCTTTTCTTTGCATTCTGAGGTATTTAGGAACGCGGTATTCAGATTTGCTGGTGTCATATGAGTCGCTGTTGGATATTTCTTTTCCGCTGCTGTTTCTAAACCATGAAACTTTTGCTGAGGAGCCCTGTGAGGTCCTATATATAGCCTTTACATTTTCACCGTATTTGAGCCAGCCGTCAGAAAGCATAGCCATTCTCGAATTGCCGTTAAGGTTTTCCCTAAGCATGATTCCGCAGAGTTCGCCGTTTTCAAATTTCGGAACCTGTTCGGTTTTGACAGAAATATCAAAATCGCCCTTGATTTCCTGATACATAAAATCGCAAGTGTCTGAACCTTTTCCGGCTCCGATTGCTCCGCTTCCCATTATGGTATATACTCCGTTGTCCAGGCTGGATCCGCCTTTTCCGTTAAAGGCTGTAGTGCCGATTTGAGCATGACTGAAACTGCCCGGATCAGAACATGATTTTGCATACACAATAGATGTGGGGCTTTGAGTTGATTCGCCTTTGTTGTTATAAGCTCTTGAAGAAATATAATGAGTGCCCGGAGTTAATGTTATATCTGTGTTAACAGCAGAATCGTTTACTGTTTTTACCAGTTTAGAACCGTCATATATTTCTATTTTGGTTATATATGTGTCATCTGATGAAGGTGAAGCTTCAGCACAGTAATTCAGGTCGAAGTCTACAGTCAGAACCTCCCAGTTTCCGTTGTTTATCTGTTTCCCGTCTATAGTATCCGAAATAGACTGTATCGCCGGATTGGTAACAACTATAGAAGGGTTTGTGGGTGCTGACTGTTTTAAAGTCCAGTCGTTTACATAGGCTTCTATCCAAGTATATCCGGCATATTGACCGCTTTTTACTATCTCTGTTTCAGAAGCTGTGCCCATTCCGTTTTCGGATTTCCAATCGTCAGGGATGGAGAACACGCGTTTTGTTGCAGGCATTTCAACTAAACCCGCAACTTCATTCGCATTGTTTATTATTCTGCCGGTTTGGTTTTTAACGTCAGCTATTATTCTCGCGTCTATGCTGTCCCTCTTAGGAAGGGTTGCGCCTGCGTCTGATAATACCGTGTTATAAGCTTCTTCGGCGCTTTGGGTTTCGGAAAGTTCATACTCTCCCATATCTATTGGGGCGGAAAGCTTGTTTGCGGCCGACGAGTTGTTTACGCCGTTCCAGTTATTTGCCGTAACATTGGCATCCCCATATATATAGTTTCCGTCAAAATAAAAATTGGATTTAGAGACATCAGGATAAGCGTTTGATATATCAAATATTCTGCTTTTTATTTTTGACGCGGTTCCCGGGCCGAATTTATAATAATTGTTTATCCAATTCACGTTTGAAGGAGTTTGAGTAACGTTATTGTATGAATACGGTTCGGCACCGTATGCGGAGTTTGTTTGACCCCAATTACATATTACGTTATTGCGAACGTCTGTGTTTTGCAGCTCACGGTCAAGACGCGGGCTTCTGCTGTCATGATGAGCAAGCAGGTTATGATGCCATGTTGAGTTTGTTCCTCCGAAAATAGCTCCGTATCCGTGCGCGCCTTTAAAGTGGTTTGACATTCTTAGGCTTTCTGTAGCCAGGCAGTTTTGTACTGTCATATTTGAACTCGGAGTACCGCTTTCGGTTGAGCCTGCGTACAGCGTCAAAAGTTCGTCAACGCCCCAGCTTGTACTGCAGTGGTCCAGGATAATGTTTTTGTTCCAGCGTCCGCCGATTCCGTCAGGTTCACCGCCGTTTATATCGGTTGGTCTGACTCTCAAATATCTCATAATAATATTCCTGACGCCGTTTGCTATAGAAATATCACCGCCGAGAAGAGTTATTCCATCTCCGGGGGCGGTCTGACCGAGTATGGTTAAATTACTGTTTTTTATTGTAAAAGTTCCGTTTAAGTGAATGGTTCCGCCAACATCAAAAACAATGATTCTGCCAGGTTTTGAAACCGCGTCAGCGAATGAACCGGCGCCCTTTGTGTTAAGGTTTGTGACATGGTATACTGTAGGCGACGAAGCGCCGCGTGCTCCAAGCGTATATTTACCGCCGCCTTCAGCTCCCGGAAATGCCGGAATATTGTCTGCCCCAAAGACCGTATGAACGGGCAGTGCTAAAGTGAGCAGCGCAAGCAGAACCGCAAATGCGGAACAAAATTTTTTTAGACAGTTTTTTTCTCCCCTTAAAATCATAAGTTTACCCCCTAATTTGTCTGTTAACTTCATTAAGTAAAAAACAAATTAATTATAACATATTTATTATAAAAAAGGTAATGAAAACTTAGCTCTAATAACAGGAATTTTGCCTTTGAATGTGAAAAAAATTAACATTTTTAGAAAAATCCAATATTTATCCATATGGAGTTGTAACAGTTCATGAAGACATAGAGTTCTTGAGACGGTTAAATTATAATTAAAGTAATATGCTGATATTGGTTTCAGTTTTATACTATCTCCATTTGCTGTTACATAGATAGATTATTAGTCTAAATTTCAGTATTTTAATGTTATTCTTGACGTTAACTTTTTCTGCTTTTTGTTATACTGTGTCTTGAAGCGGTACTTAATATATAAATTTAAATATCTATTTAATTAATTTGTATCTGCAATTTGATAAATTTATTTTCATATTCTTTAATATAATTTTATTCTCAAGGCATAAAAAAACATATTTTTGAGAATTTATTTTATTCTTCCCGGGGAAGACAGTTTTTTATAAGTCTGTTTTTACTTGAATTGTGCAAAAGATTGGCAGTTGATTTTATATTTAGCATTCTGCCGGAAACTGTTGTTATTAAAAATATACGGCAAAACTTAATTTAAACTTGTATATTTGATTATGACTATATAAAAGATTGACATACATAAGACTAAATTATAAAATATATTATAAGTTCTTATTTATGATTATGTATTAGCATAAACAAGTGTTTTATTTATAAGACGAATAAATTATATAAGATAAACAAATTAGATAGGATGAAAAACTTATGAATAATGAAATTAAAATACGTGCGGCAAAAGCGGAGGACGCTAAAGCGCTTCTAAATATATATGAGCCTTATGTCAGGAACACAGCTGTAACATTTGAATATGAAGTGCCTTCTTTACAAACTTTTGCTGAAAGGATTTGTAATGTGCTGGACAAGTATCCATATCTCCTGGCTGAAAAAAACGGCGAGGTTTTGGGTTACGCTTATGCGGATTCCTTTCACGAGCGGGCGGCTTATAAATGGGCGGCGGAAACTTCTGTATACATAAAGATGAATAAGAGGAGGTCGGGGATTGGGAAGATTCTATATAATGAGCTGGAAAACATTTTGAAAATGCAGGGAATTTTGAATCTTAATGCCTGTATTGCCTGTCTAAGTAAAAAAGATGAGCATATATCCGACGATAGTTTGATTTTTCATAAAAAGCGCGGTTATAAGTATGTTGGGAAGTTTCATAAATGCGGATATAAATTTAACAAGTGGTATGATATGGTATGGATGGAAAAACACATAGGCTCTCATACAAGTAATCAACCGGAGATAAAAAAATTCAGTGAGATAAAAATTGATATAGGCTGATATAAAACGCGGCGCTGAAAACTGCGCTTATCTAATCTATAAAATTAATAATTCCGCAAGATATAATTTTATGTTTTTTATTTTAAAAATATTTATAAATCAGTATTGACATTGAAAAAATTGTATGGTAAAATATATGTCTGTATATAGTGAGGAAGTTTGCTTATTTTGAGGTTATAACTGAGACTGAGAAAGAGTTGTTGTATGTTAGAATCAACGTTTTTTCGAGGGATTTCGCAGTCTTGGATTGTTAGATTTTACTATGATTTTTAAGCCCCGGTTGTTAAGCGATTTTTTTATTGTATTCGGATGCCCGAAATATATATTTTGTGGTTTTATAAAATTTTATACGAGAGGTGATCGGTTTTATGGTACATCCTGTGAAACTAGGCGAAAACACACGTATGAGTTACGGTAAAATCAATGAGGTTTTGGAAATGCCGAACTTGATTGAGATACAAACCAATTCATACAAATGGTTTTTGAGTGAAGGACTGAAGGAGGTCTTTCATGACGTTTCTCCCATAACGGATTATACCGGAAATCTTATTTTGGAGTTTATTGACTATAGATTAGAGTCAAAGCCGAAATATGATATTGAGGAATGTAAGGAAAGAGATGCAACATACGCAGCACCTCTCAGGGTAAAAGTTCGTCTGATAAACAAAGAGTCGGGCGAGGTTAAAGAACAGGAGATATTCATGGGCGATTTTCCGCTTATGACTCCGTCGGGTACGTTTATTATAAACGGAGCTGAGCGTGTTATCGTGTCTCAGCTTGTTCGCGCGCCCAGCGTATATTATGCTCAGGATTATGATAAGCTGGGCAAAAAGCTGTTTACGTCTCAGGTTATACCAAACCGCGGCGCGTGGCTTGAGTATGAGACTGACAGCAATGATATTTATTATGTAAGAATCGACAGAACCAGAAAAATTCCTGTGACCGTGTTAATACGTGCTTTGGGATTTGGTACTGACGCTGAAATTATAGATTTGTTCGGTGAGGATGAACGCCTTATCGCAACAATGGAGAAAGATACAACCAAGACCCACGAAGAGGGTCTGCTTGAAGTGTACAGAAGACTGCGTCCGGGCGAGCCGCCTACTGTTGACAGTGCTCAGTCTTTGATTTCCAGCACCTTCTTTGATCCGAAAAGATACGATATGGCTAAAGTCGGCAGATATAAGTACAACAAAAAGCTGATGTTAAGCGATAGGGTTACGGGTCATGTATCGGCTGAGAATATTATCAGCCCTGTTACCGGTGAAATTCTGTGTGAGGCCGGTCAGACAATTACAAAAGAAATTGCTCACAGTCTTGAGATAAATGCTGTTAACGAGGTCGTTTTAGACTGTGACGGCAAACAGACGAAGGTTATTTCAAACAATATGGTTGATATGCCTGAGTATATTTTGAATAAAATAGGCGAAGAGCTCAGCTACAGTCCGCGCGAGTGCGGAATTACCGAGCGTGTCAGACGCAGCGTGCTTGATGAAATTTTAGACCAGTTCGGAGATCCGAATTCTGACGAGTTTAAAACAGCTGTTGAGGACAGACGCGACGAGCTTCAGCCTAAGCATGTGCTTATTGATGATATTATAGCGTCTATGTCATATATCGGTAATCTTGCAAACGGAGTAGGCGAAGTTGACGATATCGACCATTTGGGCAACAGAAGAATAAGAAGCGTTGGAGAACTGCTTCAAAACCAGTTTAGAATAGGTCTTTCAAGAATGGAACGTGTGGTTCGTGAAAGAATGACCACATCTGACCTTGATTCTATTACTCCGCAGTCTTTGATTAATATAAGACCGGTAACTTCCGCAATAAAAGAGTTCTTTGGTTCTTCTCAGCTTTCACAGTTTATGGATCAGATTAACCCTCTCGGCGAGCTGACTCATAAAAGAAGACTGTCAGCGCTGGGACCCGGCGGTCTGTCAAGAGAACGTGCCGGATACGAAGTGCGTGACGTTCACCATTCTCATTACGGCCGTATGTGTCCTATTGAGACCCCTGAAGGTCCTAATATCGGACTTATCAACTCGCTAAGCGGATTTGCCAGAGTTAACGAGTATGGTTTTATCGAAACTCCATACAGAAGAGTTGACCATGAGAAAATGATTGTCACTGATGAAGTGACTTATATGACAGCCGATTATGAAGAAGGTTTTTATGTTGCTCAGGCAAACGAGCCTTTGAATGATGACGGTTCATTTGTGAACAAGAAGATTGTCACTAGATATAAAGATGAATTTATAGAAGTTCCGCCTGAAAGGGTGGACTATATGGACGTATCCCCGAGACAGGTTACATCTATAGCTACAGCCATGATTCCGTTCCTTGAGAACGACGACGCTAACCGTGCCCTGATGGGTTCAAACATGCAGCGTCAGGCGGTTCCGCTTTTGGTTCCTGAGTCTCCTATCATTGGTACGGGTATGGAATATAAAGCCGCTAAGGATTCAGGCGTTTGTGTTCTTGCCAAAAGAGACGGAACAGTTTCACGTGTGTCTGCCACAAGAATAGAGGTTAAGACAGACGACGGCGATACTGACACATATAAGCTTATAAAATTCAAGCGTTCCAACCAGGGAATGTGTATAAACCAAAAACCTATAGTTGAAAAGGGTCAAAAGGTAAAGGAAGGTCAGATAATAGCTGACGGTCCGTCTACTAGAAACGGTGAGATAGGTCTTGGTAGAAATATTCGAATGGCGTTTATGACCTGGGAAGGTTACAATTACGAGGACGCTATTCTAATCAGCGAGGAACTGGTTAAAGAGGACGTATTCACTTCTATTCATATCGAGGAATATGAGGTAGACGCCAGAGATACAAAATTAGGACCTGAAGAGATAACAAGAGATATACCGAATATTGGCGAAGAAGCGCTTAAAGACCTTGACGAGAGGGGTATAATCCGCGTCGGCGCCGAGGTTGAGAGCGGAGATATTTTGGTTGGAAAGGTTACTCCTAAGGGAGAAACCGAACTCACTGCCGAAGAGAGACTTCTGCGTGCTATATTCGGAGAAAAAGCCCGTGAGGTAAGAGATACTTCATTGAGAGTGCCCCATGGAGAATATGGAATTATAGTTGATGTAAAGGTGTTTACAAGGGCTAACGGAGATGAATTGCCGCCGGGAGTTAATCAGGTAGTCCGCTGCTATATCGCACAGAAGAGAAAGATTTCTGTCGGTGATAAGATGGCCGGACGTCATGGTAATAAGGGTGTTGTATCGCGTATACTGCCGGTTGAAGATATGCCGTTCCTTCCTGACGGAACACCGCTTCAGATAGTTCTGAACCCTCTGGGCGTACCTTCGCGTATGAACATTGGACAGGTTCTTGAGGTTCATTTGGGTTATGCCGCTAAGGCTCTGGGCTGGAAGGTTGCCACCCCGGTATTTGACGGTGCAACAGAGGAAGATATAATGGAAGCCTTAAAAGAGGCTGGATACAACGAAGACGGAAAGAGCGTCCTATATGACGGAAGAACCGGAGAACCGTTTGATAACAGGGTAACGGTAGGTTACATGCACATGCTGAAACTCGCCCATCTTGTTGATGATAAAATCCATGCCCGTTCAACCGGACCTTACTCGCTTGTCACTCAGCAGCCGCTGGGAGGTAAAGCGCAGTTCGGCGGACAGCGTTTCGGAGAAATGGAGGTTTGGGCTCTTGAAGCTTACGGCGCGGCTTATACGCTTCAGGAGATACTGACGGTTAAGTCGGATGATGTTGTTGGACGTGTTAAGACTTACGAAGCAATCGTTAAGGGTGAAAATGTTCCTGAGCCGGGAGTTCCTGAGTCGTTTAAGGTATTAATAAAAGAATTGCAGAGCTTGGCTCTTGATATTAAAGTCCTTGACGGAGACGGAAACGAGGTTATACTTCGTGAAACTCTCGATGATGACGAGGTTGAGGAATTGCCTGTTAACATTGCCGGATTTGAGGACGATGAACTCGTTCAGGCTAAGGCGGCTGAACCGGAAGATGAACTTTTGGCAGAAGAAGAGGCTGATGAAGAAGAGACTGAAAGCGATATAATTGACGAGGTAACTCAGATTTTGGCGGCTCCTTTGATTCAGGAAGGCGACGCTGACGTTTCAGCTTTTGAGGACGACGAGGATGTTAAGTCATTTGAAGAATTGAGAGATGCAGAAGATTTTGATGATGAAGACGACGATAATTACTAATTAAGAACAGTCAGCATAAACTGTTCAGCCGTTATCGGTTTATGTTTTTCAATTGATATTGTTTGCTTAACTCACGGCAGACAAAGGGTTATACAGTGAGTAGAAAGGCATGGTCGTTTATGGGAGAATATCAAAATTTTGAAGCAATCAAAATCGGACTTGCTTCACCTGAAAAAATCAGGGAATGGTCCAGAGGTGAAGTAAAGAAGCCGGAAACTATAAACTACAGAACACTGAAACCTGAAAAAGACGGTTTGTTCTGTGAAAGAATATTCGGACCGCAGAAGGACTGGGAGTGTCATTGCGGTAAGTACAAGAGAGTTCGTTATAAGGGCGTTGTTTGTGACCGATGCGGAGTTGAGGTTACAAGAAGCAAGGTAAGGCGTGAGCGTATGGGACATATTGAGCTGGCTGTCCCGGTTTCACATATTTGGTATTTTAAAGGAATACCGTCTCGTATGGGATTAATGCTTGATATTTCTCCGCGCGCGCTTGAGAAAGTGCTGTATTTTGCCGCTTATATAGTTATTGATCCGGGCAATACCGGACTTATGAAAAATCAAATACTGACTGAGAAGGAATATACAGAAAACCGTGAGAAATACGGTGATATGTTCCGTGCCGGTATGGGAGCTGAATCAATACTTGAAATGCTCCGTGAAATTGATCTTGAGGAACTATATCAGGAACTCAAGAATGATTTGGAAGGCGCAAAGGGTCAGAAAAAAATCAGAACTGTAAGACGTCTTGAGGTCGTTGAAGCTTTCAGACAGTCAGGAAATAAGCCTGAGTGGATGATTTTATCGGTTATTCCTGTTATACCGCCTGAAATTAGACCAATGGTTCAGCTGGACGGCGGAAGATTTGCAACCAGTGACTTGAATGACCTTTACCGACGCGTTATAAACAGAAATAACAGACTGAAACGTCTGCTTGATTTGGGCGCTCCTGATATTATTGTCAGAAACGAGAAGAGAATGCTTCAGGAGGCGGTTGACGCATTAATTGATAACGGAAGACGCGGCAGACCTGTTACCGGACCCGGAAACAGACCGCTCAAGTCTTTGTCAGATATGCTTAAAGGTAAGCAGGGACGTTTCCGTCAGAACCTTTTGGGAAAACGTGTTGACTATTCAGGACGTTCAGTTATCGTTGTAGGACCGGAGCTAAAGATTTATCAGTGCGGACTTCCTAAAAAGATGGCTTTGGAATTGTTTAAGCCATTTGTTATGAAGAAGCTGGTAGAAGACGGGCTTGCTCATAATATAAAATCTGCAAAGAGAATGGTAGAGCGCGTCCGTGAAGAAGTTTGGGATGTACTTGAGGATGTAATTGCAGACCATCCGGTTCTTCTGAACCGTGCGCCAACACTTCATAGGCTGGGTATTGAAGCCTTTGAGCCTGTGTTGGTTGAAGGTAAGGCTCTGAAGCTTCACCCTCTTGTTTGTACTGCGTTTAACGCTGACTTTGACGGTGACCAAATGGCTGTTCACCTTCCGCTTTCAGCAGAAGCCCAGGCTGAGGCAAGATACTTGATGCTGTCAGCAAACAACCTGATAAAGCCTCAGGACGGTAAGCCGGTTACGGTTCCGACTCAGGATATGGTTTTGGGTTCGTATTACCTTACTCTTAAAGATGATACCGAGCTTGGATCTCCGAGAGAAGAGGACGGTCATACTGTATATAGGGTATACAGTTCTCCTACAGAGGCAAAGCTGGCTTATATAAATAAGACAGTAGGTCTGCACGCTCCTATAAAGGTACGCGTTACAAAAGAGATAGACGGCAGGACAGAGAGCGCTATAATAGACGCTACTGTCGGAAGACTGATATTCAATGAAAAAATCCCTCAGGATTTGGGATTTGTAGACAGAACCGACCCTGATAAGAGATTTAATCTCGAAATCGGAGATGAAGTTCTCAAAAAACCTGACGCTAAAAATATCATCGGCGACAACGTTGAACCCGGTGTTGATAAAAAGCTGTTAGGTAAGATTATTAACGCCAGCATAAAGGTGCATGGCATAACTGAAACAGCTACTTTGCTTGACGATGTTAAAGCAATGGGATATAAGTATTCTACGATTGGCGCTATAACTGTAGGCGTTTCGGATATGGAAATTCCTAAAGAAAAGAAACAGTATCTGCTCGAAGCGGAAGAGGAAATCGATAAGGTTGTTAAGAACTTTAGGCGCGGACTTCTTACCGATGACGAGAGATATCAGAAGGTAATCAATATTTGGAACTCTACATCAGATAAGGTTACAAAGGCGCTTATGGATAACCTTAAACAGCTTAATCCGATTTATATGATGGCTAATTCAGGAGCCCGCGGAAGCGTTAACCAGATTCGTCAGCTTGCAGCTATGCGTGGTCTTATGGCTGATACGTCGGGAAGAACAATAGAGATTCCTATTAGAGCTAATTTCCGTGAGGGACTTACAGTGCTTGAATACTTTATCTCTACTCACGGAGCGAGAAAAGGTTTGACAGATACAGCGCTCAGAACAGCCGATTCAGGTTATCTGACCAGACGTTTGGTTGACGTGTCTCAGGATGTTATTGTTCGTGAGCATGACTGCGGTACGGATGACGGAATTATTGTTTCAGATATAAT
>ERZ834382.1951-NODE-1951-length-15844-cov-14.258408_pt1 | contig 15844 bp, 15 predicted proteins | sample MGYA00519692_ERZ834382 | MGnify/ENA primary metagenome ERZ834382 (study PRJEB31850, sample SAMEA3708751) | human gut metagenome | biome: human gut; feature: human-associated habitat; material: faeces | place: China | collected 2014 ...
ATTTCAACCTGTGAGTCCACTTTTTTATTTGTTGCACTTATATTGTAAATCTAAGGATCATTTTCTCAGGCGACATGTGCGGCTGAGAAAATACTTCTCGGCCTGCAAACGTGCGCGCCGTCCGTTTTGGGCGGACGGCGCGTGCGCTGCAGTCAGGCCGCAAATCCCCTTTGTCAAAAAGCAATACTTTTTGACAGTTTCAGGGCGGCGCCATCCGGCGCCGCCCTTTTTCGCGCCTTCGCACCGGCAAAACCGACCGCGCATAAGATGGTGCGGGGCAAATGCCCGATCGAAAAGGAGGAACGACTGTGGACAAATGCAATTTCAAGCAGGGTTCGCTTCCGGAGTGCGCGCCGCTGGCGCTGGCGCAGACGCCCATGCAGTGCGCGAGTGAGCCCGCGTATGACAAGCGCATGGCGCTGGCACGCGGCACGCTGTTTCCGGGGCTGGATCTGCCGTTTATGAATCTGGTCAACAAGCCCGCCGATCTCAGCACGCCGCTGTGTGAACTGATGGCGCTGGACTTCGTCATCCGCGAGCTGAATCTCTACCTCGACACGCACCCGGATGACCGCGAGGCGTTCGACACGCTGCAAAAGTGCATCCGTATGCGCGCCGAAGGACACAAGCGCTACACGGAGCAGTACGGTCCGGTCACGGTGTCGGATCTCGCGTGCGCAGATGTCTATGACTGGCTCAACGCACCGTGGCCGTGGCAGCCGGAAGGGGAGGAGAAGTAAGCGATGTTTGTCTATGAAAAGAAGCTCGAATACCCGGTGCGCATCCGCAACGCCAACCCCGCGCTGGCGAAGTTCATCTGCTCGCAGTACGGCGGGCCGGACGGTGAGCTGGGCGCATCCCTGCGCTATCTCAGTCAGCGCTATGCCATGCCGTACCCGGAGCTCTCGGCGCTGCTGACCGATATCGGTACGGAAGCGGCGGAAATGGCGCTGCAGATAGAAGCATGATGCAATGCAGACAAAAGCGGGCAAATTTATGCATGTTTTTTCGTCAAAAGCCTAAAAAATGCAAAAAGGCTTGACAACCCACGAGATATGCATTAAGATTACGCCATAAAAAATAGAAGATTGCAGTACCTGATAGAGGTTGCGGATCTGATGAGTACCCCGTGATATACGCCGGCAAGCGTTTGCGGGAGAAAGGCTGCTCCGCCGAAGCTGTCTTGCGGTTGCCGCTGCGGACTTGCTGGGCTTGCGCTCAATAGGCGCAGGACTGTCACATACCTCGTATGTGGAGCACTATCAAGGGTTTTCTTACGTTTGTTTCCTTGCAAGAGAGCCTGCGATACCATTTCGGGTCGCAGGCTCCTGTTTTTTTGAATCACTTTTAAGGAGATGCAGAAAAATGCAAGCAAACATGAGAAGAATCGTATCCATCCTCCTGGCCGTCATGTTCTGTGTGGCGTGCTTCACCGGCTGCGGCAGCAGCAAGGATAACGGTGGCACCGCCTCCGTGGACGTGCGCAATGCCAAGTCCATCGCAGACCTTGCCGGCGCGAAGATCGCCGCGCAGACGGGCACCTTCCACGCCGATGCGCTCGAGCAGATCCCGAACGTTCAGGCGAGCACCTATCCTGAATTCTCCGACCTTCTGACCGCGCTCAAGAGCGGCGCGATCGACGGCTACGTTGCCGAAGAGCCGACGGCGTTTTCCGTCTGCGCCTCGAACGATGATCTGACCTACCTGCCGTTCAAGAATAACGACACGGGCTTTACCGCAACGGCCGCGGATGTCGGCATTGCCATCGGCCTGAAGAAGGGCAACACCCTGCGCGACCAGATCAACACCGTCCTCGCCGAGATCACGGATGAGCAGCGCTCCGAGCTCATGGAGCAGATCGTGACGCTTGCCTCCGGCGGCACCGTGACGGAGTTCGCCGTCCACTGTGACGCTCCGGCCACCACGACTGGCACGCTCAAGATCGGCATGGAGTGCGCCTACGAGCCCTATAACTGGACCGATACCGAAGGCACTTCCCTCGGCGCAGTGCCCATCAGCAGCGAAGGCCAGAGCGGCCTCTATGCCAACGGCTACGACGTGCAGATCGCTCAGTATGTTGCAAACCGCCTGGGCCTGAAGCTCGAGATCTACGCCATGGAGTGGGACTCCCTCATTCCGGCTGTCAACTCCGGCGCCATTGATGCGATCGTCGCCGGCATGAGCCCGACGGCTGAGCGCTCGGAGCAGCTTGACTTCACCGATACCTACTACGAATCCAACCTCGTGGTCATCATCCGCAAGTAAGAAAACCTCGACGCAGGCGGCAGACACCATGCGCGTGCACGGTGCCTGCCGCCCGTCATAACGGAAAAACGGAGTAACTATGAGCTTCTTAAACGATGTCCTCAATATCTTCATCAAGTATTATCCGCAGCTTTTGACCGGCGTCGGCAACACGCTGCTCATTGCGCTGACGAGTACAGCGGCGGGCCTTGCGCTCGGTCTGCTGACAGGCGTCGTGCGCACGGCACCGATGTCCAAGAATCCGGTCCTGCGCGCGTTGCACAAGCTGCTCAATGCGATCATTGCGATCTACGTCGAGATCTTCCGCGGCACGCCGATGATGGTGCAGTCGATGGTCATCTACTGGGGCTATGCCTTCGCGACCGGCGGCGACACGCTGCCGCTGATCCCGTCAGGCATCCTGATCGTGTCCATCAACACCGGCGCCTATATGGCCGAGATCGTGCGCGGCGGCATCATCTCCATCGACCGCGGCCAGTTTGAGGGCGCGATGTCCATCGGCATGACGCACGCGCAGACCATGTTCAAGGTCATCATTCCGCAGGTCATGCGCAACATCCTGCCGTCTGTCAGCAACGAGTTTGTCATCAACATCAAGGATACCTCCGTCCTGAACGTCATCGGCGTGACGGAGCTGTACTACTTTGCCGGTATCATCAAGCGCCAGAATTTCCAGACGTTCCAGACCTATCTCGTTGTCTGTATCCTGTATTTCATCCTCACGTTCACCGTCACGCGCCTGCTGCGCTGGGTCGAGCGGAAGCTGGACGGCAACGAAAACTACACGATTTTCGGCTCACAGACGGACGTCAACGCCGAGATCCACATCACGAAGGAGGGCTGAGCCGTGGCAGACAATGTGATCGAACTGGTACATCTGCAAAAGCAGTTCGGCGACCATGCCGTCCTGCGCGACATCAACCTCAGCGTGAAAAAGGGCGAGGTGCTGAGTATCATCGGCGCATCCGGCTCCGGTAAGAGCACGATGCTGCGCTGCATCAACCTGCTCGAGACGCCGACCTCCGGTCAGGTGCTCTACCATGGGCAGGACATCACGGCCAAGGACTTCAACCTCACGCAGTACCGCACAAAGGTCGGCATGGTGTTTCAGAGCTTCAATCTCTTCAACAATATGTCGGCGCTCAACAACTGCATCGCCGGTCAGGTTTCCGCGCTCAGGCGCAGCCGCAAGGAGGCAGAGGAGATCGCCATGGAATACCTGACGAAGGTCGGCATGGCGCCGTATATCAATGCCCGGCCGTCGCAGCTGTCCGGCGGGCAAAAGCAGCGCGTTGCCATTGCGCGTGCGCTGGCCATGCAGCCGGAAGTGCTGCTGTTTGACGAGCCGACGAGCGCGCTCGACCCGCAGATGGTCGGCGAGGTGCTCGATGTGATGCGCCGTCTGGCGGAAGAGGGGCTGACGATGATCGTCGTCACGCACGAGATGGCGTTTGCGCGCGATGTCTCCACGGACGTCGTGTATATGTCCGACGGTGTCATCTGCGAGCAGGGCAAGCCGCACGAGCTCTTCGAAAACCCGCAGAACCCCAAGACGCGCGAGTTTCTGTCGCGTTTTCTTGCCCGCTGAATCTCATAGTCCTCAAATTCAGGCGGCGTCTCCGCATTCACGGAGACGCCGCCTCAGCTTTTCAAAGGACCTCGTAGAGTTTCGCCGCCGGGGCGGCGAAAGCAAGTCCAATTATTTTCTTCGGCGACATGTGCGGCGAAGAAAATACTTCTCGGCCTGCAAACGTGCGCGCCGTCCGCCTCCGGCGGACAGCGCGTGCGCTGCAGTCAGGCCGCAACCCCCTTTGTCAAAAAGTAATACTTTTTGACAGTCGCGGGCGGCGTCTCCGTATTCACGGAGACGCCGCCTTTTGCGTGCGCGCAAAGCACCACTTGCCCGGAAAGCCGCGGAGCGTGAGCGTGACGTGCGTGCGGTCGTAAACGGTCATTTGCGCGAGCAGCTGCGCAGTCAGCGCTGTATCGCCGCGCAGCATTGCAGTGATTTCGGATTCCAAGGCGTCCCCCTGCTCGTGCGGTGTGACCGCACGGACTGCTGCCAGTACGTCGGCTGCAATGATGTCGCGGTCAAGGGGGAGGGAGGCCCACACCTGTTCCAGAATTCGCAGCGCGTCCTCATTTCGCAGGCTCTCGCCGGTGCAGCCGCGGCAGCGGCCGTCTGTGTCCGTGTGCGGCCGTCCGTATTTTACGGCATTGCCGCAGCGCCACGAGATGGCATCGGTGCCGTCGCGCCGTGTTTTCTTCCGGGCGGCACAGACAGTGCCGCATATGCCGCAGCGCAGCTTGCCGGACAGGGGATAGCGGCGGCTGTACTTGCGCTGCCCGGTCGGTGCTGCTGCGCGTTGATCGAGGATGCGCCCGGCCGTCTCAAATGTTGCGCGCGGGATGATCGGCGCATGGTGCTCGCGCACGATGATATAATCCTCCTGCCCATGGTTATATTTTTTCTCGTGCGTCAGGTAGTCAGGGGTGTAGGTTTTTTTCTGCACCAGATCGCCGCAGTACTTTTCGTTGCGCAGGATGCGCAGAATGACGCTGCTGCGCCACGCACCGCCGCGCGCTGCCGGGATTCCGGCCTCATTTAGCTCGCGCGCAATGGTGTGCGCGCCTTTGCCCTCATCGACGCATTTGCGGAAGATCTCCCGCACGGTTTGTGCCCCCGCTTCGTTCACATACAACATGCCGCCGCGCACGTCGTAGCCGAGCAGGTCGCGCCCGAACACGACGCCTTGCTCCATGCGCCGCCTTTGCCCCCATTTGACGCGCTCGGAGGTGCGGCGGCTCTCTTCCTGCGCGATGGAGGAGAGGATCGCCAGGCGCAGCTCGGCGTCACCGTCGAGCGTGCAGAGGTTGTCGCTCAAAAACAGCACGCCCACACCCAGGCGTTTGAGCTCGCGCGTGTAGTAAATGCTGTCGAGCGTGTTGCGCGCAAAGCGCGAGATCTCCTTGGTCACGATCAGGTCGAGCGTGCCGGCGCGCGCACAGGCGATCATGCGCTGAAAGGCAAGCCGTTTTTTCGTGCTCGTTCCGGACAGCCCCTCGTCGGCGAAGATCCCGGCGAGTTCCCAGTGCGGCTGCTGCGCGATATAGGCGCGAAAGTAGCGCTGCTGGCTCTCGAAGGAGTTCGCCTGATCGTCGCTGTCTGTGGAGACGCGGCAGTAGGCAGCCACGCGCAGCGGCTTTTTCCCGGCACTCATGTCAGCGCCTGCCCAAGCAGTGCGGCGCAGCGATCGTATTCCGTGCGTGTCAGCCGTCCGCGCGCGAGCAGCAAAGAGAGCACGGCGTGCTCGAGCTCCAGCACGCAGGCGGCACTGCGCAGCGCTGCATCCTCCGGCTGCGCGGTGCAGACCCAGATTTCCGGCATCCTATCACCTCCCAGGAGAGCGTATGCACATTTTCAGCGATATGAGAACAGGCTGGGGAACATTTTAGCCGCACCGGCAGGTACGGAAGAGCTGGGGCACCTGGAGATGGTCGGTACGATTCTCTACCAGCTCACACGCAGCATGACGCCGGAGCAGATCAAGCGCTCCGGCTACGACACGTACTTCGTTGACCACACGGCAGGCGTGTTCCCGCAGTTTGCATCCGGCACACCGTGGACGGCGGCGACGATCGGCGTGACAGGCGATGTGATCGCTGATCTCTCCGAGGATATGTCGGCCGAGCAGAAGGCGCGCAAGACGTATGATAATATCCTGCGTCTGTGCGATGATCCGGATGTGACGGATGTGATCCGCTTCCTGCGAGAGCGTGAGGTCGTGCACTATCAGCGCTTCGGCGAGGCGCTGCGGCTGGCCACGGAAAAGATGGACCAGAAAAATGTCTATGCGGTCAACCCCGCGTTCGACCGTACCTGAGCGTTGATTCCGTCTCTATAAAACATAAGTCCTCGGCATTTTGCCGAGGACTTATGCTTCGCGGACGATAAAAACAGCAGACACCCGAAGGTGTCTGCTGCAAAAGTCAGGGGTTGATCAACGGATCAGAGTCCAGCGCTCGGTGACCGGGTGCTTGATGTTCTGGAAGATGTCGCCCTTGAGGTCTCCGAAGGTGTTGAAGTTGACGTCCAGCGTGTAGTCATGGCTGTTGGTCGCTTCCTGAATGGCGGCGTAGTACCAGGCGGTGGTGTCCATGTTGTCGGGCCAGGTCTTCATCTGGTCGGCAACGGCGCCGAAGCTGGTGGTGCCTTCGCCGGGCAGACGGCCGATAAGCTTGTTGACAACGGTGATCGCCTGTGCACGGGTCAAGGAATCCTTCGGTCCGAACATGTTGTCGCCCTTGCCCTCAAGGATGCCGAGCATGTACAGGAAGCTGATGTACTTGTCAGCGAAGCCGCCGTTGAGATCCTTGAAGATGAAGCCGCCGATGGGCTGGTTGATCTCGATCATGAACAGCTGCGCGATCATCGTCGCAAACTGCTCGCGGGTCATAACGGCGTCCGGATCAAAGCGGCCGTCACCCACACCGACCAGAACGCTGGCCTTGGTCATCATGGTGATGGCTTCATAAGCCCAGTGGTCCTTGCCGACGTCGATGAAGGTCTTGCCGGCCTTCTTCGCATACTGTGCCTTGGACTCGTCGGTCATGAGCTCGAAGATGATCTGAGCAGCTTCCGCACGGGTGAGCGTGTTGTTCGGGCGGACAAGGCCGTCCGGGTAGCCGGAGATGTACGCATTATGATCGGTGTCCTTCAGGCCGATACGGAACGTCGGGTAAACGGTGATGACATCCATGTCCAGAGTCTTGCCGACAGAGATTCTCGGCGCGGACTTGAACGTCAGGCCGGTCTCCTTCTGCGTCCAGGTGGCGGACATGGTGTAGGCCTTCAGGCGCTGATCCTTGGTGAAGACGGCAACGCCGTAGGTAGCGACCTCGGAAGCGACGATCGTGTTGCTGTTCTGGTTGTAGAGAACGACCTGAGCACCCTTCGCGAGCATGCCCCACGGGGTCTTGACGACGACCAGATAGTTGGGCAGTTTGGCAAAGACATCGGTGATGATGCCGGCGGTTTCCGGAGAGATCTCCTCGACAGAAGCGGGGACAACCTCTTCCGCTGCAATGTCTTCATCGGCTGCAAAAGCCATGACCGGCAGCAGGCTGACGACCATGACCAGAGCGAGAAGCATGCAGAGCAGTTTGCGGGATTTCTTCATAGTTTCCACTCCTTTGATAGATTGCATAAGCGCCATTTCGCCGGAAGCAGGGTAAAACAACCGGCTGCGTACACTTATGGTCACAGTATACACGTGCCTATGGGAAAAGTCAAGCTATGGAAGCAATGTGCACAAAGGTCATCTGCGCATTTGCGGCATCTTAGAGCGTAGTCTTGTTAACGGACGCAGTGTTAACTGCCGGAATTTTTATTCGGAGTAGATTTCCTGTTGACAAGGAGGGGAAAAGACGATATAATCCTATTAACCTATAGAGAAGGTAGGCGTTAGCGTGAGAAACCGAATTTCCGGCCGCCTGTGCATCTGCTGGCACTGTTGCGGCGTCTGAGCGCAGAGACATATACGAAACCGGACATACATATATAGTATTTGAGACAAAAATGGAGGAATCTCGTATGAGCAATATCTATACATCTGCAGATCAGCTGATCGGCAAAACGCCCCTGCTGGAGCTGACGCACATTGAAAAGGAACAGCAGCTCGAGGCGCGCATTCTGGCAAAGCTGGAGTATTTCAATCCCAGCGGCTCTGTGAAGGACCGCGTGGCGCTGGCCATGATCGAGGACGCAGAGCAGCGCGGCGTGCTCAAGCCGAGCTCCGTCATCATCGAGCCCACCTCCGGCAACACCGGCATCGGCCTTGCCTCCGTCGCCGCCGCCAGAGGCTACCGCATCATCATCGTCATGCCTGAGACCATGAGCGTAGAGCGCCGTCAGCTCATGAAGGCCTACGGCGCGGAACTCGTGCTCACCGACGGCGCGCAGGGCATGAAGGGCGCGATCGCGAAGGCCAACGAGCTTGCCGCGCAGATCCCCGACAGCTTTGTCCCCGGGCAGTTTGTCAACCCCGCGAACCCGGCGGTACATCGCGCGACGACGGGACCTGAGATCTGGCAGGACACGGACGGCAATGTGGATATCTTTGTTGCGGGCGTTGGCACCGGCGGCACTGTGACGGGTGTCGGTGAGTATCTGAAGTCCCAGTGCCCGAAGGTCAAAGTCGTGGCCGTCGAGCCGGCGACCTCACCGGTGCTGAGCGCCGGTCACGCCGGTCCGCATAAGATCCAGGGCATCGGTGCGGGCTTTGTGCCGGAGGTGCTCAATACGAAGGTCTATGATGAGGTCATCCCGGTCAGCAATGAGGATGCGTTTGCGACCGGCCGACTGATCGGCCACAAGGAGGGTGTGCTGGTCGGTATCTCCTCCGGCGCTGCCGTCTGGGCGGCGATCGAGTTGGCCAAGCGTCCGGAGAATAAGGGCAAGACCATCGTCGCGCTTCTGCCGGACACCGGCGACCGCTACCTGTCCACGCCGCTGTTCGCCGACTGAGGGCGCATGATACCGAAATCATTGTGGGAGCTGCCTTTTTGGCAACTCCCACATAATTTATTGTATGGTGTGCCGTAAAAATTTCCGATTCTTTTGCACGGCAAAGACAAAAACAGATGCAATTTTGTGCGCAATGCGCTATAATAGCTGCATTCTTATATATAAGAGGTATCATTATGCGAATCGTCGTCAAAGTCGGTACATCCACATTGGCGCACGCCACCGGACGGCTGAATATCCAGCGTATGGAGCGGCTGTGCAAGGTGCTCAGCGACCTGAAAAATGCGGGGCACGAGATCATTCTCGTCTCATCCGGCGCGATCGGCATGGGCGTTGGCAAGCTGAGCTTGTCCGCGCGGCCGAAGGACATGCCCACCAAGCAGGCTGCGGCCGCGATCGGGCAATGTGAGCTGATGTATTTTTACGACAAGCTGTTTTCGGAGTATAATCACATCGTGGCGCAGCTGCTCATCACCGCGCCGGATCTGGCCGAGGGCGGCAGCCGCAAGGCGCACTTTCACAATACGCTCGCGCGCCTGCTTGAGCTCGGCGCACTGCCGGTCATCAACGAGAACGACACGGTCTCCACGGATGAGATCGTCATCGGCGACAACGATACGCTCTCGGCGATCGTATCGGCGACCGTCTCGGCGGATCTGCTGATCCTGCTCTCGGACATCGACGGCCTGTATGACCGCGACCCGCGCCGTGACCTGGATGCCAAGCTTATTGAGACCGTCCCGGTCATCGACGCGCGTATTCTCTCGCTCGCGGGCGACAAAGGCTCGGAGCTCGCCACCGGCGGTATGGTCACCAAGCTGCACGCGGCGCAGATCGCCACGGCGGCCGGCTGCGAGATGGTCATCGCCAATGGCGAAAAGCCCGAGGTGCTCTATGATATCGTCGACGGCAAGCGCGTCGGCACAAGATTCTTGATCCCAAAATCTGAGGAGGAACTGCTATGACGACTCTCGAAATTCTCAAGCGGACGAAGGCCGCGTGGCCGAGCATCTGCAACGCCTCTGCCGAGGACAAAAACCGCATTCTCTCCGCCATGGCCGACAGCCTGCAGGCGCAGTGTGATGCGATCCTGCGCTGCAACGCCGAGGACATGGATGCCGCGCGCGGCCACATCTCGGACGTCATGCTCGACCGGCTCTATCTGGATCGCGGGCGTGTCGATGCCATGGCCGACGGCATCCGCGCGACCGTGGCGCTGCCGGATCACACGGGGCGCATCCTTGCGCAGATCGACCACCCCAACGGCATGAAAATCTATAAAAAGCAGGTGCCGCTCGGTCTTGTGGCGATCATTTATGAGAGCCGTCCGAACGTCACGTCCGACGCGGCGGCGCTCGCCATCAAGAGCGGCAACGTCTGTATGCTCCGCAGCGGCAAGGAGGCCTTCCACACGGCCAAGGCCATCGTCGCGGCGCTCAAGCAAGGCATTGCCTCCGTCGGCGGCGATGCGGACATCGTCAACATCGTCGAGGACACCAGCCACGAGAGCGCCACGGAGATCATGCAGGCCAAGGGTCTCGTCGACCTGCTCATCCCGCGCGGCGGCGCGGGGCTCATCCGTGCCTGCGTGCGCAACGCCACCGTGCCCTGCATTGAGACCGGTACGGGCATCTGCCACGTCTACGTCGATCAGTACGCCGACCTCGATAAGGCCGTGCGCATCATTGAAAACGCCAAGACCAGCCGCCCCTCGGTCTGCAACGCCGAGGAGGTCTGCCTCGTGCACCGGGCGGTCGCGGCGAAGTTCTTGCCCATGCTCAAAAAGGCGCTGGTCGATGACCGCGCGGCGCAGGGGCTCACGCCGGTCGAGCTGCGTCTCGATGCGGCCGCGGCGCAGATCATCGACGGGACACCGGCGGGCGAGCAGGACTTTGACACCGAGTATCTCGACTATATCCTCGCCGTCGGCGTGGTCGACAGTCTGGACGCCGCCATCGCGCACGTGCTTGCCCACTCGACGCACCACAGCGACGCAATTGTCACCGAGGACGCCGCGAGCGCCGAGCGCTTTATCAACGGCACGGACAGCGCCGCGACCTATGTCAATGTCTCCACGCGCTTTACCGACGGGGGCGAGTTCGGCCTCGGCTGCGAGATGGGCATCTCCACGCAGAAGCTCCACGCCCGCGGCCCGATGGGGCTCGACGAGCTGAGTACCTATAAATATATCATCCGCGGTGACGGACAGATCCGCTGAGGAGGAAATACCATGAGCAAGTATGAAGCCGGATTTCTCGGCGCCGGAAATATGGGCGGCGCGCTGGCAGCCGCCGCAGCGCGGCAGGTGACGGGGGAGCGGGTCGCCGTCTCGTGCAGCACCCCTGCGCACAGTGCGGCAGCGGCCGAGCGGCTCGGCTGCCGTGCGGCTGCGCCGGAGGAGATCCTGCGCGAGAGCCGATTCGTGTTCCTCGGCGTCAAGCCGCAGATGCTTGACAGCGTGGTGCAGTCGCTGTCCGCGCCCGTTGCAGCGTCGGAGAGCGTTTTCGTGTCGATGCTTGCGGGCGTGCAGCTCGAGCGGCTCGAGCGGACGCTCGGCGCGGATAAGAAGATCATCCGCATCCTGCCGAACACCCCCTGCGCGGTAGGGCAGGGCGTCGTGCTCTACTGCGCGAATGCGCGCGTCACGGACGATGACCTCGCGGCGTTTTGTGCGCTCATGGCGGATGCGGGCATCGTCGATCCCGTGCCGGAGCATCTCGTTGACGCCGGCTGTGCCATCACGGGCTGCGGCCCTGCGTTTGCGTACATGTTCATCGAGGCGCTCGCCGACGGCGGCGTCAAGTGCGGCCTGCCGCGCGCCAAGGCCGTCCGCTACGCGGCGCAGATGCTTGCCGGCAGCGCGGAGATGGTCCTGCATTCCGGCAAGCACCCCGAGCTGCTCAAGGACGAGGTCTGCAGCCCCGGCGGCAGCACGATCGCCGGTGTGGACGCGCTTGAGCAGCACGCCTTTCGCGGCAGCTGCATCGCCGCTGTGGAGGCGGCGTTTGAAAAGACGCGCCGGCTTGGCTGAGCCCATAACGACCGTTCGCCCGGCACATTTGCGTGCCGGGCGAACGTATGCGCTGCGCTTGTTGACACCTTGCGTGGACACACAGCGTCAGAACAGTGTGTCCGAAAAAAAGAAAAAGTCCTGTATTCCTTGAGAATACAGGACTTTTTACTGGTCCGAGTGAGAAGATTCGAACTTCCGGCCTCTTGAACCCCATTCAAGCACGCTACCAACTGCGCTACACCCGGATATCTTAATTGCTCAAATAATATAGCACACGAAAACCGAAAAAGCAAGAGGAAAAATGCACTTTTGGCAACGAATTAAAATTTAATATTCAATTGCTCATAAACTTCAATTTTTTCAATAAAAATCCTTGACATTTTCTAAACACTTTGCTACTTTGACCTTAACAATCGTGACGGGACAACGAGCCGAATGGGCACAGGCTGTTGTCCCGGCGAAAAAAATGACAGGAGGAAACTACTATGACAGGGAAAAAACTGCAGCGTCTGCTGGCGTGCTTGCTGGCGGTGCTGCTGCTGTCGCAGGTCGGTGCGTTTTTGCCGGCCGCGCGTGCAGCAGGCGGATACTCGCTGCAAAACGGTACGGCCATCATCAAGTCCGGTATGTCGGACGCTGAGGTGAACCGTGCCTTGACGCGGGCACTGGTCGTCGGCTTTGACCAGATGAGCGAGGCAGATCAGAACGCACTTCTCGACAGCCTTCAGTGGGAGTATTACTGCGAGGGCAAAGACACGAAAACCGGTCTTATAAAACATTCCGACTGGGGCTCAATCGGCGGCTTTGAAAGCGAAACCTCGATAGGAAAAGGCTGGTATAAGGTTACGACGCACTATAAGCACCCCGCACTGAAAGACAACAGCGACGGCAACTATAACGTGCGCGTTCGGGGTACGAATGCTGCGGTGACGCTCACGAAGGTGGAGAAGCTCGATTCGTCCATCTCGCTGCGCAGCGGTGTCCAGGTGAAGATGCCGTACACCGATGCCGGTGCGCTGGACTTTAACGCGCTGCGCGCACGCATTTTTGAGCAGGTCGTCGCGAGCAGCGCGCCGAATCTGACGGTGAACGACGTGCACATTGAGTACTATGCCAAGTCCGAGCTGGTTTCTCATAAGGAATGGGTGAAGCTCGAGGGCGAGTTTGTGACGATCCCGATTCTCAACCAGACGGTCGGTTATCCTGCCATTTCCGAGGGCAACTGGAAGATCAAGATCACCTTCGACGGCAACGCCGACTACAAAGGCTGCAGCAGGGAAATGGATGTGACGTTCCTCGACCGCGATGCTGCTCCGTTCCACCTCAAGGGCGGCGTGACCGAGGTCGGCATCGTCTACAACGCAGACCGGAGCATCAACTACGCCGCGACCGAGCAGGCGCTGCGCGAGGCGCTCATCGAGAGCACCGATCCGAGCTACCCGGTCGATCTGGTGAAGGTGCAGTATAATATTTACGGCACCTCCATTACGGATGATTGGATCGCCAACTATAAGGACCTCAGTTACAAGGTGCTCGACAGCGATCTGTTGGATGGAATCAAGGCCGGAAAGTTCGGCCTCGGCGATCAGCTGCTGCGCCTGTCATGGCGCGGCAACGCGGACTATAAGCCCTTCGAGGAGACGCGCGTCCGGGTCAAGATGGTCGATAACCGTCAGCCGACCGAGGTCGTCCTCAAGCCGAGCATCTCGCTCATCTACAATAAGGACGTCTCCGTCGTTGCGGGACAGATCTTTGAATATGTCATCAACTGGGATGACTCCACGCTGCCCGAAAAGGACACGCTGAGCGCGGACGACTTCACGTTCGAGTACGAAGCGGAAGTCATGATCACGGATAAGGACGGCCTGGTCGTCGGCACCGGCGAGAAGCGCTGGGCACCGATCGCGGGCAAAAAAATCCTGACAGACTATTCGTTCTGTGAGCAGATCGGCGCGGGCGAGCATAAGATTCGCGTGACCTACAAGGGCAATGCGGACTACCGTCCCAGCAATGGCGCTGAGCTTCCGAAGGACTGCTATCTGACGATCAAGAAAGCACCTGTCACCGTCAAAGTGCACTCGACGAGCATTTATGCCGATGAGGAGCTCAGCAAGGACTTCGTCACCACCGATCCTGCCGATAATTTCGATATCTTCACGGTCTTTGGCGGCGTGACCAACAACGTGACCGGCAGCGTGTTCGTGCAGCTGCCCGAGCGTTTGACAAAGGGAACGATCATCAAGCTCATTGACAAAACGCTCGAAGGCCTTGGCCAGAAGACGCTCACGCAGATGATGCAGGAGGGCACGACGGTCGGTGAGCTGCGCAAGCTCTTTAACGACATTGTTACCAATGCGGATAATCTGCCGCAGTCTGTGAAGGAGCTGCTTGAGAAGGTCGGCATCGATATTGACACCCTCGTCAAGCTCAACGAGGCGCTCAACAAGTTCCCCAATCTGCTCGACGATGTCCGCGTGGCCTTCGGCACGCCGGATCAGGCGGGCATCTACACTGTGTGTGCCGTCACGAACAACAAGAACTATCACACCGGCTTTGCGATGGGCAGCCTTGTTGTGAAGGCACACGTGTCCGATGTGCGCCTGACGTGGAATGCGCCCATCAACGGGAAGCTGACCGTGGAAGAGGCAGCTGCGTTCGATTTCGGCGCGACACTGCGCTATAATGAGAAGCCGGTCGCGGACCAGTCCTCCGTGAAATGCCTGTACACCGGCATCACGAGCAACTGGCAGTCTTACTCCTGCACCACGACCCCGCCGACCGAGCCCGGCCGCTATGTTATGACGGTCGTCACGCTGGGCGGCAACTATCAGGCGGCGCCCATCACGCGTTCGTTCCAGATCACGAAATAATTCCTCCGTTTGTCTCCCGGGTGATGCTGCCCGGGAGACATTTTTTGCGCCCGGAAAACCGGCCGAAGCGGAAAAATGAAAATCACCGAAAATTTTTTCAAAAATTACTTGACACCGGTCGATTCGTCTGGTATATTAAACGAGCGCTGAGGCGACGAGGCCGAGTAGTTCAGTCGGTTAGAACGCTAGCCTGTCACGCTAGAGGTCGAGGGTTCAAGTCCCTTCTCGGTCGCCACCCGCGGAGCGAAAGCTCCGCGGGATTTGTATGCTGCTATAGCTCAGCCGGTAGAGCGCATCCTTGGTAAGGATGAGGTCCCCGGTCCGAATCCGGGTAGCAGCTCCAGATAAAATCCTGTAATCGCAATGGTTACAGGATTTTTTCTTTTTCCGATCCTTTTGTGCGCCGAATGAAACCGCAGCGCCGGACGGGGCAGGCCCGTCCGGCGCTTTTTGTCATTCCGTTTTCTCCAGATAGGCCAGCGCCTGCAGGTAAGTGTCCCTTTTTGCGGGCGCAGCGCCGTCGATCCGCCGTGTGTCGAGGTTGTGCCGCAGGTCGGCGCACTTGACCTTGCGCGCGATCGGATTTTTCGCCAGCGCCTGCACGTAGTCCATATAGGGCACGCCCTCGGCGTGCGTCAGCAGCCGGAGTGCATCGAGCACGGGTGCGGGAAAGCCGGCGCGCTCCAGATCCGCGAAGGAATACATATCCCCGTGATCCTCGATCACGTCGTGCAGCAGCGCAGCGCACGTCGATGCTTCGTCGTCCATCTGCGTGGCGAGATAAAACGGGTGGAACACGTAAGGGTAGCCGCCCTTGTCGAGATCGTCCCTGTGCGCCTGAAACAGGATGCTGCACGCTGTTTTTACGAGCTGCGAGTAGTACATATGCCCGGCCTCCGTATGACGAATATTGGCGGTGTGCGCCGCAATATCTATTGTAGCAGGTGCGTGAACGCTGCGCAACGGCGCTTTTGCAGCATGCAGCAAGACCCCGCCGGACGGCGGGGTCTTGCAATTGCGAGTGAGCCTGTAAGCCGGGTTCTGTAATCGACAGCCATCTATCTAGACGCACCGTTGCCGATGCGTTCCAGCCACCTCCATGGGACGGCCGGGCAGGCCATATGTCCCTCCGCGGTGTTGCTCCGGATAGAGTTTACAGCGCCGCACTGT
>ERZ834382.1955-NODE-1955-length-15813-cov-8.615180_pt1 | contig 15813 bp, 9 predicted proteins | sample MGYA00519692_ERZ834382 | MGnify/ENA primary metagenome ERZ834382 (study PRJEB31850, sample SAMEA3708751) | human gut metagenome | biome: human gut; feature: human-associated habitat; material: faeces | place: China | collected 2014 ...
AACCCGCTTTTCGCACTAAATCCTTCATCACAAATTCAGCCATAGTTGAACGACAAATATTACCATGACATACAAACATAATTTTTATCAAAATTCTCATCTCCTTATAAATTCCTTATTTCCTTAAACTCTAATTTAATTAAAATAAAATAATTGTATTATCTTTGCTTAGTGGCTCCATAACTTTTGCATATTCAGCTATAGCTGACAATTCAATATTATTATTGCTTATAAAAATCTGTATTGGTTTACTAGAAAAGATATTTTTTATCTCATCTTGAAGTTCTTCAAATACTTTTTCCACCTGTATTCGTCCAATTTCTAAATCCATTTTAGGTTTAAAAAATAAATATACTAATTTAGCTGGTACATCTTTATCTTTTTGCGAAGCAATTCCCCAAAGATGACATAAAAACTGTTTGATATCAAATCTTCTCTTTGTCTTTGCAATACCAAAATCACATAATTCTATTTTAAACTCATCTATATCTAGACACTTTGCATAAGAAAAACCAAAATCATTTTCTTGTCCATAAAGCAAATTCCAATAACTTTTCTTCAAATAAATTGAATGCTGACTAAAAATCTCATGACATTTCACTTCAAAATAAATATTTGCCTTAGGGATATAAGCATCTAAATTAGCAGTTGCATTAACACCTTTAATTCGACAACTATGCTCAAAAATTATATCTTCACTATTGTTAAATTGCTTATATCCATCTCTTAAAGCCAAATAACAAAATCTTGAAGATGAAGCCACACTTGCCATCTTTGGTGGCATATTTCTTTTCTCTTTTAATTCGCTTCCTTTACCATGATTATACTGATTATAAAATTTATTATATTTGCTAGTTTTCATGTCAGAAATAAATTTATTATAAGCTTCTTTATTATAGTAAATATCATAAGACTTATCTTCTATTTCATAACCAAAACAATCATTGCCAATTACATCAACCAAATTCTTTTTTATAAAACAATCAAATTCATTTTTGCTAATCATTATAGACACTCCAGCAAAACATAATATTTATTTTTATAATTAGTTTAACAAAATTTAAACAAATATATTATTCAGTTTCTTATAAATTTATATACTAAAACTATTTTATTATTTTTATATAATACTCCAAAATTTATAATTGTTCTTTTATATTTAATTATTTTTTTCTTTTAATTTATAAATATCACCTTCAATACTTTTATTATATAAAAATAAACCTGTCCACTCTTCCCAACTCAATAAAGACATTTTTTCATTACGTATTTCTTTGTTTGAATTTAAAATCCATATAAGTTTCTTTTTTTTCTTGCTCAGAAAAATATCTAACAAATCCCTTCTTATCACTACGCCCCCATAAGCTTGTATTACTTTTGTATCAAATGCCGCTAATTTTCCATTTTCATCATAATAAAAACCATCATTTTCCATTTGTTTTAATTTTAAAAACTCAACTAACTCTGTACAAGGAACATTCCATGATATAGCCTCATCTTTAGATGCATCATATTCTTCTGCCCATAATAAATTATTTGTAGCCCTTAAAATCTTTTCAAATTTATTATGTTTATTCCCCGCTTCGTTTACTTTAAAAGCAAGCTCAATCCATTCACCATCTTTTACTAAGTTACAACTAGGAGACCATGGATATTCTCTATTAAATATATTATATATTTGATTAAAATTCATTAAATCTGACTTTCGTAAATCTTTTCTTTCTCTCATCATATTAGCAAACATCTTTTCTTGCTCAGATGTAACAAAAAAAGCATATAAATAAGCCCATATAGAATTTTTCTCCGTTTTTATAGCATTTATATCAAAAAAACTTGTCAATCTTACCCATTCTGAATTATTGTCATCTACAAGAATAATATTATTTATTAAATGTTCAAAGAAAAAATTCTTATTTTTTAATTGATATTCTTCACTCTCAATTTCTTTTTTTGATTTGACTAAAAAATCACTTTCTTGTTTAAATACAGGTACATCTTTACATCTCATAAAATTAACATTTAATGTTGGATCAAAATTTCGAACACATGGATCCCATGCACCTTCAAATTTATTATTGAATAAGCCTATTTCATATGAATTCTTTATACTATAATTATCGGTAACTCTTGCCATAATATTATACATTGCAATCCATTGATATTTTTTCCCAATACGTTCTATCTTTCTTTGTAAATGTCTACTTCTATAATATCTTCTTGAATCAAATTCACCAAAAAATTCTTCTTTATATTCAAGTTCATTTATTATAAATGATATTGCATAATTATAAATTTGTTTTAAATCAACATCAAAATTATATAACGCACTTTGAAATACATACCTTCCAAAATCACCATATAATCCCATATTTTCAAATTTCATAGACATAGCAATTTCATATAATCCATATCCATAATTTTCTTTTTTTGAATAATCTTCTTCTACATTAGGTATCATATCTGAATTATATGGCGGAATAATTTTATTTTTATTAATAATACCTTTATAATTTACAGCTTCAAATAAAAATTTTTCTATTATTAAACGAGCATAATCTCGTAATAAAATATCAGGATAGACTCTTTCTTTATCAAAAACTGTTTTATAAACATATTCTGAAAGCATTTTAACTTCTTTGTCATTTTTTTTATTACATTTACAATAAGCTCCAAAAACTATTCCATATAAACGTTCAATTATATAGGGATCATTAACGTTCTCAAATTTTCTTAATATAATTTCACATAAATCAAAATTAATCTTTAGTATTTCAATCATAGCTTTAGATGTATAATCTCTAAGAAGCCTATCAGAAGATGTTAATAACCATCCAAAAAGAGTAAGTAATAATTCTGTTTGTTTCTTATCTTTCATATTAATATATATTCCTTGATTATACATTTTTACTAATTGTGTTATTCTATTGTCTTTATTTTCAAAAATACTATTAATATATATAGTCCAAATATAATCCCTTTTATTTAATTTGTATTTCATTAAAAAGTTATGCAAAAAATCTGCATTTAATGGATGCCTTACTTTTATACTATTTCTAATAAGAACTTCCCATAAAAGACTTTTTTCTACTGAATATTTATTTATTAAATTTAAAAATAATCTATCTGATATAGTATTTTTATCTCTCCATTGAAATGATTTTATATATTCATAAATTATTTTACTTTTATCCTCTTCATTAAGTTCTTCTATAAAATCAATACATTCTTCTTTAAATTTTTTAGCATAAAAAGCTGATATCCAAATAACTAAATCTATATTTCCATTATTATTTATTTTATTATTTTTTATTGACAATAAATCAAATATTTTTTCTTTAATGTCTATTTTAGATTGTATTTTAGAAATAATATTTTTAGCACAAAAATAATCATTCATTTGATCATATGAGAAATAAAATATTTCTTCTTGTTTATAAAAAATACTGTGCATAATATGTTCTTTCTTTATTTTATCTATAAATGGAGGTGCACTTATATCAAATAACTTCCAGTAATCTAATTTCATTAAATCTTTTTTAGTTATAAATTTCTTTTTATTTTTTACAAATACACTAACTAATTCTTCAATAAAATCATCTAATAGATTCTCATTTCCACTATATCCCTTATTTCTCAAAGATATAATCATTGCCTTATTTATATTTTCATTAGCTTTTAATATAAGTTTTTCATATAAAGTTGAAAGATTTACCTCTCCACCATCATAAGTTTGACAATACAAAGTTAAAAAAAGTGGATTTGTTATTTCTTGTTCAAAAAATTCATATAAAGTAAAAGGTATTTTATAATAATAAAAAAATTGTTTTGCAGCTTCAATATTGTTTTGTTCAAAACCTCTATGTATTATTCTACAAATACACTGATTAGTAATTTTTGCTTTTAAAGATTCATCAATTAATGAATCTTCATATTCTATACGAAATGAACAAGCTAATTTTAGATAATTACATTTTTCAATTTTATTAACAATTAATGGCAAATCTTTTTTCCAAAGATGATTATTCCACGTTTCATTAAGTGCATCTATAAATATAGGAATTATCTTTCCAGATAATTTTCCCATTGTTTCTAAGATTTCAATGAATTCATCAAAAGAATAGTTTAAATTACTATTTGCCATTATTTGTTTATCAATTTTTTCATCTGTAAAATACATTCCAGCCAAAAATAATATTGCATTTTCTTTATTTTTATTCATAAAACTTACTTTATTTGCAAATAATTGAGATTTTCCTACTCCAGCTTTACCTGTTACAAAAAGAACTTTTCCTAAAATTAAATTTTGCTCTTCTTCTGAAATTGCTAACATTCTAGGTAATTTTAAAAGAACATCTAAATTATCTAATTCTTTACTTATCATTTTATATTCATATCTAGATTCATCATTTTCCTTTAAATTATTTGCTATTAATTTACTTATCTCTTTTTCTAAATTACATTTTTTTAAATTAATATTTTCTTTTTCTTCTCTTATTAGTTCTTCAATATTTTGTTTCCAATAAAAAGAATCTTTTATATTTTCATTATCTATATCATCAATATTTTTAACAAAATTTTCCATTGTACTTAAATATTTATGATATTCACTACAAGAAGAATATAGTGTTTGTATTTTTAATATCAAATCACTCTTTTTTTTATTAATATAATTAATCGCTACTTCATCATTTACAAAAAGAGACAATTGTAGTGCTTGTTCTGTCTCTACATTAAAATTATTATTAAAACGTTCTCCTAATCCATTAAACATATCATGATTATGATTATTTATCCATTCAAATGATATCAAATGAACTCCAAAATAATATTTTGCTAAATACTCATATCTTCTCACTAAATCTAAAATACTCTCATCTGTTATAATTTCTAACGTAATATTTTTACTATCTAAAAGATTTTTAATTTCTATATATTTTTTAGCTTTCATAGACAATGGTTTATTACTATATAAAACAATATAATCTATCTTGTTTCCATAATATTCTACTGCCTTTTCAATTGAATGCGAAATTTGATTATATGATATTTTATCCTCAAAAAATTTTGCTTGAAATCCTATCCATCTATTATTTGATTCATCATAAACTGGTTCTGCTTCTATTCCTGGATTATTAGGATTAGAATGTACAGTCTTGATTTTTTTATTTTTAGAAAGATATTCATTTACAAATAATTGACGACATAAATTTTCGAATTTAATACGAATACCTTTATCATCTACAATTGTTTCTTTAAATTGTTCCCATGTTAGTTTATAAAGCATTTTATTTACCCCTACCATATTTTTCATATCTTCTTCTATAATACTCTATCGTTCTATACTCTAAAACATCTCTCATATTATCTACAAAAACTTTATTTTTTATAATATCATTTAGATTTTCATTTAAAGCTAATGCAAATCCTTCTTTTTCTACAAAGAAGCCTTTTCCTGAAACTTTTAGATATTTTATCGGCATGGATTTTGCTTTTGCTAGGTGCTGTTTATCTGTTATTTTTAAATATTTATCATAAGTCATATCACTTGCAAAATCTTTCCAGTTTTTATTTTTACCGAAAAACTCTTTCCATGTAGATAAAACATCTTCATCTTTTATCGCTGATTTTATATTTCCTTGACTATAAAAAGCATACAATATCGGCATTTTATATACTTTTTGCATATCTGTCGTTTCTATCAAATTGATAAAATCTCTGCCAATAGTTTTATATACTGCTTTTTCATCATCAGACAACTCATTTAAATCATTTAAGAAATCTAAATAATGTCTGAATGGATTTTCTTTTGCATGGCTCATACAGTATTGATAAATACTATCTTCCATATAAGTGAATAACTCTACTCTTGTTGGTCTTTGCTCTAACAATTCCTTGATACAAAAATATTCATTATTTATTTTTTCCTTCATGGTTAAAGTTTTCATATCCATTTGTTTAAATAAATCTATTAATTGCATATCGAAATCAAGGATACAATCATCAGGTAAATCTTTTTCTTGATATACATAAGTTCTTTTGCTTTCTGTTGTACTATCAGTCAATAGCGAAATAAATTTGCCTGCTTTTACATAATTACCGATAAAATCCAATACATTTAAGTATTTTTTACCTTGATAAGTCCGAAGTCCTCTACCTAATTGTTGCAAGAAAATAATCGGCGATTGAGTAGGTCGCAAAAACATCACCATATCTACAGAAGGAATATCCACACCTTCATTAAACATATCTATAGAAAAAATGACTTTTATCTGCCCTTGTTTCAATTTATTTATAGCTTCTTTTCGCTCCATAGCATACTCGCCACTGGCTTCACTGTAGACCGCCACCGAAGCAATACCTCGTTTATTGAAGTCTTTCGCCATCATTTCTGCATGTTGTTTAGAACAGCAAAAAGCTAAAGCTTGCTTTGAAGCATATTTTTGATAATATTTATAAATCAATTCAAATCTTTTTGTATTAGCTTGATAAATATTTGTAAGTTCTTCTTCATTATATCGACCTTTCACTAAATGCAAATGTGAATAATCTGTTTCGTCATATATACCATAATAGTGAAAAGGCACTAATATTCCTTTATTTATCACTTCTTTTAAAGTTATTTCATAAGGCACATTATAATCACATAATTCATATATATTTTTCCCATCTAATCGCTCTGGGGTGGCAGTTAAGCCTAAAAGAAATTTTGGCTTGAAATAATCCACTATTTTTTTATATTGAGCAGTAACTGCATGATGAAATTCATCTATGATGATATATTCAAAATAATCTTCAGGAAAATATGCTTCGTTTAAGTATTCATCTTTAGCCAATGTCATAACAGAAGCAAAAATCATGGATTTATCTTTATCTTTTTGTCCTCCATAAAAAAGCCCATAATCTTCAGATTTACGAACATTTCTAAAAGCTTCTACTGCTTGATATAAAATTTCTTCTCTGTGTGCTACAAATAATATTCTTTTATAATTAACTGAGTCGAACGCTGATAAATACGTTTTGCCAATGCCTGTGGCTGCATGAATTAAAGCTTTTGTCGCTCCTTCATTTCTGCTGTTATTCAAAGCATATAAAGCTTCTATCTGTACCCCTCTTGGCTGAATTAATGGCGTGATATTTTTATTTTCTGTTTTATATTGTTCTAAATCCTTGATTATTGCTAGTTTCCGCCAGTATTTAGCATATCTATATAATTCTTCATCAGTAATAACAATAGCATGATTATAAAATAAATCCTCAAAAGTCATAAAAAACTGTTGAAAACTATCTTTATCCAGTAAATCATTAAATCTATAATTCCATTCAATACCTGTAGTTAAAGCACTTCTTGAGATATTTGATGAACCTATATATATTTCACTATAGTCATCATAATGAAAGAAATAGGCTTTAGGGTGAAATGAATGTGTATTATCATCATAAAATCTTAAATCTACTTGATTATTTAATTCTTGTTTTATCAAATACAACGCTGATGGCTGTGTTATATTTAAATAATTTCCTGTCAAAATCCTTATCGGTATATTCTTAGCTACTGCCTGTTTCAAATCTTTTAGAAGTAAACGCACTCCAGACTCCATCAAAAATGAAACAATGATATCTATTCTTTTTGCTTTATCTATACTGTTTTTTAATTGAAAATATAACTGCTTAGATTTTGTCTGTCCACCAGTTAAAACATTCGTAAAATCTCTTATTTCTTCCTTAAGATTAGATTGAGCCATTTTTCATTTCCTCGTTGTGGTCTTACGTCTGCTGTTATCCATTGTTCTTCTACTTTCAGATTGTCTACATTGGCAATCAATTTAGCAAAGCTATCTTCTGTCATATCTGTGAAATATCTGCCATTTCGCTCGCCAGAAAAATCTCCATATTTAAATGATGTATAGATTATGCCTTCATCTTTTAGAGCCTTGCTCATTCTCTTAAAAACATCAACTAAATCATCTAAAGATAAATGCAATATAGAAGAACAAGCCCATATACCATCATATTTATTTACTACAGATAATTCATTAAAATACATATGACGAACTTTTATCTTCGTATATTCACTAGCGATTTTACAAAGTTCTATTGAGCCATCTATCGCATCTACATTAAAATCTTTAGCTAAAAAATACTTCGTATCTCTACCAGAACCACAGCCAAAATCTAAAATATAACCTTTGTCTGGCAATTTATTTATAAACTTGTCTTGAGTAGCCTTAAAATCCACATTTAAAGTTCCCTCAACAAATTCTTTAGCATTAATATCATAATAATTTATAGTCTTATTTAACATAAAATAAACCCTTCTCAAATATATCAATATATTATTTTATTATACACTATCCATTTAACTAAAAAATTAATAAAAAAAGGATATGACTTTATGCCATATCCTTTACTTCTTTACATATTTTATACTAAAAACAATTTCATTCTAAACTTTTTGCCTTTATCAGCAAGTTATTAACTAAAAATATCAATTATTTTTCAATTTTATTTTGCCGATAAAAATAAAAACCCTTTTGATTTATATAAATATAATTCAAAAGGGTTTATCATAATTTATCCATGAATAATATCTGTATACTCTGGATACTGTGCTAACCTATCTTCTGGTGGTATATGAACAGCTCCCGTAAATTTGCCTCTTGCCCAATCTGCATAAGTTCCCCAATAAAAATAACTAAAATACGTTCCATCTGTTACAGAAACATTATATTCAAAAATTTCTGGTGCAAAAGTTCCTTGCTCATTTATAATACCAGCAAATTTAGCATTTAATCTAATATGTTTTGCTGGAATTATATCTGATAAATCAATATAATTTACACCATCTTTTAAAATCACCTTTTTCTTATCTATTAAATGTACCATATTATCTGAAACTTCAATTGTTAATACAATAGAAGCATTAAATGGAATATTTGCGTTTACCATTAATTGTTGAAATTGCAATGTTTTCTTATTACATTTCAAATTATTACATTTACCTTCCAAATACTTCCATTCAGTTGTATGACTACCAATCGTTAATATTTCAGAAAAATCATAGTCAATAGCAAGACGCTTTGTAGATATATCTTTCTTTTCTGATTTAGATTTTAATTCCATTTCTGTTAATGAATCTAAATAAAATTTAACTTCTGATATCTTAGCATTCAAATGAGTATAATATTTTGGTCTACCTAATTCTGGTATAATATGACCAATATAAGAATAACCTATAAATATAGGTTGATCATCCCATTGACGCAATATTGATTCCTTTGAAATACCTTCTACATACGCTACTGGAATTCCATCTACATAAGAGGCGCCACCATGCTCTTTATCAAAAGACAATGCATATCTAGCCATTTTATGCAATTTTATTTTTCCGCCTCGCCAATTTTTTTCAGTAATATCATGACAAATTCCCCATCTTAGAATACCGCTTCGTTCTACAACCATTCTAAACAAATAAGTTGCTCCCCAACCTACAGATTTTCCTCGAACCATCAACGGATTATGTCCCATTTCATTTTCATTAGCTAATCGTTGTATATTTGCTGAAACTATAGTTGTAAAACCTTTGTTAGCTATTAAATCTTTAGCAGCAGGAATTTCAATATAATCTGTATCATTATCTAAGCAAAGTTGATAATTATTTTTATATTTTTCTAAACGTGGACATCCATGTATTAATCCATAATGACGATTTCCAGACATATCCTTAACATGTGGTATTAATTTTATACTACCATATATTGTTACTACTTTAGAATTTGTAGAACCAATACTTATATGATATTTTCCAGTTTCTTTTACTTTATATATAAATTCTATATTATACTGTTGATATGGATTAAGAAATATATTTTTTGTTTCTATCATATGTTGATTAACAAATAATGGTATATTAGTATATATTTCTCTATCTATACTATTCTTTATATCAATAGATGCATGTATATATACACCTTGTTGCATAACTAATTTTTTACATCTAAAATTCATATATTCTACTTGAGCATGTTCAAAAACTATACAATTAAACTCTTTGTTAGCAATTTCAATTAAATGTTCTCCTGCCTTACTTGCAATATAATATGCAATAAAACTACTTCTAGCATGTGGATCAAGTAATATATTATGACGTAATGAATATAAACCAAATAATGCAATATTTTTCTTTTCACCATTATCATATAAATCAAATTGAGCTTTAGCTACTGATAAATTAGGATTATAAATTTCTCCAGATATTTTTAATGTGCCAATATTATCTACATGTTCTACTAAAACATTACTAATTTCAAGTTCTTTTAAATCATGAGATATTTTTATTGTATCTATTAATTTTTCCTCTCCTAATTCATTATATCCATAAATATCATATTGAATTATATCCTTATCTATATATAATAATCCAAAATTATTTTTGCCAATAGAAACTACTTCTGGAAATTCTTCCAAAAGTCGTTTATCTGTTATATGCTCAATTTCCGCATAATATTTCTGTAAAGTTCCTTGAGATACATATATCGATTGTTGGTTATTTTTATTTGATGTTATTGCTTTTGTATAATAATGTATATGTCCAGATATAATTAAGTCAATGCCATATTTATCAACTATACTAGAAATATATTTGTTATTTAATACATCAGTATAAGGATGATGTAATATCAATATTTTCCATTTACTATTCTGTGCTATTTCTGATTGCAAATCTACTTCCAACCATTCCATAGTCGTATCAATAAATTCTTGTATTGTATCATCAACTTGTGCATCTGAATTAATTGCATTCATTTCATATAAACCCCAAGGATTACTATCTACGAATACAAAATGTGTATTATTAAAATTTATTGAATAAGAGTTGCCTCGTCTAGCATGATTTACATAATTTTGAATTGGTTTAATAAAATAATAATCAAAATATTTGCCATTATCATGATTTCCTGGTGTGTAATAAACAGGAAATTGCTGTAATGATTGGGATATTAATTTGAACCAATTTTTTTCATATTGTTCACGCTGATCGCCTGTCGCAAAAGATATATCTCCACTATGAAGAATAAAATTAGGTTGATGTTTTTCTATACTTTTTTGTATATCTTCATGTAATTCAAAAGAATGCGTATCGCCTACAGTAAGAATTTTTAATTTTTCACTATTTTTTGCTGTAGAAAATGTATTTTTATGAATTATTGTTTTTCCTTCATAAATATTATATTGATACATATTATTTATTTCTAATTTTATTAATTGGGCAAAGTATAATATATTGCTATTTCCATTATCTATACATAATTGTTGTAATTTTGCAGTTTTATATGTTTTCGCCCCTATTTTTTTATATTTTAAGCTATAATTAGAATTTTGATTCACTTCCCAAGCGATGACTACGCTATTTTCTTGTAGTGCTAATAAATATGGTTCAATTATAATTTTTCCCATGGCAAACTCCTATGTTCTTCTTCAATTAGTGATAATTACATTATACTATAAATTTTTGCTTTATTATATATAAATTAGATTATAACTCAACCTTATCTAACTAATAAATCACACAAAATTAACGATTACTATATTAGATATCTTGTTCATTCTATGATAAAATAATGATAATTCATAATAAATATTGCTATTAGGAGTATTGTGATGCTAGAATATAAATTTTCAACAAGTCAACATTCACAAAATCTATTTAAAAATAATATTGTACCTCGTCTAGCTTATGTTCAAGATATAAATGAATATCACCAAAATTTATCTATAAAACATTCACATAGCCAATTTTTGGAAATTATTCATATAATTAAAGGATGCGTCATTTACGAAATAAATCAAAAACATTACCGATTAACTCCTGGAGATACACTTGTCATTAATCCACAACAAATACATCGCATATCAGAATCATCTAAAACTTTATCAGCAATTGTATTAGGAATTAATAATTTACAAATTCAAGGGCTAGCACCAAATTATTTAATTCCCCTAACCGTATCCCCCATAATTTCTATAAACTCACCATTTAAAGATCTTCAACCTTATTTTTTATTATGCCGAAATTTAGCAATGATTCACAATAAAGACTATCTAATAAACAACCCCCAAACAACTCTTTTAACTTCTTTAATCACAATAATTCATAATTTATGCAAAAATGCCAATAAATCAGAAAAAAATGAAAATACTGTTTCAGAACGTATAAAATATTATTTAGACGCCCATTACCTTGAAGACATTAATCTAGAAATCATAGCTAAAAATCTACATTTAAACAAATTTTATTTATCTCATTGTTTTAAAAACTATATGGGAATTTCTCCTATGCAATATATTAATAAACGAAGAATTTCCGAAGCACAAATGCTTCTAATATCCACAAAATTAACAATTACAGAAATCTCTTTTCGTTGTGGATTTAATAACTTTAATTATTTTCAAACTACTTTCAAAAAAGCTATTGGTATTACTCCAGGACAATATCGAAAAAATTGGTAATGATATTAATTTTCAATTATATGTATAGAAAAAAACCAATTCGATTATATTAATATCGTAATTGGTCTTTTCTATATTTGTTATAAAATAAATTATTAAAGGGGTTTAACGATGTGAATTTAAAAATTCTTCAATTTTAAATAAAGATGTATTAATTATTAAATCTTCTGGAATATCATACTTAGATATTAAATCTTGTGCATAATCAAATTGACCAATTTTTTTATGATAATGAGCATCTGATCCAATACTAATATATGTGTTATGTTTCTTAGCTGCCATAATTATTTGTTTACATAAATCTTCACTTCCAGGACGTGCTAAAGGAGATGAATTATTAATTTCTATAGCTTTATTATAATAAGCTGCCATTTGTGCTAATAAATCTGCATTTACTGGATAAATTGGATTATCCGGATGTCCAATTATATCTACTGTTGGTATCTGCATTATTTTTTCCCACACATTCATCATTTCATTTAAATCAGCACCAGGAACAATACATTCTTTATGGCAAGATACTATTACTATATCTAACTTCTTTAATTGATCTAATGTGAAATCTATTGTTCCAGAAGTATCCATAATATTAACTTCTGCTCCACATAAAATCTTTGTATCTTTAAATGTTCTTGGTATATCTCTATAAGTATTGAAATATGCCCATTTTACACTTCCAGGATATCCAGGACCATGCTCTGTTAGACCAACAGCTTTTAATCCCTTATCACTTGCTTCTTGTATTACTTCTGTAAGTGTACTATAAGCATGCCCACAAGCTAAGGTATGAGTATGCAAATCTGCTACTATATTCATAATAAAACCTCTTATACAAAATTTTTATTAATATTAATAAACTTATTATAACTGAAAATTACTATCTACGCATTGTTTAGATAATTTTTCATCTATAAAATCCATTATTTGTACACCATTTTTATATTCAGTTTCATTGCATAGAGATAAAAAATAAGAATTTAATATATTAGCATAACTATCTGGATATCCTAAATCACCATTAGTAGCACTAATATGATTTAAAAATAATTTATTTGATATTTTAGCTGTAAAATTATTTTTTATTGCTTGTTTCTTATCCTCAATACTCGGTCCATCCCATAAATCTTGTAAATCTATAAATTTATTGTCATGCCAAGTTTGAGCCCAAATCTTATTATCAAATTCATAAAATTTATATTCAATAGGACTACATTCTAATGCAATAATTTTACCACGCACTAATCCTAAATTAGGAAATATTGTTGCTCTACTATCCCATTTATAAAATAATGGCATAAATTTTACAAGCTCATTTTTTAATGCTATTCCATATTCTGGATAGTCATCTTTTAATTCATTTGCATTTTGAACTCGCATAATAATTACTTCTGAAGGATATTTTTCTAAAAAATCTTTTAACGTACTCATAATCTCATTCATTGTAATATTACTATGCCATTCACGATGTGCTGCAATCATTTCACGTCTAATTCGCATATCAAAAAATCGAACACCACATTGTAATTGTTCATCTAATGAAAGATTCTGTGTTTTATAATATCTTTGATCACAAGTCGCAGTCATAGTATCATGGGTACCTGGTATTAATAAATCACAAATAGATGTATCATCAGAAATCATACTCATCCAATTTAATAAATTATATTTTTTCATAATTATTCCTCAATTCAATGCATATTATCCTTCAATTTTATTTTCTTTAATTAATTTTGCTCTAAGTTTAACAAGCATATGAGACATACATACAGCAACTAAAGCTAAAACAGCTAATCCAACAAAAGCCATAGCTAATACATGTGTATCTGTCAAATAAGAACGAATAATATGTCCAGCTGCATCTTTTTCAGGTGACTGTACTAAACCTCCCAGGATTATTGGAGCAAGTAATGCTGGTAAATATCCTAATGTAATTGCAAATGACATTGCTGCGGATGAATGTTTTTTTGCAACTCCTAATTCACCAATTGGAGCATAATATACACCACGAATCATAAAACAACAAGCTGATGCACATAACATTAAAACCATTAATAATGTAAACATTCCTGATGAAATTAATCCTTCTGGAGCTTGATCTGGAAGATATCCTTGGCTATATAAAGCGATATCTGGATGATTAGTAAAGAATATAAATGCAATAGCTGAAAGTAAAATTACTAAAATAATTTGTAAAGTTCTCATAAAATGAGCTGTAGATTCAAAAACTTTTTCAACAAGAATAGATGATACTAATGGTAACATTCTTAAACCAATTACAATACTAGCAAATACAGCAGCAGCTACAGCTGATGTTCCATAACCAGCTTGTAAAAATCTTGCAAAATAAGTGCCAGCTGCTACAAATGTTCCATATATACAAAAAACATTTAAACCTGCAATCCATACTACTGGCAATTTTGCAACATATCCAATACCTTTTATTGCTTCCATACTACTTTCTACATGAGTGTCCTCATCACCAACTTTTACATCTTTAGGAACAACAAAATAAACTGCAAGACCTGTCAAAAGTACAATAACACATGATGCAAGCATCATAGTTTTTGGAGCAACTTGATAATACAACATACCTGCCCAAAGTAATGAAATAAGAAAAGCTAATACCCCACGACCAAATTCAAATAGTCCAAATACTAATCCCTGATGCTCTTCACTTGTTGACGAACGTAAAGCTTTAAAATTTGCTGGTTTAAATAAAACTTCTGAAAAGAACAACATTGAAAAGAAACAAGCTAGTAATACTGGCATACTAAGTCCTGGTGAAAACAAAGTAATAAATAATGAAATACATCCTACTCCTAATGATGATAATAACATTATATTACGTATAGAAAATCTGTCTCCAACCCAGCCTAGAGCAATTGTACCAACTAAAATAACTAAGCCCTGCATAGAATATAAATATCCTGCTTCTTGATCTGTTACGCCTAATGCTGCTGGAAATCCCCCTGGAACCGAATTTCTTATATCCCAAAATGCATATAATAATTGAGCATTTATCGTTATAAGAATTAATTGGAAAAATGTAGCTGGTGTAAACCCGTACTTTAATAATAAATGTTTCATAATTAGACCTCCTCATTTGTCTATGTATAACTATATATTTATTGTAATTCATATTAGTTTTTTCAATATTTGTATTTTTGTTATTTTTATCACTTTTATATTAATTTTTATATAAAATATTGTTTTTTTTATATTGTATTTCATAAATTAGAAATTTTTTATACAGTAATTTAATAAAATATTCTAATAAAAATTAACAACAAAATAAAAACCTCTAGA
>ERZ834382.1960-NODE-1960-length-15765-cov-5.311458_pt1 | contig 15765 bp, 15 predicted proteins | sample MGYA00519692_ERZ834382 | MGnify/ENA primary metagenome ERZ834382 (study PRJEB31850, sample SAMEA3708751) | human gut metagenome | biome: human gut; feature: human-associated habitat; material: faeces | place: China | collected 2014 ...
AGCCGTAGGTGGTGCAGGCCTGCTCGGCCATCTTGATGCCGCCGTAGGGCATGAAGGCGCGCTTCAGGGGCTTGTCGGTCTGCAGGCCGACGATCTGCTCCAGATCCTTCAGGCTTTCGTCGATATAGCCGGGGCCGTAGGCGGTCAGGCTGCTGACGACCTCGGTCTCCATATCCAGCACGCCGCCCTTGGCGCGCTCGGCCTTCTGCAGCTTCTGCAGGGCACCCCACAGCTTGTCGGTCGCCTCGGTGGGGCCGGCCAGAAAGCTCTCGTCGCCGTCGTAGGGAGTGTAATTCTTCTGGATGAAGTCGCGCACATTGACTTCCTCTTTCCAGATGCGGCCCTCAAAGCCTTCCCACTGTTCAAAATTGATCATTGGAACCTCCTTGCTCCATTTCATGCGCAAGTTAGCGCATTCTAACTACTGAGCCTTTGAAAAACCGCACTGCATAGGCGGCTTTCTGGGGGCGAAACAGTCTTGAACTGCCGTCTGCGGCAGCTCTGACTACAAGGTGTAGACAAAAATGAAAACCTGCCCACAAAATCTTGCGTTACTATAATAGCAAGAACCACTGTAAAAAGCAATAGAAAACAAGTGGGTTTTCTGCCAAAGCAAGGGGCTTTCTTTGGGTAGAATGTAGAAAAAACGCCGAAACTCCGGCGGGCACACCCTTTTTACGGAAAAATTGCAAAACAAGGGTTGACAAGACTAACCGGCTATGGTATTCTGTTCTCGCAACGATAGTTAGACAAACCTAACCACGTTGCACCAGAAATCGGGAGTCTCTGCAAGGGCTTCCGCAAAACCCAAGTTTGTCGCGGCAGGGCCGCTCCATCTTGCTTACGCAAGACCGCTTTGTGGCTTAAAAGCCCCACTGGGGCTTTCATTGCTGCGCAAACGCCAATTCCTCCATTCCATTCTCTTTTTTCAAGTGAGGTACAGCTCAGTTTGCTCTGTATCTCGATGCGCGGCGCAGGGTGCGTTTGGTACCGCACTTTGTGCGAAGAAAACAAAAACGGGACGTACAGCTTGACCACCTGTACGCCCCGATTTTTGTTTTTATAAAGATTACTCAGCGATCTCCCGCAATTCCTGATACAATTCTTCTGCTCCGCCGCCGGGATACTTCACGGTGACGAACGCACTGTTTACGATGCACACCCCGTCGGAATAGACGGTGAACAGCAGCTGATGCTGCTCGGCATCGTCGTAATAGCTCACAGTGATGGAATCCACCGGAAACGCATGGGAATAGGAAGAATAGTTCTGGTTGAGCTGTTTTATGCAGCGCACACCGGAAAGCAGTTCCGAAACATTCTGGTATACCGCATCCGAGCCTGAATAGACCTTGAATTCCATTTCGTTGGAGCTGGCAAAATTCTGCTGGTGCTCCACCCGGACACTGGCCTGCGTGCTGGCGCTGATTTTTGACGCAAGGTCGATCTTGCCGGACGGCAGGATCAGAACCAGCAGCAGAAGAACCAGCAGAACGAGTCCTGCCCGGGACAGAATGCTTCTGTTTTTCATAGGGTCACCCCTTTCTGAGTGTCTCCATCTCTGTCAGATGCCGCTGGGCGATGAAGAAGCCCACGGCACTGGCTGCGAACACGAAATAGTAGCTTGCGATGCGGTAGAGCATGAGCACGCTCATCACCTCGCCCCGCTCCAGAAAGCTGCCGAACACCAGCAGAAAGGCCGTTTCGATGGATCCCATTCCGGCCACGTTGGGCAGTGCGTTGGAGAGAAACAGCACCAGGCTGGTGAGCAGCTGCACCTGCCAGAAACCAAGCGGCGACAGCCCCATGAACCGGATGCACAGGTAGGGCAGGCAGAACAACCCGAACAGCTTGACCGCCTGCAGAACGAAAATTTTCAGGCAGCGGGGCTTGTCGGCCAGCAGGCGGCGGCTCTCTTCGCCGAGGATGTCCAGCTGCTGCTGCCAGCCGGCGCGGCGCTGCTGCCACTTTTCCGTCTTTGGCAGAAAGCCCATCAGCCAGCGGGCAAGGTTCTGCACCAGCGGCGACACGCACACCAGCACCAGCACCACGATGATGGCAGCTACCACAGCATATGCCAGCGGCAGATAGCCCATGACGCCGCTGGTGTTGGCGGCCAGCCAGTTGTGCTGGAGCAGCAGCATCACGGTGGCGTACAGCAGAACAGTGGATTTGTGGAACACATATTCCAGCGTCATCAGGCCGACGCCCGGCCCCAGCGGCAGACCGCAGCGGTAGAGGTAATAGGTCTGCAGCGGCACGGCACCTGCCCCCAGCGTGACTACGTTGCCAAAGGTGCCGCACCAGCCCACATCCAGCCCCTGCCACAGCTTGAACTGCGGCAGACGGCTGCGGATGATCACCCACGCAACACATCCTTCCAGCAGCGGATAGCTCAGGCCGATGGCCAATACCGCCAGCACCTGCCACGCCGAAAGCTGCGCCAGTGCAGCCGTGATCTCGCCCCAGTGATCCTTGAACATCAGAACGATGATGCCGGTGAGAACCAGAAGGACCAGCAGGGAAATGACCGTTTTTTTGCGGGAAGGCCGGGCGGATGCGGGTTGACTCATGGGGAAAATGCGCTCCTTTCAGGAAAATGGTTTGAGAAAAGTATAGCACAGCGGCGGAGCTTCTTTGTGAACGGAACCGGAATTTTCTTGTGCAATTTGCGGAGAATGATAAAAACTCCGGCGGAAAAACCGCCGGAGTTTTTATCATTTATGCATTCCCGGTCGTTTCGTTCACCAGACGGGTGAGGGCGGACACATAGGCTTCGTTGGAATAATATTTTTCGTAGAGCTTCCGGCAGTCGGCCTTCATGGCGGCCAGCTGTTCCGGGTGAAGGATGGCATGTTCCAGCAGCTTTGCCAGCTGGTCCGGGTCATCGTCGCGGTAGATGAATCCGTCCACGCCTTCCGTGACAAGCCCGGCGGTGCCGGTGTGCTCCGACACGATGGACGGCTTGCCGAAGATCAGCCCTTCGGTGACAAAGGTGGGCATGGGGTCATCGCGGGAGGAACATACCACACAGGCGCACTGGTCCATCAGGGACTTGATCTCCGGGCGTTCCAGCCGCTTGCGGTAGAATACGGTGTCCGGATAATCCTCCACCAGAGCATCGACGGTGCACTTCAACGCCTTGTCGGCGGGTTTTCCCACAAAGAGGAAGGCTGCCTTCTGCCGCACTTCCGGTTTCAGCAGGCGGATGGCGTTGCAGAAGATATCCTGCCCTTTGCGCGGCTCAAAGGAACCCACCGTGACGAACAAAGGCCGCCCGGCGGCAAAGCTGATATCAAAGGGCGGGAAGCTCTCCTGCGCATAGTCGGGCAGGCCGTAGATCAGCTGTTCGATGGCAAAATCCGGCCGGACCGAATGCATGGCAGCGGTGGCGTGGGAGCCGACCGCGCAGATATGGATGTTGGATTCCAGTGTCTGAGGGATCTGGTGGGCGATGAACGGATAGCCGGCAAAGGCGTCATGCAGCCACCACAGCACCGGCACAAAAGAGCCGTTGAGGGTGCGCACGGCAGAAGCTTCCACCACGGTGTTGGCCAGCACGAAATCCACGCTGGTGGCCAGCCCCCACAGCGAAGAACTCATCACGCAGTCGCTTTGGGTGACAACGGCGGCTCCGGCGTCCAGAAACAGCGGCAGGGAGCCTTCGTCCGAAGGCCCAAGGACGACCACCTCAAAGCCCATGCTGCGCAGCACCGGCACGGCGCTCACCAGCACGATGGGCGCGCCGGTCATGGTCAGCTCGTGGCTCAGGATGAGCGCACGCTTTCCACCGGCAGAGAATACATCGTCGGCACACAGTTCCCGCCGGAAATGCAGCAGGGCCTGCGGGATGCGGCGGCAGCACTGCGCCATGGCGGTGGCAAGGCGCAGTAGTTCGGTCACACTGTCCTTGCCGAGCGCTGCCGCGCGCACACGGTCCAACAGGGGGCGCGACACCATGGCGCACCGGCTGCAGGGGATGTGCTGGGTGCTCAGATAAAGAGCGGTGGAACCGTCAAAGCCAAAGGCTGCATCGCACACGGCAAGGTCGGCACCGTCCTGCAAGGCTTTTGCAAAATAGGTCAGCGCTGTGGAGGTGCACTCCACGTCCTCGCTGACCAGAAGTACTCCGGCCACCGAATCGGTCAATTCACCTTCCAGCTTTGTCACCAGACGGAACTTGCGGTGGAGCTGGTCGTTCAGCGAATTTTCCAGTGCCATATGGCGGCCGGGCGCATAGATGAGCAGATAACTGCTCTGGGTATCGGTGTACACCTGCTTTGTCAGCTGTCTGCGCTGCAGGGCACTGTAACTGCTGTACATGATACTGCACTCCTCTGCAATGGTTTCAGCCGCGCATCATCCGGCGCAGCGCACGCAGTGGAGCGGTAAGCTTCCAGCTGCTGCTCTCGTACACGGTCTCCAGCGAGGTCTCGTAGGCGGCCCGGCTGCTCTGCAGTTCCTGCAGTTTCTGGTTCAGCCGGGCAATCTCTTCGCGGTCGAACTGCAGCTGATCGCGCAGGTCCTGCTTTTCGGTTTCGTTCTGCAGTTTAATGGCGTTCAGCGCTTTGAGCAGGGCTTTGCCGGGCTGTTCATGCTGGAAGCGGCCCAGCGGATAATACTGATAGCTCACGGCAAATTTCATCCCGGCGGCAAATGGCACCGAGCTGACCGCGTTCAGGTTCGGGTCTGGATCCAGAAACAGCAGGCAGTCGTCCTGCAGGCGGATGCCGTTTGCAGGGCGGAATTCCAGCCGGTCGTCCGAGACGCTCAGGCCGGTGATGCAGCAGGCCAGCTCACCGGGGTCCAGCCGCAGGGCGCGGGCGTCGGTGGGCAGGGTGAACACGGCGGATACCTCGTGGGTCAGTTCGTCGTAAGCATCCTCGGTCACAGTCAGGCATTCCCGCTGGGAGTATCCGGCACCGGAGTCATAAAAGAGCTGGGGCAGATTCAGGGCGGATGGCTCGCTTTCGCTGCTGTGCTTGGCCAGCGCAGCCTGATAGGTCAGCATCTGCTGCTCCAGTTCCAGACACCGCTGCGCCAGCCGGGATACCCCTTCGTCGGAAAGTCGGAGCTGTTGTTCCAGATCGGAAACGCGGCTTTGCGCCGCCGCAAGAGTCTCAGGGATCGCTTTGTTCATAACCGGATTCTCCTCTTTTTTATGATAAGGCTGCAACCGCAGCAGCCGGGACGGTCAGTGTTTGGCGGTATAGTGCACAGATGGGGTGTGGCGGCGTGCCGGGAACAGTTTGATGATCAGGGTACGCCGTGCCTGCAGCAGCAGGCAGACCAGCCAGATGGAACCCATGGAGACGGCATACTGCACCCACATGCCCAGCAGCGGGCGCTCTGCAAACTTTGCCACCAGCAGATACCACGGGATGGCGGTAAGTTCAGCGGTATGTACGCAGAAGATGTTCAGCGAGCGCCGGCCCACCGCTTCGAGGAAGCAGACCGCCGGCCCGTGGCTGCGGCTCCAGCGCAGGAACAGCCGGATGAACAAAAGGCCCGCCGCACCATCCAGAAAAATGCTCACCGGGCCAAGCGACCATTCGGCCATCGAGATGCAGTCGGTGGTGCGGGTCAGCAGGGCGCTTACTGCAATGAGCACCGCGGCGGCGATCAGCCCGGCCCGCAGCTTCGGCGGGAGAGGTTTGTCCAGCAGGCGATGCTTCTTGGAGAGAAAGCCGATATAAAGGTACGGGACCACGACAGCTCCCTGTGCCAGACAGAACGGCAGCTCCCACACAAGGCTTGTGCCCCAGCCCAGCAGGGCGCACCCGGCCACGGCCCAGGGAACATAGTTTTCCGGGAAGATGTTCAGAATCGCATCCAGAAAGATCCAGCCCATCATGAGCGCCAGCAGATACCACATCGGCCCGCAGGAAAAGAACTCCTGCCCGAAATAGGTGGCCGTGTGGGGCAGCCCCAGCAGAAAACCGCCCGTGACCTTGATGGACTCGCCGATGGTGCCGGGCAGATAGCCGAAGGTTTTGTAATGGATCAGAAAATGCAGCACACAGGTGAACAGTGCGGTATAAAGATAGGGCTTCAGCAGGGTCTTGAGCTGCTGGTGGATACACTTGCTGATAGAGCGCTTGCGGAAGCCGTAGCCACTGGCAATGAAGAACGCAGCCATCAGGCTTTCGCGGTAGATATACGGGAAAAAAGCGGTCAGGGACAGACCGCTGAAACTTTGCAGAGAGTAAAGTTCTGCCGTATGGGCAAATACGATGGTCAGCATTCCGGCACCCTTCAGCATGTCGAACATGCCGATGGAGCTGACAGTGCGGGGCTTGGTTCCTTCCATGAACAGGGTCCTTCCTTGCGCCTCACCCCTTGCAGTCGATCACGGCGCAATGTGGTAGAATTGATAAAAAAGACGCGGGTTTTTGAAATTAGTATAATGCATTTTGTGCAGGCTGTCAATTTTGATTTGCGGTCCTGCCGCCGCAAAGACCCGGCTTTTCTGATAAAAAGAATAGCATAACAGCCACCCTTATGCAACAAAAGGGAAAATTTGCTGCTGGAAATCAAAATGATACGCAAGTAAATATTGCTTAAATTGGAAATTAAATCTTGCAAAAGTATTGCATTGCCGGGCGGGATATTGTATACTGGGCACAGTTGGAAAAGTCTGGGAGCAGGCTCCGGCAGCCGGGGCTGTTTACCCGCCGGACGGGAAGTAAAATATGTGGAGGCTGGAAAAATGATCACATCGCTGTATCAATCGCTTTGCAATATGGAAACCAACATCGCCGACCGCGTGGCACTGCGCTGGTACGATGAGGACAAAAAGGGTGTTGCCGAGGTGCGCTATGCACAGTACGCACAGGACCTGCGCCGGTTCGTGGCTTTTCTGCGGGCAGAGTACGGCGACGTGCGGGGCAAGCGGGTGGCCATTCTGGCCCGCAACAGCTACCAGTATGTCATCTGCATGTACGGCACGGTGCTGGCCGGGGCTGTGGCCGTGCCGCTGAATCTGGGTAAGAACTGGGACGGCATCTCCTATGAGCTGGGCCTTACCGAGCCGGTGTGCATCCTGCAGGACGGCGAGTTTGCCGAGCAGGAACCTGCCCTGACCGAAACCTACGGCAGTATCCTGCAGCCCATGGATGCATGGGCCGGCTATGAACCGGCACAGGATGTGACCGAAGCGGAGGACCTGTCTGCGCTGGCGTTCATCATGTTCACCTCCGGCACCACCGGCCGCAGCAAGGGCGTTATGCTGAGCCAGAAGAACCTGTTCTCCGCCATGCCGGCCTTCCTGGACCCCTTTGAGGATGTCCGCACCTATACCGGCTGGAACACCGACGAGTTCTCGTCCCTGTCGGCGCTGCCCATGTTCCACATCTCGGCTATGACCAGCCTTGTCTCGTGGAGCATCACCGGCCACTGCGTCAACCTGTGCAACAACCTGAAATACTTCTACCGGGACCTCGGTGCCATGCGCAGCGATGTGATGGCCGTGGTGCCTGTGCTGCTGAAGAGCATCTACAATGATGTGATGAAGGGCCGCCGGGAACGCCTGAACGGTCTGCGGGTGCTCACCTGCGGTGCGGCCATGTTCGACCCCAAAATGCTCAGCGACCTGATGGACAAGGGCTTTTTTGTGGCACAGATGTACGGACTGACCGAGACCTGCGGCGACGGTGCATGGAACTCCTCGCAGGAAGCAAAACACCTGACCAGCGTGGGCCATGTGGACCTCAGCTGTGAATACAAGCTGGACGGCGGCGAGCTGTGCATGCGCGGCGACCCCATCATGCTGGGCTACTACAAGGATCCGGAAGGCACTGCAGAAGTCATCGATGCAGACGGCTGGTTCCATACCGGCGACATTGCCCGGGTGGAAGAGGACGGCTACATGTACCTGACCGGCCGCAAGAAGAACGTGATCATTCTGGACAGCGGCGAGAACGTGAGTCCCGAGGAGCTGGAAAAGCTGTTGGTACCCTGTGCGGACATTCAGGAGTGCATCGTGAAGGAAAAGGACAAAAAAATCTGCGCTGTCATCTACTGTGACCCTGCAAAGCAGGATGCGGTGAAGGAGTTCGTCACTGGGGTCAACCGCGGCCTGCCGCTGTACAAGCGCATGGTGCCGGAGCTCAGCGCACAGCCGCTGCCCCGCAACGCCATGGGAAAACTGCTGCGCTGAACACAGGAGGAAACAGAACAATGAGTAAGATCAGAGTGCTGGATAATGTCTACGACCTTATCACCATCAACATGGCGGACCGCTTCAAGGACAATGTGGCCTTCCGGTTCTACGATACCGCGAACGATGCCGTGACCGCCATCCTCTATAAGGATTATGTGCAGGATATCCGCAAGGCGGTGAACTATTTCCGCTCCACCATCCCGGAGATCAAGGGCAAAAAGATCTGTCTTTTGACCAAGAACAGCTACGAATATGCGGTCAATTCCTTCGGCATCGTGGCTGCCGGGGCAGTGCTGGTGCTGCTGAACCAGCGCAAGAACTGGGAGGAGCTGAAATACGAGCTGGAACTGGTGGAGCCGGACGCCATCCTGACCGATGGCGACGACTATGGCTTCAATGAGCAGCTGCAGGCCGCCTATGGCAGCATCCTCCGCCCGATGGACGGTTTCCGCAGTGTTGAACCGGGTCAGCTGACCCGTTGCATCGACCATGAAGCGATGATGATCCTGATGTTCACCTCCGGCACCACCGGCCGCAGCAAGGGCGTCATGCTCAGCGAGAAGAATTTCTTCTCGGTCATGCGGGCGCACACTCAGATCGGCGAACACATGATGGAATACCGGCACGACCCGGATCTTGTCATGAGCCAGTACACCGTGCTGCCCATGTTCCATCTGGGCGCATTTATCTGCCTGTTCTCCTGGGCGCACGCGGGCTGGGCACTGAACGTCAGCAGCGATATCCGCAACTTCTATAAGGAAATGCAGCGGATGCCCAGTCAGGCCATGGCGGTGGTGCCGGTCATTATGAACTCGCTCCACCACGATGTGATGCGCGGCCGCAAGGATCGTCTGGGTGAGCTGTGGGTGCCCATCTGCTCCTCTGCCATGTTCGACCCGCAGGTGATGCTGGATATGGCGGAACACGGCATGTTCGTGGTGCAGACCTACGGCAGCACCGAGACCTGCGGCGACGGCATCATCAACTACGCGCAGGATGCAAAGCACATCGGCGCAGTGGGACAGGGCAACGACTATCTGGAGTATAAGCTGGAACCGGACGGGGAGCTGTGCATGCGCGGCGACAGCATCATGCTGGGTTACTACAAAGACCCGGAAGCCACCGCCGAAGTCATCGACGCGGAGGGCTGGTTCCATACCGGCGACCTTGCCCGGAAGGACGAGGACGGCTACTACTTCCTCATCGGGCGCAAGAAGAACCTGATCATTCTGGGCAGCGGGGAGAACATCAGCCCCGAAGAGCTGGAAGCCATTGTGGGCCGGTGCGAAAAAGTAAAGGAGTGCCTTGTCAAAGAGATGGGCCAGAAGATCGGTGCTGTGGTGTACTGTGAAGAAACAGACCAGCAGGCCGTGCGGGACTTCATCACCGAAGCAAACCGCAGCCTTCCCCTTTATAAGCACATCAGCGCAGTGGAGTTCTGCACCGGACCTCTGCCCCGCAACGGTGCGGGCAAACTGGTCCGCCAGTGACGGAAGGGCGGTGCCGGGATGCATAAAGGGCGGCGGCGGTGCCATGCTAAAGGCAGACGATCCGTGGGAAACTGTGAGTTTGTGCCCCGGCCCCTTGCGCACAGCGGCGAAGAAAGGTATTATAATAGAAACGGTGCGGCCTGCGCTGCGCCGATCATCCGTCACGGAAAGGAAGAATATTTCTATGGAACGAGCAGAAATCATTTCTCAGATCCTTGCGATCCTCGAGGATGTCGCAGAGGTGTCTCCCGAGGATGTGAACGAAGATAGTGTCCTGATGGACGACCTTGACCTGTCCTCGATGGAGATCCTGACCATCGTGGCAGATCTGGAAGAGACCTTTGGCCTGCGTATCCCTGAAAAGGAACTGCGCAAGTTTGTCACCATGGGAGATCTGGCCGATTATCTGGTGGAGCACGCGGGGTAATCGGATGGAACAGTCACAGCGCTCGGCGGAGTATGTCTTTCAGGGAACGATGTACTTTTTCCGCCGCGAGAAGATCCAGTGCCGGTATCAGTTCGCGCTGCAGGATACGGTGGAGCCTGCCCTGCTGCAGCGTGCGCTGAACGAGGCACTTTCGGCTGCACCCTATTACCGGGTGCAGCTGGTGTGGGAAAAGCGGGACGCTTTTCTGGAACCGAACCCGAACCCCTGCCTTGTCTATGCGGGCAGCGCCATGCGGGCCATCCCGGAGGAAACCAACGGCTACCTCTTCAGCGTGAGCTGCGAGGGGGATACCGTCTATTTCGACTGGTATCATTTTCTCATGGATGGGCGCGGCGTTTCGTCGCTGCTCACCCGCATTCTGGAGCTGTACTGCAACCTGCGGTACAGCACGGCCTTTGCCAACCCGCCCATCGTGTGCAGCCCGCCCTATGATATCAAGGCCATGATGGAAAAGTACCCGGCCCCCGCAGCAGGGGAAAGCACCCTGCAGCGGGATGTGGTGCAGATCTGGGAAGGCCGGATGCGCCGCACCCGGGTGCGGCTGACCAAACAGAGCCTTGTGGACTGCGCGGTGGAAAACAGCGTCAAGCCCTTCACGGCGCTGGCAGGTCTGCTGAGCCTTGCGCTGCGGGGGTATCTGGGCAAGGATGAGACCCAGTATTCCTATTCCGCCGACACCCGCAAAGCGGTCGGCGTGCCGGACGCCCTTTACAACTGCGTGTGCTCCTTTCAAGACAGCGTGAAGCTGACCGACAGCACCCGGCTGGCCGACATTGTACCCGCGATGGATGCTTCCGTTCGCCGCAATCTGCAGCCGGAAGCCCAGCTTCGTCAGATGGCGCAGCAGATGGCGTGGGTGTACAAGGTGGACCAGCAGAAAGCCCCCCTGCGCATCAAACAGCGGGTGTTCCAGATGGGCGAGTACATCAGCGGCGTCCCGGCGGATTTCTGGCTCAGCTATCTGGGCAATCCCCTTCTCCCGGCTACCCCGGAACTGCAGCAGTACATCCGGGACTTCAACGTCTGGGTGCCGCCGGACGGCGGCTCCATGGGCGTGGAGGCCTCCAGCCTGAACGGGGTCATCACCCTGTGCATCGAGAACAAAGCCGAGATGCCGGGTCTTGCCGCAGCCATCCGTACCGCCTTTGAAAAAGAAGGCATCACGGTGCTGGAAGCAGAAGATCTGGACGGCTGAAACAGTACATGATACCAAAAACAGCAGCGCACCCGTCAGGATGCGCTGCTGTTTTGCGGTTACCGGAGTTTTGCGTGCAGGACTTTTCCAGCGTCGCAGGCCGGGCGGAATTCGTCCGGCTCTTCGTAGGCGATGGGCGTATCCAGATCGTCCTCCTGCACCCGCTGCACGCCTGCGATGGCAACCGGCACCACCAGCATAATGAAATTGGAGCGCCGGAGCCGTTCCTGAATGGTCATAGAGATCCCCTCCCTGTTTTTTCTGATGCCATTGTACCACAGAACGCGGCGGGAGAGTTAAACAAAGATTAAAGCTGCCGTCAGTCTGTTTTTGCCGGGCGGGTGGTCACCTCGCCGCAGCACAGCGCTTCCTCGCGGCCGTTCTCCCGCCGGACGACCAGCCGTCCTTCATCATCGATGGCAAGCGCTTTTGCGGCGTAGGTCTCCGCCCCGGCGCAGACCGTGACCCAGTGGCCGGGCACGAAACACCGGGCGCGGTATTCGTCCAGACAGTCGAACCCGGGGCACAGAGCCAGAAGCTCCCGGGCAATGGCTCCGGCCAGCGCCGCCCGGCTCACCGGGGCAGGCCCGCCGGGGTACAGGCTCCCGGCTTTGCCGGCCAGCTCTGCAGGCCAGTCGGCGGCGGTGGAAGTCAGGTTCAGGCCGATACCCACCACCAGCCATTCCAGACGACCGCTCTCAAGGTCGGTTCCGGCTTCGGTCAGGATGCCGCAGACCTTTTTGCCCTGATAGTACAGGTCGTTGACCCATTTGATGGACAGCTCGATGCCGCACAGGGCTTTCACCGCCCGGCACACCGCCACGGCAGCGCTGATGGTGACAGTCTGGGCGCTGGCGGCGGGAACTTCCGGCCGCAGCAGGACCGAGCAGTACACGCCCTTGCCCGCCGGGCTTTCGAACCGGCGGCCCAGCCGTCCGCGGCCGGCGCTCTGGTGCGCCGTCAGCACCAGTGTACCGTGGGGCGCGCCGTCCAGCGCCAGAAGCTTTGCGGTGCGGTTGGAGCTTTCCAGCGTGTCGTAGACATACACCGGGGCGGGATATTCTCCCACGGCTTCGGCGCAGAAGGGGTCGCCGCCGGTCAGCCGGTAACCCCGGCGGGGGGCTGCTTCCAGCGCGTAGCCCTGCGCTGTGAGGGCGGCGGCAGCCTTGTGGACGGCAGCACGGCTCACCCCCAATGTTTCGGCCAGCTGCTGGCCGGAAATGTATTCACCCTCTGCGGCCGAAAGCGCCTGCAGAAGTGCCTGACGGGTGGAATTTGGCATGGCTGTCCGCCTCCTTTTGTGCTATACTCTCATTGTATCATAGTCTGAAAAATTTTTCTGCATTTCTGCAGGAAAAGCGGTTCCGGAACCGTATTGGTGTATAGAACGGACGGAAAGGAGGGTGTGCAGACCGTTGACGACATTGGAATTCAGCAAAATGGTGCAGCAGTATCAGGCGCTTGTGTATACGGTCTGCCATCAGCTGGTGCCGGACGTGCAGGAAGCACAGGATCTGACGCAGGAGACCTTTCTGGCCGCATGGCGGGCCATCGACCGGTGTCCGCCCGGCTACGAAAAACAGTGGCTGGCGCGCATCGCAGCCAACAAGGCAAAGGATTATCTGCGCAGTGCATGGGTGCGGCGGGTGAATACCCCCGGCGATGAGGTTTTGGCGCTCGAGGGTGCCCCGCCGGGCAGCGACCCGGAGCAACAGGTGCTGGAAGATCTGGGTGAAGAAGAGCTGACCCGGATGATCCTGGAACTGCGGGAGCCGTACCGGACGCCCTGCCGTCTGGTGCTGCTGGAACAGAATACCATGGCGCGGGCGGCGCAGCTGTGCGGCCGCCCGCCCAAAACGGTGGAAGCGCAGGTCTACCGGGGCAAAAAAATACTGGCGCAGCAGATCACCCGGCAAAACACCGGGGAAAGGGGGAACGTACATGGAACTGTTTGACGAAAAAGGCTGCCTGACCGACGAGGGCTTGCAGGCGCTGACCGGCGGACAGCTGGATGAGATGGGGCGGCTGGAAGCAGCAGAGCACCTTGCCTACTGCGACAGATGTATGGACCGCTACACCGCCCTGCTGACCGAAGACGCACTGGAAACGCCGCCGCATCCGGCCCGGGGCGCCGTGATGGGCACCATCTGGGTGCGGCTGATGCAGAACACATGGGGCAGGACGGCTGTGGCGGCTGTGGCAGCAGTGCTGGCGCTGACCATGTGGCGTTCCGGTACGCTGTGGCAGCTGATGGACATTCAGGAACAGGTAAAGAGCTGGATGCCTGCGTCCAGCCAGAGCCAGAGCGCAGATGAACGGCTGGGAAGACCCGTGCAGGATGACCGCAGGCCGTCCCGGCCGGAAACGCTGGGCAGGCCGGTGGAAGATACCGGGCCGAAGCAATCAGCCGATCTTGCGGAAGCATTGAACGACCTGCTGTTCGGCAGGCATGAACACCCCAACGAGAATTGACAGAAATGAGAGGTTTTGAATGATGAAAAACGGGATCCTGACCTTTTTCTTTGCGTTCTGCCCGGGCGCGGGCCAGATGTATCAGGGCTACATGAAGCGCGGACTTTCGCTCATTACGATGTTCTGCCTGTTTGTTGCCGCAGGTGTAACGATGCTGGATGTGCTGGCCGTGGGCTGCGCCATCGTGTGGATGTACAGCTTTTTTGACACCTTCAATCTCCGTGCCCAGATCGGTGCAGGCACGGCGCCGCAGGACGATTATCTGGTGCACATCAACTGGAATGACAAGCGCATGGAGCAATTCATGATGGACAGCCACAAGCTGGTGGGCTGGGGTCTGATCGCTCTGGGTGTGCTGGTGGCCTACAAGAACATCATCATGAACACGCTGGGCGATCTGGTGTGGCGCTGGGGCAAGGAGATCCCTTTCTTCCGTGCGCTCTATCTGGTGCTGGACGAACTGCCGGAGATCGTGGTATGCGTGGCGCTCATCGTCTGCGGCGTCTGGCTGGTGAAAGGCCCCAAGGGTAAAAAGCAGAAAAAAGACTCTGCCCCGGAGGAAGAGTTCCCGGCCTATGTGGCGGAAGATACCGCCCCGGAGCAGAAGGAGGGCTTTGCCATGCCGAAGCTGTCCCGTCTGCTGGGCAAGCCGGTGACACCGGAGGATAATGCGGATGACACGGAGGACAACGATGGACGAGGAGAATAAAGCGGCATCCACGGCCCCTGCCGCCCCGCAGCAGGAGCAGCCCCGCCGCCGGGTGGGCAGCCTGACGCTGGGCGTCTGCCTGATCGCGGCCGGGATCTTTTTCGGGTGCTATTACTTTGTGCCGGGCTTTGATGGGCAGCTGGTGCTGAAGATCGCGCCGGCAGCGGGTCTTGTACTGTTGGGGTGCGAGGTGTTGTTCTTTGCCTGCCGCCCGGGACGTTGGAAATACGATTTCTGGTCGGTGTTCATCTGCCTTGTACTCATGGGCGTCTGCTTCGGCTTTACGATTCTGGCTGCATGGTGGGATGACTTTGACCCGGAACGCCGCCAGACCGCGCTGCAGCTCAGCCAGCAGTACACCGCCGATGCCTATGCGCAGATCCGGAAATCTGACCCGGATGCCCCGGTAAAGGACATCAGCGGGAACGTGTATCTCTATACCGGAGCGGTGAAAACGCTGGAGGACATAGATGGCGGCAGCGGCTATGCGACCCTCGATGTGGAGTTGTCCGGCAGCTACGGCAGTGCAGAGCAGTTTGCACAGGCCTGCCGCAGCATGACGGATGCGGTGCAGCAGTGCCGCCCGCAACCCGATACGCTGATCTTTGCATGGTCGCCGGACAACGACCCGGAAGAGAGCCTTGGCACGGGAACACTGCAGCAGGTGGAGCAGTACACGCTGAAGCTGGTGGGCATTGCGCAGCTGGACTGGACGGCTGACCAGATGGCAAAGCAGACCGAGGTGCAGTACCTTCTGGACGAGGAGAACGAGCCGGAAGAACAACCGGCTTCCGGCGAAGAGATGGAGCCGGACGGAACAGAATAAAACCAAAACAGAAAAACGCCAGCCGCGGAAATTTCCACGGCTGGCGTTTTGTTTGTTGAAAAGTTACAGCTTCTTGCCGGTCAGCAGTTCGTAAGCTTCCAGATACTTAGCGATGGTCTTGTCAATGACTTCCTGCGGCAGGTCGTAATTGCTGTCGGGGTTGGCCTTGAGCCAGTCGCGCACGAACTGCTTGTCGAAGGAGGGCTGGCTGTGACCCGGCTCGTAGCCTTCCAGCGGCCAGAAACGGGAAGAATCCGGAGTGAGCATCTCGTCGCCCAGCACTACGTTGCCGTTCTCGTCCAGACCGAACTCGAACTTGGTATCGGCAATGATGATACCGCGGGACAGCGCATACTCGGCGCACTTCTTGTACAGAGCGATGGTGTAGTCGCGCAGCTTGGTGGCGTACTCTTCGCCGTGGCCGGGGAACTGCTTTTCCAGCACCTCGATGCTCTTTTCGTAGGAGA
>ERZ834382.1963-NODE-1963-length-15743-cov-4.139916_pt1 | contig 15743 bp, 10 predicted proteins | sample MGYA00519692_ERZ834382 | MGnify/ENA primary metagenome ERZ834382 (study PRJEB31850, sample SAMEA3708751) | human gut metagenome | biome: human gut; feature: human-associated habitat; material: faeces | place: China | collected 2014 ...
ACACACACAACACACAAAACGAAACCACGAAAACAACACACCAAAAAGAAAAGGAGACAACAAAATGAAACAGCAGGTACTGGATTGTTTTGCAAAACTGTTCGGGGGAGAGGGCGACATCCGCACCTACTTCGCACCTGGACGTGTAAACCTGATCGGTGAGCACACCGATTACAACGGAGGCCACGTGTTTCCATGCGCACTGACCATCGGAACCTACATGGCAGCAAGAAAACGTGACGACAGAAAGCTTCGTTTTTACTCTATGAACTTTGAAAAACTCGGCGTGGTAGAATCTTCCCTTGATGAATTTCAGATGGGCAAAGAAGGCAACTGGACCGCATATCCGAAGGGAATGATGTGGGCATTTTGCCAGAAGGGCTTCCCGGTAGAGCAGGGCTTCGATATCGTGCTCTACGGAAACATTCCGAACGGCTCCGGCCTTTCCTCTTCCGCATCCGTTGAGACCGTAACCGGCGTAATGCTGCGTGACATGTTCGGCTACGACACCATCTCCATGATCGGCATCGCTCTGTACGGCCAGTTCTCCGAGAACAACTACAACGGCGTCAACTGCGGTATCATGGATCAGTTCGCCATCGCCATGGGCAAAAAGGACTGTGCGATCTTCCTTGACACCAGCGATCTGAAATATGAGTACGCACCGGTTAAACTGGAAGGCGCAAGAATTGTCATCTCCTGCAGCAACAAGAAACGCGGCCTTGGCGACTCCAAATACAACGAGCGCCGCAGCGAGTGCGAGACTGCTCTGGCTGAGATTCAGAAAGTCAAAGACATCAAGAGCCTTGGCGAGCTGACCGAGGAAGAGTTTGAGGCAGTGAAAGATGCCATCAAAGATCCGGTCCGCCAGAAACGTGCAAAACATGCTGTTTACGAGAACCAGAGAACCGTTCAGGCCGTTGCAGCTTTAAAGGCAAACGACATCGCAAAATTCGGCGAGCTGATGAACGCATCCCACGTTTCCCTGCGTGATGACTATGAGGTAACCGGCATCGAGCTGGATACTCTTGTGGAAGAAGCATGGAACTGCCCGGGTGTCATCGGATCCCGTATGACAGGCGCAGGCTTCGGCGGATGCACCGTCAGCATCGTAAAAACAGAAGATATTGACAACTTCATCGCAAAAGTAGGCGCAGCTTACAAAGAAAAAATCGGCTATGCCGCAGACTTCTATGTCGTAGACATCGGAGACGGCGCAGGCGTATTAAAATAAGAAATAAAAAAGCTGGATCGGCAGCAGGGAGGAAGCTACAGTGATTAACGAGAGTATTGCAAAACTGGTAAAATATGGAGAAAATGCCGGTCTTGTTTCGGGACTGGATAAAATCTATGCGACAAACCGGCTTCTGGAAGTCATGCAGATTTCCGATTACGAAGAGCCGGAGCAGATTCCGGAGACCCCGGATCTGGAAGAGACTTTAAATGAACTGCTTGATGATGCAGCTAAGCGCGGTCTTCTCGAACACAACAGCGTCGTTTACCGCGATCTGTTCGATACGAAACTGATGGACTGCCTGATGCCGCGCCCGGGAGAGGTGGTAAAGAAGTTTGAGGAACTCTATGCGAAGAGCCCGCAGGAGGCAACCGATTACTTCTACAAACTGAGCCAGGATTCCAACTACATCCGCAGATACCGCATCGCAAAGGATATCCGCTGGAGCGTACCGAGTGCCTACGGCGATATCGATATCTCGATCAACCTCTCCAAACCGGAGAAGGACCCGAAGGCGATCGCGGCTGCAAAACTGGCAAAACAGAGCGGTTATCCGAAATGCCTGCTCTGCAAGGAGAATATGGGCTATGCGGGACGCGTCAACCACCCGGCGCGCCAGAACCACCGCATCATTCCGCTGACGATCAATCAGACGGAGTGGGGATTCCAGTACTCGCCATATGTGTATTACAATGAGCACTGCATCGTGTTCAATTTCCAGCATAACCCGATGAAGATCGAACGCGCGACCTTTGTGAAGCTGTTTGACTTTATCAAGCTGTTTCCGCACTACTTCATCGGTTCCAATGCGGATCTGCCGATCGTGGGAGGCTCCATTTTAAGCCACGATCATTATCAGGGCGGTCACTATACCTTCGCAATGGCGAAAGCGCCGATCGAGCGCCATTTTACCATCAAAGGATACGAGGATGTGGAAACCGGCATTGTCAAATGGCCGCTGTCCGTCATCCGGATCCGCCACAAAGATGAGAAACGGCTGATCGATCTGGCAGAGCATATCCTGAACTGCTGGAGAGGTTACACGGATGAGGATGCGTTTGTATTCGGCGAGACTGACGGAGAGCCGCACAACACGATCACGCCGATCGCAAGAAAAGTGGGCGATACGTTCGAACTCGATCTGGCACTGCGCAACAACATCACGACGGACGAATGCCCGCTCGGTGTTTACCATCCGCATGCACAGTATCATCACATCAAAAAAGAGAACATCGGCCTTATTGAGGTTATGGGACTTGCGATTCTGCCGGCGCGCTTAAAAGATGAGCTGGAAGAGCTTTCCAAATGCCTTGTAGAGGGAAAAGATGTCCGCGCTGTCGCAGAGCTGGAGAAACATGCCGACTGGGTAGACGAATTCCTGCCGCGCCATCCGGAGCTGAACAGCGAAAATGTGATGGATATCCTGAAAGAGGAAGTCGGAAAAGTCTTTGTCGGCGTACTCGAGGATGCCGGCGTTTACAAGTGCACCGAGGAAGGCAGAAGTGCATTTGCAAAATTCATGGAAACGTTGTAGAATAAACTAAATGCTTCAATTAACCCGCTGCGGCAAAAAAGCAGCAGCGAAGGAAAACATGGAGGATACCAAAATGAAAATCTTAGTTACTGGCGGTGCAGGCTATATTGGAAGCCACACCTGTGTGGAACTGCTGAACGCAGGCTATGACGTTGTTGTCATGGACAACCTTTACAATGCAAGCGAGAAAGCCATCGAGCGTGTAGAACAGATTACCGGAAAGAAAGTAACCTTCTACAAAACCGATATGCTGGACCGCGAAGGCGTAAAGAAAATTTTCGACAACGAGAAAATTGACGCTGTCATCCATTTCGCAGGCTTAAAAGCAGTCGGCGAGTCCGTACATAAACCGATTGAATATTATCACAACAACATGACCGGAACCCTGATTCTCTGCGATGAGATGAGAAACCATGGCGTAAAGAACATCATCTTCAGTTCTTCTGCAACCGTATACGGCAATCCGGCACAGATTCCGATCACCGAGGAGTGCCCGAAGGGAACCCCGACCAACCCATACGGCTGGACAAAAAGCATGCTCGAGCAGGTTCTGACCGACATCCACACCGCAGATCCGGAATGGAATGTTATCCTGCTTCGTTACTTCAACCCGATCGGAGCGCATAAGAGCGGCCTTATCGGAGAGGATCCGAAGGGCATCCCGAACAACCTGCTTCCGTATGTCGCACAGGTTGCCATCGGAAAACTCGAGTGCATCGGCGTTTTCGGTGATGACTACGATACTCCGGACGGAACTGGTGTCCGCGATTACATCCATGTTGTTGACCTGGCACGCGGCCATGTAAAAGCCATCCAGAAACTGGCTGACAACGAGGGCGTTTCCATTTACAACCTCGGAACCGGCAAAGGCTACAGCGTACTCGATGTGATCCACGCATTCGAGAAAGCATGCGGCCATCCGCTGAAATACGAAATCAAACCGCGCCGTGATGGTGATATCGCAACCTGCTACTCCAAATGCGACAAAGCAAAAGAGGAGCTTGGCTGGGAGGCTGAGTACGGCATCGAGGAGATGTGTGCCGATTCCTGGAACTGGCAGCAGAAGAATCCGAACGGATATAACGACTAATGTAATGTGAGCGTTATCTGGCGGTCCGCCGATACTTGAAAGAGTGTCGGCGGGCCGTTTTTGTATAGATAAATTCAGTCTTTTTTCACAAAGTCCGGCTTGCTAATTAAGAGGGAATCCGATATAATGTAAGAGTTAAAGTGTCCGTAAAAAAAGAGGGGCGGTTTGACATACAAGGAGGAAAAGCATGGACGATAGAAAAAATCAGAACCGGGAACCAGAAAAAGGCTCCGGGGGAGGACCGAAAAACAGACAGACGATACTCATTATCCTGATCTGCCTCCTCGTCAGCCTGATGGTGATGGGACTTCTGAACAATGCCCTTGGGGGAATTACTTCCGAGGATCTTGACTATAGCAAATTCCTGGATATGGTAAACAACGATGAAGTGCAGGAAGTTGTCTTGAAATCGGGAACACTGACCGTAACGCCGAAAGACCAGAAATCGGAGGGAATCACCTATCAGGTAACGATGATGGGAGATGAGCAGGAGCTGGTCGATCTGTTACAGGAGAAAGGCATTACGTACCACAAAGATCCGCCGGATTCTACCGGAACGATCATTTACACATTGCTGACCGTCATTCTGCCGGTTGTGATGCTTGTCGCTGTCATGGTGTGGGTGATGCGCAGCATGAACAAAGGCGGCGGAGTCATGGGCGTAGGAAAGAGCAGAGCAAAGGCCTACGTACAGAAAGAAACCGGCGTGACATTCCGCGATGTTGCGGGACAGGACGAGGCAAAAGAATCGCTCCAGGAGGTTGTGGATTTCCTGCATAACCCTGGAAAATACACGACAATCGGTGCAAAACTTCCGAAAGGAGCGCTTCTTGTAGGCCCTCCTGGAACCGGAAAAACACTGCTTGCCAAAGCCGTAGCCGGTGAGGCGCACGTACCGTTTTTCTCGATGTCCGCTTCGGAATTTGTCGAGATGTTCGTCGGTGTCGGTGCATCGCGTGTGCGTGACCTGTTTGAGGAAGCAAAGAAAAACGCACCGTGCATCATCTTTATCGATGAGATCGATGCGATCGGAAAGAGCCGTGACAACAGCTACAACAGCAACGACGAGCGGGAGCAGACGTTAAACCAGCTCCTCGCCGAGATGGACGGATTCGACAGCTCCAAGGGTATTCTGATCCTTGCGGCCACAAACCGCCCGGAGGTTCTTGACCCGGCGCTGCTGCGTCCAGGCCGTTTTGACCGCCGGATTATCGTAGAAAGACCGGACCTGAAAGGCCGTGTGGAAATCCTGAAAGTACACGCCAAGAACGTATCGCTCGATGAGACGGTTGATCTCGACGGCATCGCACTTGCGACATCGGGAGCCGTTGGTTCTGATCTTGCAAATATGATCAACGAGGCAGCGATTCTTGCGGTCAAGAACGGAAGAAAAGCCGTTTCCCAGAAGGATCTTCTCGAGGCAGTCGAGGTTGTCCTCGTCGGAAAAGAGAAGAAGGACCGCATCTTAAGCCAGGAAGAGCGAAAGATCGTTTCCTACCACGAGGTAGGCCACGCACTTGTTACTGCACTGCAGAAGGATTCCGAGCCGGTACAGAAAATCACGATTGTGCCGCGTACGATGGGTGCGCTCGGCTACGTCATGCAGATGCCGGAGGAGGAGAAATACCTCAACACGAAGAGCGAACTCGAGGCGATGATCGTCGAATGCCTCGGTGGAAGAGCGGCAGAGGAGATCGTATTCGGCAACGTGACAACGGGAGCTTCGAATGATATCGAGAAAGCGACGAAGATTGTCCGCGCGATGATCACGCAGTACGGTATGTCGGAGAAATTCGGTTTGATCGGTCTTGCGACCCAGCAGAATCAGTACCTCGACGGAAGAATGGTCTTAAACTGCGGCGATGCCACAGCAACCGAAATCGACCACGAGGTCATGAAGATCCTGAAAGAGTCGTATGAGCAGGCAAAAGAACTTCTGGCAGCTAACCGCGATGCGATGGATGAAATCGCAGCTTACCTGATCCAGAAAGAGACGATCACCGGAAAAGAATTTATGGAGATTTTTCATCAGGTGATTGCAAAACGGAATGGAAACGCGGAAGAAGCGGTTGAAAATCCAGAAAATACAGAAACAGAAAATACAGCACTTCCGGAGGCGGATTTTACCGTAAACCCAGAAGTATAAAAAGAAAGCGAAAAGGCCCGGCGGGAGCAGAGAAAACGATCTCTGCACGCTGGGCATTTTCAACATTACAGTCCCAAAAAGAGGAGGGTCATATGGCGTTTGATATCCAGGAAGAACTGAAAAAACTGCCGGGGAAACCCGGCGTCTATCTGATGCACGACGCGGACGATACAATTATCTACGTAGGAAAGGCGATTTCGCTGAAAAACCGTGTCCGCCAGTATTTCCAGACGAGCCGCAACAAAGGGCCGAAGATTGAGCGGATGGTCACGCATATCGCCCGTTTTGAGTATATTGTGACGGATTCCGAACTGGAGGCGCTCGTGCTGGAGTGCAACCTTATCAAAGAGCACCGTCCGAAATACAATACGATGCTGAAAGATGACAAGGCGTACCCGTACATTAAGGTGACCGTGAACGAGGATTTTCCACGCATTCTGTTTTCCCATCAGATGAAGAAGGACAAGGCGAAATATTTCGGCCCGTACACGAGCGCCGGAGCTGTGAAAGATACGATCGAACTGTTGCGGAAGCTGTACGATATCCGTTCCTGCAATAAGAGCCTGCCAAAGGAGATCGGCAAGGACCGCCCGTGTCTTTACTATCACATCCACCAGTGTAAGGCACCGTGTCAGGGATACATTTCCAAAGAAGAGTACGGCGAGCAGATCAAAAAGGCGATCAGTTTTCTGAATGGAAATTACAATGACATGATCAAAGAGCTGACTGGAAAAATGACGGAGGCGGCTGAGGAGATGCGGTTCGAGCAGGCGGCGGAGTACCGTGATCTGATCGACAGCGTGCGCAGGATCGGCGAGCGGCAGAAGATTACGAACAGTGACGGCGAGGACAAGGATGTCATTGCGCTTGCGATGGACAAAGAGGATGCGGTGGCGCAGGTCTTCTTTATCCGGAACGGAAAGCTGATCGGGCGGGAGCATTATTATCTGCGGATCGGCGAGGAGGAGCAGAAAAGCGAGGTGCTGCTCACGTTTATGAAACAGTTCTATTCCGGCACGCCGTTCATCCCGCGGGAAATCATGATTTCCGAGGAGATTGCCGAGCAGGAGCTGATGGAAGAGTATTTAAGCAGCAAACGGGGCCAGAAGGTCCGCATCCGCGTGCCGAAAAAGGGCAGCAAGGAAAAAATGGTGGAACTGGCAGAGCGGAACGCACAGATCGTTCTCGATCAGGACCGCGAGCGGATCAAGCGGGAAGAGGGTCGGACGGTTGGTGCCGTAAAAGAGATCGCCAGATGGCTGAACCTGCCGTCGATCGACCGCATCGAGGCGTACGATATCTCCAATATCAGCGGTTTCCAGTCGGTCGGCTCGATGATCGTCTACGAGAAAGGAAAGCCAAAGCGCGCCGATTACCGAAAATTCAAGATCAAATCCGTCGAGGGACCGAACGATTACGCCAGTATGAAAGAGGTCTTAAGCCGCCGTTTTCTGCGCGGCATCCAGGAGGACAGCGGTTTCGAGCGGCTGCCGGACCTGATCATGATGGACGGCGGACGCGGCCAGGTCAACATTGCGCTTGAGGTGCTTGAAGAAATGGATCTTGCGATTCCGGTCTGCGGTATGGTAAAGGACGACAAGCACCGCACGAGGGGGCTGTATTTCCGAAACGTGGAAATCCCGATCGACCGGAACAGCGAGGGCTTCAAACTGATCACACGCGTGCAGGACGAGGCACACCGCTTTGCAATCGAATACCACCGCCTGCTGCGGAGCAAGGGCCAGGTCCACTCGATTCTCGACGACATCCCGGGCATCGGGCCGACAAGAAGGAAAGAACTGATGCGCCACTTTCAGGGAATTGATGATATCAAGGCGGCAACCGTGGAAGAACTTTCCGGACTTCCGGGCATGAATAAAAAGGCGGCGGAGCAGGTCTACACATTCTTTCACGCACCTGCACAGGAGGAAAATGAGGATTCGTCAAAATAGTTAAATTTCTAGGTTGCCCGTGATGCTTTATTGTGCTAAAATCATAGAAGAGACGGATTTAAAAAGACGTCGAATGAAGTCGGAGGACAGGAAAATGAAAGAAATTGAAATGACCAAAATGGTGGAGGAAATGGATCTCCGCAACCTGACACCAGAGGTTGATATGACAGATCTTGTCATTGCCACACCGGATATCAACCGTCCTGCACTGCAGCTGACCGGTTACTATGAGCATTTTGCCAATGAGCGTGTGCAGATCATAGGTTATGTAGAGTTCACGTATCTGCAGCATCTTGAAGAGAGCGAGCGCGTCCGCGCGTTTGAAGAGTTTGTAAGCCGCAAGATCCCATGTGTCATTTTCACCACGAAGATGATTCCGGGACCGGAAATTCTGGAGCTGTGCAATCGTTATCAGGTACCGGCCTTTGCGGTAGACAAATCGACTTCCGTTTTCATGGCTGAAATCATCCGCTGGCTGAATGTCCAGCTTGCCCCGATGATCTCCATCCACGGCGTGCTGGTCGATGTATTCGGCGAGGGCGTTCTGATCATGGGCGAGAGCGGAATCGGAAAGAGCGAGGCTGCACTGGAGCTGATCAAACGAGGCCATCGTCTCGTCAGCGATGATGTGGTTGAAATCAGCCGTGTCAGCGACATTACGCTGGTCGGAACGGCACCGGATATCACGCGTCACTTTATCGAGCTGCGCGGTATCGGTATCATCGACGTCAAGACGCTGTTTGGTGTCGAGAGCGTAAAGGATACCCAGTCTATCGACCTTGTTATCAAGCTTGAAGAGTGGGACAAAGAGAAAGAATACGACCGTCTGGGTCTGGAAGAAGAGTATATTGAGTTCCTTGGAAACAAGGTTGTCTGCCATTCCCTTCCGATCCGTCCGGGCCGTAACCTGGCGATCATCGTAGAAACCGCTGCTGTCAACCACAGACAGAAGAAGATGGGCTACAATGCCGCACAGGAGCTGTACCGCCGTGTACAGGCTAACTTAGTGAAAAAAAGAGAGGAGAAGTAAGAAAATGGCAAACTATGTATTTGGAATCGATGTTGGGGGTACTTCAGTGAAATGCGGAATGTTCCAGACAGACGGAACTCTGTTGGAAAAATGGGAAATCCCGACCCGCACCGAAAACGGCGGAAGCGAAATTCTGCCGGATATCGCAAAAAGCGTAAAAGCAAAAATGGCTGAGAAGGGTATCGCAGCAGATGATGTTGCCGGTGTCGGCATTGACGTACCTGGCCCGGTTAATGACAAAGGTGAGCTTTCCATCGCAGTCAACCTGAACTGGGGATATAAAAATATCGTAAAAGAGCTTTCCGACGAACTCGGCGGAATGGCAGTAAAAGCAGCAAACGACGCAAACGCAGCAGCTCTCGGTGAGATGTGGGCAGGCGGCGGAAAGGGAAGCAAGAACCTGGTTATGGTTACCCTTGGAACCGGTGTCGGCGGCGGAATCATCGTGGACGGCAAGATCGTAGCAGGTGCTCACGGCGCAGGCGGCGAGGTTGGTCATGCATGTGTTGATCCGGAAGAAGAAGCGGTCTGCAACTGCGGAAACCACGGATGCCTCGAGCAGATGACATCTGCAACCGGTATCGTTCGTCTGGCAAAGAAATATCTGGCATCCCATGATACTCCGTCTTCTTTAAGAGAAAGAGGAGAGTCCATCAGTGCAAAAGCTGTCTTTGATGCATTAAAAGAAGGCGATGCAGCAGCAGAAGCAATCGTTCAGGAGTTCTCCGAGTACCTCGGAAGAGCACTTGCAGTATTCGCATGCGTTGTTGACCCGGAAGTTATCGTAGTCGGCGGCGGTGTATCCAAAGCAGGCCAGATCCTGATCGACGGCGTAGCTAAATACTACCGTGAAGCAGCATTCATCGCATGCAAAGATACCCCGATCGTACTCGCTTCCCTTGGAAACGATGCTGGTATCTACGGCGCAGCAAAAATGCTGATTGACTAATTGATTCAGATGGAAAAAGAAGTATAGAAAAACCGGTCCTGCTGGCATATGCCAGAGGGCCGGTTTTTTGTGTATAGACTGACTGAAAAAGTTATTCGGAAGAGCCGCTCTCTTCGGACTGCGGCTGTACTTCCGATATCTCCGCCGGGGTATCCGGTTCTGACGGTGCATCAGGGGTATCCGGTGTGTCAGGAGTCTCCGGTGTATTAGAAGGCGGATCGGCAGGTGTTTCGGTCGGAGCCGGAGTTTCCTGCGGTGCCTCCGTCGGTGTCGGGGTTGCCTGCGGAGTTGATGCTGCAGAAGGGGTTCTGGTCGGCGTCGGTGTTGAGGCCGGCGCGGTGTAGTGGCCCTTGCAACGCTCGGTCGGCAGATCGGATACCGCAAAGTATTCGGTGATGGACGGGCAGCTTGAGCGGGCGAGCAGGCCAGTCTTCGTACAGATCGTTGCCTCCTGTACTGTTGCGGAAGTCTCGAAATCCATATCGGCAAGGCCTTCGTGGATTTCATTCATGACCTTTGCCCAGAGACGTTTGTGGAATTCACGGTCGCTCTCCGGAAACTCCGCGTGTGTATCATACGTTGCCCAGATGGCAGCGGTATAATACGGCGTAAAGCCTGCAAAAACAAGATCCTTGGCCTCGTTCGTCGTACCGGTTTTTCCGGCTGCGTGCATATTGTCGAGGCGGGCGGCAACACCGGTACCTTTTTCCAAAACATCCTCCATGGCATTGGTGAGGAGGGAGGCAGTGCTTGCCTTGAAGACCTGCGTTGCCTTGTTTTCTGTGTTGTCAATTAAAACATTTCCCTTGCTGTCGGTAACCTTTGTGTAGAACACCGGCTTGCGGTACTGGCCGCCGTCTGCGATTGCCGCGTAGGCTGCCGTCAGTTCGAGATCACTGACACCGTAGGTGATACCGCCGAGAGCCAGCGGCTGGATCACATCGTATTCCTCGGAGAGTTTGGAAAAACCAAGCTTCTTCAGATAATCAAAGCCGACCTTCGGCGTAAGCTCGGTCAGTACCTTGACGGCCGGGATATTGATGGAATTGATGATCGCCTGGCGGACGGTAACATCACCATGGTAGGTAAGATCCGAGTTCTGCAGCGGTGTGCCGTCACTGTAGTTGAACGGCTCATCCTTAATTACCGTAGCGAGTGTAATCTTTCCAAGGTCGAGCGCCGGTCCGTACGCGGAAAGAATCTTGAACGTGGAACCCGGCTGGGAATAATTATCGGTTGCGCGGTTGAAGGTAAGACTTGCTGTTTTTTCGCCGCGTCCGCCGACGATGGCTTTCACGTAACCGGTGCGCTGGTCCATAACGGTCATGCACGCCTGCGGCTGCGGGGTGAAGCTGCTGCGCTCGGCAACAATCGTATCGCCCTCCTGCATGATAGCGGCTTTGTACTGGTCGATATAGCTCTGTGCCTCCTCCTGGGAGTCAAAGAGCAGATCGAAATTCGGATCGCTGTTGCGGAAGTAGAGCTGCAGCATCTCTTTGCTGTAGTTCTGTACCTCGCCGTCTGCCTGCTCTACGGTGAGCGCCCAGTCGAGACCGATCTGCGTGTTCGCCGGGAAGTTCTCCGGATTCTGGAATTCCGTATCGAGAATCGACTGCATGTAGGAATCCTGTGTGGTATAAATTTTGAGGCCGCCGCTGTAGACAACGTTCTTTGCCTGCACTTCGGTGTAGCCTTTCTGTACCATCAGATCGTTGATCAGGTTGGTGATGACTTCATCGATAAAGTAGGAGTACGGCGCGCTCTCCGCCTGGGACTGCGTGTGCATGGCGATGCGGTCGTAAACATTGTCGTTCATGGCAATGGTGTATTCTTCTTCGGTGATGTAGCCCTGCTCTTTCATGTTGTTCAGGATCTTGTCGCGGCGCTGCTGGTTTTTCTCCGGGTGGTTTTTCGGATTATATGCCGTCGGCGCCTTTGGAATTGCGGCAAGAACGGCGCATTCAGAGAGCGTCAGATCTTTTGCATCCTTTCCGAAATACGTCTGCGCTGCCGTCTGGACACCGTAGCAGCCGGAACCTAAGTTGATCGTATTCAGATAATTTTCCAGAATAACGTCTTTGGCGTTTTCACCCTCTGCGGTCAGTGTTTTTTCCAGCTTCAGCGCCAGGTACTGTTCCTGGATCTTCCGCTTGAAGCTCTGAATCCGCGTCTCTTCCATCCAGTCAGTGAAAACATTGTTTTTTAAGAGCTGCTGTGTGATCGTGCTGGCGCCCTCGGTAAAATGAAAGCCGTGGCTGACGCCGACAACGAAAGCACGGATGATACCGCTCGGATCGATGCCGTTGTGCTCATAAAAACGGGCATCCTCAACCGCGACGATCGCGTGCTGCATATCGAGCGGAATCTCCTCAATCGAAATCGAGACACGGTTTCCCTGAGCCCCGGTCAGCTTCTGTACCTGGTTGCCGTCAGCATCGTAGATAAACGACGCGTTGCCGAGCGGCATGATATTTGCCTCCGAGATATCAGGGGCACTGTCAATCACGCCGCGGACAGCGCCGATCACAAGCCCGGCACCGCAGACGAGAACGACAAGAAGAAGACAGAACGCGATGCGCAGCGCCGTCACGCCGGCCGTCTTTTCAATCTTTCCGTAATGGGACCGCAGATCTTCACGTTTGTCTTCCAGATGACTTTTTCCAAAGTGCATATAGAAAATCCTCCTTATGTCATGTTCCTGCAAAACTGATTCAGTTCAGTAATCAATGGTGTTCCTGCCCTGCAAAAAGCAGGGTATACTTATTTTTATTATACCAAACAAAGGGCTGGAATAAAAGTATTTCTGAAAAGAATGCTGATTTTTCAGAAATGATATGGTAAGATAGGTACATATTTGGATGAAGGAGTAAGGACATATGATCGATCAGTTTCGGACGGTTTACCGGGGTGGAACCGGGGAAATCGTGGAGAAGAAATCACGTTTTATTGCGACGGTGCGTCTGGTGGAATCTGAGGAGGAGGCACTTTCCTGCCTGGAAGCTCTGCGGAAAAAATATTGGGATGCGCGGCATAACTGTTTTGTGTATATTATTGGAGAAAATCAGGAGACGGTGCGCTGCAGCGACGACGGGGAGCCTTCCGGCACGGCAGGGCGGCCGATGCTCGATGTGGTACAGGGAGCAGGCCTCCGCAATGTGCTTGTTGTGGTGACGCGGTATTTCGGCGGTACGCTGCTGGGAACGGGCGGCCTGGTGCGCGCGTACTCGCAGGCGGTGCAGGAGGGGCTGGCAAACAGTGTTCTGATTGACGAGATCTGCGGCGTGCGGCTGTTGATTGAGACGGATTACAACGGCATCGGTAAAATCCAGTATCTGCTCGGCCAGCGGGGGATTCCGATTCTGGAATCCGAGTACACCGATCAGGTGAAAATCCGCGTTCTCGTTCCGAAAACGGAGGTGGACCGTCTCTGCGCGGAGATTACCGAGGGGACGAACGGAAAGGCAAAACTGGAAAAAGAAGAGGAGCTGTACTTTGCGCAGAACGACGGAGAGCTGATCTTCGGGGATGCGCTGACGCAGTATAAGAATCTGGAGGCAGAAGAATTAGGATAAAGGAGGATGCGACATGAGGTTTCCGGAAAATCTGAAAAAGGGCGGAACGATCGGCTTTGTGGCACCATCGTTTGGATGCACAACAGAGCCATACAAGTCCGCGTTTGCAAATGCACAGAAAAAATGGAAAGAGATGGGATATCAGCTGGATCTTGGGCCAAACTGCTATGCAGAGCACGGCATCGGAATCAGCGCGGCACCGGAGGAGTGCGGAAAAGAGCTGACGGAATATTATGTCAGTGAGAAGAATGACTGTCTGATTTCCTGCGGCGGCGGAGAGCTGATGTGCGAGGATCTCGATTACGTGGATTTTGAAAAGATCAGAAAGGCACCGGCGAAATGGTATCTCGGCTATTCTGACAATACGCATTTTACGTATCTTCTGCCGACCATCTGCGATACGGCGGCTGTTTACGGTCCGTGTGCGAGTGATTTCGGCATGGAGCCGTGGCATAAATCCGTAGCGGATGCGTTTGGCGTACTGACGGGAGAAGTGCGTACCGTCCGCGGCTATGAGGGATGGGAAAGAGACGATGCGAAGGGCAGAAGCGAGGAAAATCCGTATCTGCCGTACCAGATTACAGAACCGCGCGTTCTGCGCCGCTTCCCGGATGCGGACAGTGCATTTGAGGGACGGCTCATCGGCGGCTGTCTCGACTGTCTCGTCAATATTCTTGGAACGAAGTACGACGGAACGGTTGATTTTGTGGAAAAATATAAAGAGGACGGTTTTGTCTGGTTTCTGGAAGCGTGCGATCTGAACGTCTTTGCGATCCGCCGCGCAATCTGGCAGATGGAGCACGCCGGCTGGTTCCAATATGTGAAAGGCTTTTTGATTGGCCGCCCGCTGCAGTTCGGACAGAAATTCGGGGAACTCGACCAGTACCGCGCCGTGACGGATCTGCTTGGAAAATACAACGTGCCGATCGTGATGGATCTCGACATCGGACACCTTCATCCGGCGATGCCGCTGATCGTCGGAAGTTATGCGAAGGTGGCCGTGGAAGGAAATGAGATTGAAATTAAGATGGAGTGCCGTTAGAACGCTTTTGAAAAATATTTTCTCGAGCGGCAGGGCAGAGCCTGTGGGAAAATGTCTGCGCGCGTAGAAGAACTATCGGCGCATCCGGCAGATGCCGCGGAGCTTTTTGACATCGAGAATCGTGACCGTGCCGCGGGAGAGTGCGACGATGCCGTCTTTCTCGAACGACTTTAAGGTGCGGGAAACGACCTCTCTGGCACTGCCGAGGTTCCGCGCGATCTGCTCGTGCGTGGTGGAGAGCACCGGGGAACCGGTGCGGATGCGTTCATCCTCGAGATATCCGGCAAGGCGCTGGTCAAGCCGCGTAAAGAGGAGCTGGCCCATCGCCCACATGACTTCGGAAAAATGCTCCGTTGTTTCCCGGTAAATGTAGTTTTCAACGTAAATATTCTGATTTAACAGTCTGCGGAACGTGCTGGCCGGAGTGATGAGAACTTTCGTCTCCTCCTCGGCCTCAATCAGAATATCAAAGCTGATTTCCTGCATCGCACAGGAGGCAGACAGCGTGCAGACTTCGCCGGGACCGGTGGTAAACAGGGTAATTTCCCGCTGCTCGCCGGATTGGATAAAGATGCGGAGCTTGCCGGAGAGGACAAGCAGAACGCCGAGACAGTCATCGTCACAGCTGTAGAGAAAATTGCCGCGCTGATACGTCGTCAGGACGGAAGAGAGCACGAGTGTCTGCTGTTCATCGGCGGTAAGCTTTGAATAAAATGGATAATGCTCCTGAAAACAGGATTCCAGAAAAGATGACATAAATAAAACTCCTTTCGGAAGAAGAACGTTCTTTTGTAAACTACGGCAGCAGCCGTTTCTTCCATGATAGAAAAGAACAGAAAGAAATGCAAGAAAAAACGTATCGGTTTTTGTGCCGATACGTTTTTTCTTGCATTTCCAATATTACGCTGTTTATTTTACAGAGTTAATCAGCTCTTCCAGTTCCTCATAGGAAACGGCGCCGACGTTTTTCTTTACGAGCTCGCCGTTTTTGAAGAAAGCGAGGGTCGGAACGCTCATGACTTTAAAGGATCTTGCCAGCTCCGGTGCTTCGTCAACGTCTACTTTGTAGAACTGGATCTCCGGCATATCCTCAGCTGCCTCTTCGATGACCGGGGCGAGCATTTTGCACGGTCCGCACCAGGTAGCAAAGAAATCAACAACGGCAACGCCAGGTGCTGCCTGCAGAGCTTTTTC
>ERZ834382.1973-NODE-1973-length-15697-cov-10.437732_pt1 | contig 15697 bp, 7 predicted proteins | sample MGYA00519692_ERZ834382 | MGnify/ENA primary metagenome ERZ834382 (study PRJEB31850, sample SAMEA3708751) | human gut metagenome | biome: human gut; feature: human-associated habitat; material: faeces | place: China | collected 2014 ...
CATCATCGGCGTCATGGCCGTCATCGTCATCGTCGGTCTCGGCAACGGCATGACCCACATGATGCAGGACTTCTACTCCGACATGGGCAGCGATATTCTGTCCGTCAACATCATGACCGCCAGCACCCGCTCAGTGGAAGTGGACGATGTGTACAGGATCATCAATGAAAAGCCCGAGTATTATAAGGGCCTTTCGCCTATTGCCAGTGTCGGCGACACGCTGCGGGTGGCGGGCGAGAAGTACCGCCGCACCTACATCAGCGGCGTCAACGAAGATTACACGACCATCAACAACTACAAGGTGGCCAAGGGCCGCGGCATCCAGTACACCGATTTGATAGACAACAAGAATATCTGTGTCATCGGCGACTATGTGGACCGCAGGATCTTCGGCGGCAACGGTCTCGGTAGCACCCTCAAGGTAGGCGCCAGCGAGTACCGCATCGTGGGCGTGCTGGAAGGCCGCTCCAAACCCGCCTCTCAGTACGAGGGCGGCAACGACGACATTGTTCTTATCCCCTATACCACCCTGATGAGCGTCAACAACACCAGCAGTGTTAGCCAGTACTATGTGGTCCTGCAGGACGCGGACCACTCGGATGAGGCACAGGAGTTTTTGCAGTCGCGGCTCAAGAAGCTGGTCAGCAAGGACGACTATGTCTACGTCATGAGCCTGAGCGCAGCCATGAAGCAGATGTCCTCCATGATCAACGTCATGGTGGGCGTCCTGACGGCCATTGCGGGCATCTCGCTGCTGGTCGGCGGCATCGGCATCATGAACATCATGCTGGTGTCCGTCACCGAACGCACCCGTGAGATCGGTATCCGCAAGGCACTGGGCGCACAGGAGAGCACCATCCTGACCCAGTTCGTCGTGGAGGCCGGCGTCACGTCGGCGCTGGGCGGCTGCCTCGGCATCGTGCTGGGCTACGTCGTCTCGGCCATTATCAACCAGATCCTTCCGTATATCCTGACGGATATTACCCTGAACGTCACCCCCTCGGCGGACGCAGCAGCCATCGCCGTGGGCATCTCCTGCGGCATCGGTGTCCTGTTCGGCTTCCTGCCGGCCCGCCGTGCCGCCAGCCTGAACCCCATCGAAGCGTTGAGGTATGATTAACCTCTCCGTCAGCGCTGACGCGCTGCCACCTCTCCTATCGAGGAGAGGCCTTGGCATTCCGGAAAGCCTTCTCTCTTCGCCAGAGGCTCCCCTCGGTAGGGGAGCTGTCGAGCGAATGCGAGACTGAGAGGTTTATACACTTATAAGGAGTTTACCATGAAAAAACGATTCCTCGCATTCCTGCTGGCTGTCTGCGTGGCTGTTTCCATGCTGGTGCTGCCCGCTTCTGCGGTCGGCTCCAACGCGGCAGTCCAGACGGCGACGGCACTGGGCGGTCTGACCGCCGAGCAGGCCGGTTCTCTGGGTGCGCCCCTCACTCGTGGGCAGGCGGCCCGCCTCCTCACCGCATTCTCTGCTTACCGCGATACCACTACGGCACAGGGCCGCACCGGCCGCCTCTACAGCGATGTGGACAGCGACTCTCCCTATGCGGTCTACATCCGCACTGCCGTCCAGAACGGCTGGATGACCGGCTACTCCGACGGCAGCTTCCGCCCGGACAACACCGTCACGCTGGAAGAAGCCTGCACCATGGCGCTGCGCCTGCTGGGCTATGATGTGGCAAAGCTGGGCGGTACCTTCCCTACAGCTCAGCTCAGTAAGGCCAGCGCACTGGGCCTGCGCAATGAGATCAATGCCCGTCAGGGCGAGACTCTGACCCTCGAGCAGGGTACCGTGCTCTTCTACAACGCCCTCACCGCCATGAACGGCAGCGGTCAGGTCTACGCCTCCACCCTGGGCTTTGCCGTGAGCAACGGCCAGGTGGACATCTCTTCGGTCCTGCTGGACAACGTCAAGGGCCCCTTCGTGGCAGATGCTTCCACCGTCCTGCCCTTCGCCCCGGCGGCCATCTACCGCAACGACGAAGTCACCACCTCTGCGGCCCTCTCGCCCTATGATGTCTACTATTATAATGAGAGCGCCCGCACCGTCTGGATCTACAACAAGCGCGCCGCAGGCCGCGTGACGGCTGTCTCGCCCTCGGCCAGCGCTCCGACCTCTGTGACCGTGGCCGGCGTCACCTACACCATCGCCTCGCCCTCTGTGGCCTACCAGCTGTCTTCTCTGTCCGGCGGCGGCGTGGGCCAGGTGGTCACTCTGCTGCTGGGCATGAACGATGCAGCTGTCTCCGTCCTCACCGGCGACGCGGCAGACGCTGTGTTCTACGGCGTGGTCCAGTCCTCATCCCGCACCCTTGTGGAGACGAACAGCGCTGAGGTGCAGCAGGCTGTCTCGGTCATGTGTACCGACGGCACCGCCCGCACCGTCAATGTGAACAATAAGCTCAATTTCCCGGCCGGCAAGCTGGTGGAGATCAGCGTGGACGGTGACGGCGAAAGCGTCCAGTCCATCTCGCCCCGCTCGACCAGCGGCACCGTCAGCGCCGACGGTGCCGCGCTGGGCGACACCCCGTTTGCAGACAACGTGCAGATCATTGATACGACGTCGGAGGGTGTGGCTGGGGCAGTTCGCCCCAGCCGCCTATCGGGGGTGACTCTGAGCGAAAGCGACGTCCGCTACTACACCACCAATTCCGCAGGTCAGATCGACCGGGTCATCCTCGACGATGTGACCGGTGACCTGTGGGAGTATGCTGCGCTGGATTCTGTCCGCCGCCTGACGGACGAAGCCGCCAAGAAGATCGACAAAAAGATCAGCGACAAGGCACAGGACGCCGCAAGAGAGGCCGCAGGCCTCCCCGCTGCGACCACCACGACCACCACCAAGGTAGCCAAGACCGATGAGGAGACCTTCCAGGATGTGAAGAACATCCTTGTTCCCAGCACCAGCGATGTGCTCTACGGCCTCATCGACGGCAGTGTCGTCAGCTCTACCTGGAACACCCTTACCGGCAAGACGGACCAGCTGTTCAGCTATGTGCTCCGCCGCACCGGCGACAGCGTGGGCGGTACGCTGGGCGACTTCCTCAACTATCTGGGCGAGGGCGCGACCTATGTCTGCTACTCCGGCGGCAAGAAGGTGGCCTACAGCACCGCTACCAAGTACCCCATTATCGCAGGCGGCATCGCCATCGGCCGTTCTGCCGACGGCAAGGCCATCAACCGGATGCTCCAGCTCTCGCCGGTAGTCATCGATAAGCTGGGCGCAGCTTCGGTCATGAGCGGCGACAAGCGCTATGAGACCGCCGACGATATGCAGGTGTATCTGTGGTCGAACGGCCAGTATTTCGCCACCTCGCTGCCCAAGATCAACACCGAGGATTATAAGCTCATCGGCTGGTACGACAACTTCGGCTGCTCCGGCGGCAGGAAGATCCGTATCCTTGTGGCCGTCAAGACGAACTGAGCCTGAAATTTTCCAATCACAGAACAGCAGCCTCGCAGCAGATGAAGCGGGGCTGCTGTTTTATTCTCCTATTTGCCACACGCCCTATTTCGTGTTACAATAAAAACCAAAGAAATAGCGGAAAAAGGAGGTGCGGCAATGATACGCATTGCTCTGGTCGAGGACGAGGCAGAGGTGCGGGCGCAGCTTCAGGGCTATGTGCAGCGGCACACCCGGCAGTACGGCACCGAGTTTGCGGTGACGGAGTTCGCCGACGGCATGGAGCTGCTGGATGATTACCGCCCGGTGTACGACATCCTGTTTCTGGACGTGGAGATGAAGCATCTGGACGGCATGGAGACGGCCCGGCGGGTGCGGGAGCTGGACAAGGATGTCATCATCGTTTTTATCACGAATATGGCGCAGTACGCCATCGGCGGGTACGCGGTGGGCGCACTGGACTATGTGCTCAAGCCGGTGCCTTATTTTGCGTTTTCGCAGCAGCTGCGCAAGGCCGAAGAACAGCTGCGCCGCCGCGCACGGCATTATCTGGCCCTGCCGGTGGAGGGCGGGATGCGGCGGCTGGATTCGTCCCTCATCTATTATCTGGAAAGCGAGGGACACCGCGTCCATTTTTATACCGAAGAGGGCGATTTCGTGGCGGCAGGCACCCTGAAAGCCTTTGAGGAAAAGCTGGCCGAGCGGCCCTTTGCCCGCTGCAACAGCGGCTACCTTGTCAATCTGGCACAGGTGAAGAGCGTGCAGCAGGGGATGGTGCAGGTGGGACCCTACGAATTGCAGGTCAGCCGCCCCCGGCGGAAAGCCTTCCTCGCGGCGCTGGCCGACCACATCGGGGGTGAGGGTGCATGACGGCACTGCCCAGCATCCCGCGCCTGTATACGGCGCTGGCCGAGTGTCTGGCCGTGGGCATCTACGCCCTGCCGCTGGGCATCCGCTTCGGCAAAACGGCCACCATCGCTGCCAGTGCGGCATGGGCGCTGGCCCTGAGTGCTTTTTTGCAGGCCACGGGCAGCGTTCCGCTGGCGTGGTGGATCCCCTGCATGGCGGCAGCTGTGGGGATACAGTATTTATACCTCTGGGTCACCCGCACCATCTCCCTGCTGGAAGCGGGCTATGTCTGCGCCCGGGCCTTCGTTCTGGCAGAGCTGGCGGCCAGCGCCGAGTGGCAGCTGCACTGCTTCCTCTGGCCTCAGCGCAGCGGGGCCGACGGCCTGTCACTGCTGCTTCTGGTGGTGGTCTACGGCGGCGTTTTCGGCTGCATCTGGGTGCTGGAGCATAAGCACAAAAGTCCCAAGGGCCATATCGTCATCAGCGGAAAAGCGGCCCTCGTGGCCGTCGTCATGGCGGCGATGGTCTTCGCGGTGAGCAACCTGCTGTTCTTGGGCGACCGCGAGGTGGACATGAGCGTCTACTACATCCGCACGCTGGTGGACATCTGCGGTGTGCTCATCCTGACGGTCCAGCACGAGCAGCTGCGGGAGGCGGCGCTCCACAGCGAGCTTGCCGCCATGGACGAGGTGCTCCACCGCCAGTACGAGCAGTACAAGCGGAGCAAGGAGGGCATCCGGCTCATCAACAGCCGCTATCATGAGCTGAAAATTCAAATCGCGGACATCCGCGCCGAGCGCGACCGGGCCAAGCAGGACGCGGCTCTGGCCCGGATGGAGAGCGGCCTCCGGCAGTATGAGGCCGAGAACAAGACCGGCAACCCGGTATTGGATACCCTGTTGACCGCCAAAAGCATGGACTGCCAGCAGCGCGGCATCAACATGACCAGCGTGGCCGACGGCAGCCAGCTGGGCTTTCTGAGCACGCGGGAGCTGTGTACCCTCGTGGGTGCGCCGCTGGACAACGCCATCGAGAGCGTGCTGGCCGAGCCAGACCCCGAAAAGCGTCTGCTGCGGGTGGCCATCTACAACCAGAGCGGTTGCGTGATGCTCCGCTTCGAGAACTACTGCGCCCAGCCCGTGGAGCTGGGCGCGGACGGTCTGCCCGTCCACAACGCCCACGGCGGCTACGACCTGCAGGGCGTGCAGGCGGCCGCCCAGCGCCACGACGGCACCATGACCCTTCATTGGGCCGACGGCTGGTTCACCCTGCGGATCCTGCTGCCGGTCCCGGAAAAGTAAAATATAATAGGAATAACCTCTCAGTCTCGCTGCTGCTCGACAGCTCCCCTGGCGAGGGGAGCCTCTGGCGAAGAGAAAAAGCTTTGCGTTATGCCAAGGCCTCTCCTCGATAGGAGAGGTGGCATCGCGTAGCGATGACGGAGAGGTTTTGTCATTCTGCACAATGAAATCGTCCTCGGAATTGTGGATTAGCACAATAAAATTTGAAACCAAATTGAAACTTCTGCAAAATATGCCTCCAAAATGACAGATTGTGAAGATGTTTATGAATTTTCTTTGAATCCATTTATAATAGAGGCAACGCTCCGGGAGCTGTACCCGGAAAATATGGATTCAGAATAAGGAGGAAGAAAATTATGTTGTCCATCAATATGGATGATGTAATGCAGGTAGTTTCGAACATTCAGAACTATCTGATTGCATTCGGCGTCGTCCTCGTACTCGCGCTCCTCGTGATGTTTGCGGTGCGGAAGATGCCCAAAGCGAAAAAGAAGATGATTCGTGCGCAGTCCGGCCTCGCCATTCTGCTGGCGCTGGCGATTGTCGTCAACCTCATCTGCACCGGCCCCATGTCCACCATGCTGGACCTGGTCTCCGGCGAAGGCTCCATCAGTGAGGAGACTTCCGCAGAGGCCACCGAGCTGGTCAACGAGATCACCCAGGAAGGCATCGTTCTGGCTCAGAACGATGACAACATCCTGCCTGTGGCTTCCGGCTCCAAGCTGAACGTCTTCGGCTGGGCTTCCACCAGTCCCTGCTACGGCGGCACCGGTTCCGGCGCTCTGAACGACGCTTACCCTGTCACCGACCTGCTCACCGGTCTGCATGATGCAGGCATCGAGACCAACGACGAGCTGAGCAAGTTCTACACCGATTACTGCTCCACCCGCCCCAGCGTCGGCATGGCACAGCAGGACTGGACTCTGCCCGAGCCGAATGTCAGCCTGTACACCGACGAGATGATGGCAAACGCCAAGGAGTACTCTGACACCGCTATGGTGGTCATCACCCGCGTCGGCGGTGAGGGCGCAGACCTTCCCACCGATATGTCTGCTGTCGTGGACGGCAGCTGGGTCCGCCGTGTGGCAGATTACCGTGGTTCTCAGCGCGGCGCCGGCTACTACAACGGCACTTACGATGACAGCCTGAACGAAGGCAATGACTGGGATAAGGGCGACCACTTCCTGCAGCTGTCCAACCGCGAGGAAGAGCTCATCGACCTCGTTACTTCCAACTTCGGCAACGTCATCGTCGTTTACAACGGCGCAAACGCTTTCGAGATGGACTGGGTCAAGAACTACCCCCAGATCAAGGGCGTCCTGCTCTGCCCCGGCACCGGCCAGTCCGGCTTTGAGGGCTTTGGCCGCGTGGTCGCCGGTGAGGTCAACCCCTCCGGCCGTACCGCTGACACCTATGCTGCTGACCTGACCGCTTCTCCGTGGTGGAACAACTTCGGCGACTTCAAGTACACCAACGCTTCCGAGTTCAATTCCAACGCAAGTATGTTCGACCCCGAGGGTACCACTCCCTCCTTCGTCAACTACGTTGAGGGCATCTATGTCGGCTACAAGTTCTATGAGACCGCCGCCGATGAGGGCCTTATCGATTATGACAAGGAAGTTGTCTATCCCTTCGGCTACGGCCTGAGCTACACCACCTTTACTCAGAAGATGAGCGACATCACCAGCGACGGCAGCAGCCTGAAGTTCTCTGTCACCGTCACCAATACCGGCTCTGCTGCCGGCAAGGATGTCGTGGAGATCTATAATGATCCTCCGTACACCAACGGCGGCATTGAGAAGGCTTCCGCAAACCTGCTGGACTTCGCCAAGACCAGCGAGCTTGCCCCCGGCGAGAGCGAGACCATCGACTTCACCATCCCGGTCGAGGATCTGGCTTCCTACGATTACAAGAACAACGGCTGCTATGTGCTGGAGGCTGGCGATTACATCATCAGCACCAACTCTGACTCCCACAATGTTCTGGATTCCAAGACCTACACTGTCGCCTCCGACATCGTTTACAACGAGTCCAACAAGCGCGAGAGCGACGAGGTCGTGGCAACCAACCAGTTCGATTTCGCCGAAGGCGAGATCGCCTATCTGTCCCGTGCAGACGGCTTTGCAAACTACGACGAGGCCATTGCCGCTCCTGCTACCTATGAGATGAGCGATGAGGTCAAGGCTGGCTTCGAGAACTGCTTCACCTACACCGAGTCCGGCTACGAGAAGGACGAGAACCCCAACGCAGAGGACATCACCACCGGCGCAAAGAACGGCCTCAAGCTGGCTGACCTGCGCGGCGTGGATTACAACGATTCCAAGTGGGATGACCTGCTGGATGAGATGAGCATTGATGACCTGCAGCAGACCATCGGCTTCGGCGGCTATCAGACTGCAGCCGTGGACAGCATCGGCAAGGTGCGCACCAACGACTGTGACGGCCCTGCGTCCATCAACAACAACTTCACCGGCGTCGGTTCTGTCGGTTTCCCGGCTGCTACCCTCATCGGCATGACCTGGAGCAAAGATCTGGCCCACGACTTCGGCGACAGCATCGGCAAGATGGCCAACGAGATGAACACTTCCGGCTGGTATGGCCCGGCTATGAACATCCACCGCACCGCTTTTGCAGGCCGTAACTTCGAGTACTACTCTGAGGACGGTGTCCTGTCCGGTGCTATGGCCGCAAACGCCATCGCAGGCGCACAGGAGCACGGCGTCTACGCTTACATGAAGCACTTTGCCCTGAATGATCAGGAAGGCAACCGTAACTGCATGGCGGCTACCTGGTCCAACGAGCAGGCGATCCGCGAGATCTACCTCAAGCCCTTCGAGATGTCTGTCAAGGATGCTGACTGCCACGCTGTCATGTCTTCCTTCAACTACATCGGCAATCGCTGGGCTGGCGGCTGCTCTGAGCTGCTGCAGAACGTCCTGCGCGGCGAGTGGGGCTTCCTCGGCTTCGTCGAGACCGACTACTTCGGTGTCTACGGCTACATGACCGCCGATCAGGCTGTCCGCAACGGCGGCGACCTGATGCTCTGCACCACCGGCAACGATTACAACAACGTGACCGTTCTGACCAACAGCAGCAAGCAAGCAATGCGCACCGCCGCCAAGAACATCCTCTACACCGTGGTCAACAGCCGTGCTTATGAGGCTGAGAACCTGAACCCCGGCATGGCAAAGTGGAAGGTCATCATGATCGGCGCTGACGTCGTGGTCGCGCTGCTCATCGTTGGCTTGGAGTACACCGCCATCAAGAACTACAAGAAGCGCAAGGAAGAAGAGGAAGAAGTCTAAACCGGACCCTCTCTCCATGCAGCACCTGAACTGAACCAACGGCAAAGGCCCGCTGCACCAGACAGCGGGCCTTTGCCCTGCTCAGGATAAAATGAGGAAAATGCGATGAAGCATACCGACATCATCCAGAAACTGAACTTAGAGCAGAAATGCGCTCTGCTCTCGGGCGAGACCGTCTTTACCACCCGCGCTCTGCCGGGCAAGGGCATCCCGGCCATCACCCTTTCGGACGGCCCCAACGGTGTCCGCAAGCAGGCCGGTGCCGCCGACCATCTGGGCCTCAACCCCAGCGTTCCGGCAACCTGCTTTCCGACCTCTTCCGCCACTGCGTGCAGCTGGGATGAGAAGCTGGGCGAAGCCGTCGGCGAGGCACTGGGCGAGGAAGCTGCCGCACAGGAAGTGGCTGTCCTGCTCGGCCCCGGCCTGAACATCCAGCGCAGCCCCCTCTGCGGCCGTGACTTCGAGTATTTCTCGGAAGACCCCATCCTCGCGGGCAGGATGGCCGCCGCCTATGTGCGCGGCATCCAGAAAAACGGCATCGCTGCCTGCCCCAAACACTTTGCGGTCAACAGTCAGGAGCTGCGCCGCATGGCCAGCGACTCGGTGCTCGATGAGCGCACCCTGCGGGAGCTGTATCTGACCGGCTTCGAGATCGTGGTGAAAGAGGCAAAGCCCAAGACCATCATGACCTCCTACAACCTCATCAACGGCACCTACGCCAACGAGAATGCCCACCTGCTGCAGGACATTCTGCGGAAGGACTGGGGCTTCGACGGGGCCGTCGTCACCGACTGGGGCGGCTCCAATGACCACGCCCTCGGCGTGAAGAACGGCTCCACCCTCGAAATGCCCTGCCCCGGCGGCGACTCCATCCGGGAGCTGATGAAGGCTGTACAGGACGGAAAAATTTCCGAGGCCGACGTGGACGCCCGCCTCGACGAGATGCTGGAACTGGTGCTTTCCACCCACGCTGCGGTGGAAAAAGCGCCCCGCACCTTCGACGCTGCCGCGCACCATAAGCTTGCCCGCCGCGCGGCCGCAGAGAGCATCGTTCTGCTCAGGAACGAGGGCGGCATCCTGCCGCTCAAGCCCAATGAGAAGCTGGCCGTCATCGGCGACTTTGCCGAGACGCCCCGCTATCAGGGCGCAGGCTCCAGCGCCGTCAATGCCCTGCAGGTGGACACCCTGCTGGAGAGCATCAAGGCTGACAACAGCGGCATCACCTTTGTGGGCTATGCCTCCGGTTTCGAGCGTCAGGGTGCAGCTGACGCCGAGAAGCTGGAAGAGGCTGTGGCCCTCGCAAAGAAGGCGGACACCGTTCTGCTCTGCCTCGGCCTCGATGAGCTGCGGGAGAGCGAAGGCCTTGACCGCGCCGACATGAAGCTGGCCGAGAACCAGCAGCAGCTTCTGGCCGCTGTGGCTGCCGTCAACCCGAACGTCGTCGTTCTGCTGAGCGCCGGTGCGCCGGTGGAGACGCCGTGGGTCGGCCAGTGCAGGGCGCTGGTCTACGGCGCACTGGGCGGACAGGCAGGCGCCGGCGCAGCCGCAGACATCCTCACCGGCAAGCTCTGCCCCTGCGGCAAGCTGTCCCAGACCTGGGCGCAGGCTCACGACGACACCCCCGCCAAGGCGAACTTCGGCGGCGAGGGCCGGAACGTGGAGTACCGCGAGGGCCTGTATGTGGGCTACCGGTACTATCAGACCGCCGGTGTGCCGGTGGCGTTCCCCTTCGGCTACGGCCTGAGCTATACCACCTTCGAGTACAGTGATCTGAAGGCAGACGAGAAGGGCGTGACCCTCACCGTCACCAACACCGGCAGCTGTGCCGGTGCCGAGATCGTCCAGCTCTACGTCGCAAAGCAGGACGCAAAAATCTTCCGCCCGGCGCAGGAGCTGAAGGGCTTTGCAAAGGTCTTCCTCGCCCCCGGCGAGAGCAGGACGGTGAGCATCGCTCTGGACGACAAGGCGTTCCGCTACTGGAACGTCAAGACTGACCGTTGGGAAGTCGAAGGCGGAAGCTATCAGCTCCGCGTGGGTGCATCCAGCGAGGACATCCGCCTGACGGCGGAAGTCTCCGTCAAGGGGACCAACGCTCCCGCCCCCTACGAGGGTCTCGACCTGCTCCACTACGTCTCCGGCCAGATCAGCTATGTGACCGACGCCGAGTTCGAGGCTCTGCTGGGCCATCCGATCCCGGAGGATGTCGTCCGCATCGACCGGAACATGACGCTGGGCGAGATGGACCATGGCCGCAGTCCGCTGGGCTGGGTGGCACAGAAGGTGCTGCGCTGCCGTCTGGACAGCAGCTTTGCAAAAGGCACCCCCGACCTGAACACCGTGTTCCAGTATAATATGCCGCTGCGCGCGCTGGCCAAGATGACCAACGGCATGGTGAGCATGGGCATGGTGGACGGCCTCGTCTGGGAGCTGAAAGGCTTCTGGCTCGTGGGCATCCTTCGGGTCATCTATGAGTTCGTCAAGAATCTCATCCTGAACAGCCAGATGGAAAACCGGCTCAAAAACAGCTGAAAGGAATAAGGCCATGAATTTCTGGAATAACTTTGCCGCAAAGCATCCGGCCGCGGCCAAATGGGTGCGGGAGGGCGGACTGTTCGTCATCGTGTCCAACCTCATCACCGTGTTCAAATATCTGCTTCTGCAGTTCCTGCCCAAGGCATTTGCAAGCCTGCCGGTGGTGGACTTCGGCTGGCCGGGCATCGACATCACCCTGTTCGGCGAGACCTTCAAGTGGAACATCCTCGGCTATGACGCGGCCCACGGCGGCCTGCCCTACTTCTGCGCCTACATGGTGGCCATGGTCATCGGCGAGTGCATCAATTTCCCCATCCAGCGCAGCCTCGTCTTCCGCAGCAAGGGCAACCTCGCCAAGCAGATCGGCTGGTATCTGCTGGCCTTCTGCCTCATCACCTGCATCGTCAACTCCATCAACTGCATCTGGGTGGCTGTGGCCGGTCTGCTGGTGCCTGATTTCATCTACAACATCGGCACCACGGTACTCAACGGCGGCATCTCGATGATCATCTTCTTCTTCGTGAACAAGATCATCTTCCCCGAAGGCGAAGCCGCAAAATAATCTGTCATCTTCTTTGTTTTCATCATTTTCTTCATCCGAACCAACAGGCCGTCCTCCTCTGGAGGACGGCCTGTTGGCATATTGAGCGGTTTTGGACGCTGCAAAGGACGAAATTTCGGTCATAGGGGAAGAATCTGCCCAGGGGTCTTGCACTTTGATGCTTTACTGTGGTAAAATCGGGCCGTGCTTTTATCATAGAGGAAAAAAGCACCAAAGGGGGAACGTATATGAGTGAGATCTGTATCATCGTCACCATCGTCGTCTATCTTGCGGCCATGCTGCTGGTGGGTTTCGCCTACAGCAAGACCAACAACGACAGCACCGACTTCTACCTTGGCGGCCGGAAGATGGGGCCGCTGGTCACGGCCATGAGTGCCGAGGCCAGCGATATGTCCAGCTGGCTGCTGATGGGGATGCCGGGTCTGGCCTATCTGACAGGCATTGCCTCGCCGGGCTGGACAGCCATCGGCCTTGCGCTGGGTACCTGGCTCAACTGGCTCATCGTGGCCCGGCGGCTCCGCCGCTATTCGGCCAACCTCGACGCCATCACAGTACCGCAGTTCCTGTCGCTTCGCTTCCATGACCAGCGCAACCTGCTGAACGCTCTGGGCGCGGTCATCATCATCGTCTTCTTCGTGCCGTATACGGCCTCGGGCTTTGCGGCCTGCGGCAAGCTGTTCCACAGTCTCTTCGGCGTAGATTATATGGCGGCAATGCTGGTGTCGGCCCTCGTCATCGTGGGCTATACCATCCTCGGCGGCTTCCGCGCCGTCACCACCACCGACCTCATCCAGTCGGCGGTCATGTCGCTGGCCCTCATCGCGGTGCTGGGCTACGGCATCGTCGTGGCCGGCGGCTGGGGTGCTGTTGTCGAGAACGCCCAGAGCCTTTCCGGCTACCTGACCATGACGGCCAGCCACGACGCCGTGACCGGCGGGGCCACATCTTACAGCCTGCTGGACATCGTCTCCACCATGGCGTGGGGTCTCGGCTACTTCGGTATGCCCCACATCCTGCTCCGCTTCATGGCCATCGAGGACGAGAAGAAGCTGGTGCTCAGCCGCCGCATTGCCACCGTCTGGGTGGTCATCGCCATGGCGGCGTCCATCGTCATCGGCATGGTGGGCCTCGGCATGACCAGGGCCGGTGCGCTGGAATTCCTCAGCGGCTCGTCCAGTGAGACCCTCATCGTCCACATCGCCAGCCTCATCAGCCAGCACGGCGTGCTGGCGGCAGTTCTGGCCGGACTCATCCTTGCAGGCATCCTGGCGGCCACCATGTCCACGGCAGACAGCCAGATGCTGGCCGCTGCATCCAGCGTGTCCCAGAACATTTTGCAGGAGTTCGGCCACCTCAAACTGAGCGAGAAGCAGAGCCTCTTCGCCGCCCGCCTGACCATCATCTGCGTCAGCGTGGTGGGCGTGGTGCTGGCCCGCGACCCGGATTCCAGCGTCTTCGGCATCGTCAGCTTTGCGTGGGCCGGTTTTGGCGGCTCCTTCGGCGCTGTCGTCCTCTGCGCCCTGTTCTGGAAGCGCTGCAACTGGCAGGGCGCTCTGGCCGGTATGCTCTGCGGCGGCCTGATGGTCTTCGTCTGGAAGTACCTCGTCAGCCCGCTGGGCGGCGTCTTCGGCATCTATGAGCTTCTGCCCGCCTTCCTCGTCTCGCTGGCCGTCTGCGCGGTGGTCAGCCTCGTGACCCCGGCTCCGGAGGCCGACATCCTTGCCGAGTTCGACGCGGCAAAATAACCGGTAAAAACAAGAGGAGGGCCTGTGCTGAAACCCGGCACAGGCTCTCCTTTTATACTTGTGTGACGCTTCCGTGTTCCACCCGGTATACCTTGTCAAACTGCTTCATGAACGCCCCCGAGACGTCGTGGGTGATGGCCACCACCATGCAAGGGAGAGCGAGCAGATTTTCCATGATCTGTCCGCTGGTGTCGGGGTCGAGGCTGGCGGTGATCTCGTCGGCGATGATGAGGTCGTACCGGCGAAGCGCCAGCCGTGCGATGCCGATGCGCTGGCGCTGCCCGCCCGAGAGATTCTTGCCGTTCTCGCTGATGAGGGTGTCGAGGCCGTCGGGCAGGGTGCTTACCCAGTCGGTGAGGCCCGCCATCCCGATGGCGTGGGAAAGCTGAGCCTCGGGGAAGTCCGCGCCGAGGCAGATGTTGCTGCGGAGGGTGTCATTGAAGAGATAGGTTGTCTGGGCAATGTAACCTACCCGCTGGTAGAGGCTCTGACGGTCGATGTCCCGCAGCGGCTGGCCGTTGAAGAGGATGCTGCCGGTATAGTCTGGGTAGTACTGGAACAGCAGCTTTGCCAGTGTAGACTTGCCGCAGCCGCTTTCGCCCACGAGGACGGCTTTTTCCTGCCCGGAGACCGTCAGCCGGACGCCGCGCAGCACCGGTGCAGCGGCCCCGGGGTAGGAAAAGCCGGTGTCCTTGCACTCGATGTGCTCGAGTTTACCGATGGCCCGACCTGCAGAGACTTTTTCCGGGCCGGACATGGCTGCTTCCAGCCGCTGACGGATGCCCTTCGAGGATCTGACCTTGGCCCAGCACTGGGCGATCTGATTACAGGGCGTGATGACGAAGTTCGCCATGCTGGCGGCGGTGGAGACGGTGCCCATCGTCAGCCGCCCGTCGAAAGCGAGAAAAAGGCCCACTAGCATGACGATGGGGAAGATGAGGTTGCTGATGAGAGAGGTGTTGACCACCATGGCGTTGAGGCTCTGCTGGTAGGCTTGCTCGCTGTCGCGGGCCTGCCGGGCAGCATCTCGGTGGCGGGCGGCATAGGCGTCCTCCCGCAGAAAGCCCCGGATGACCTCGAACCCGCCCAGAAGCTCCTTGAGCTGCTGGGTGTAGCCCGCCATCTGGAGCGAAAAAGCGTCTCGGGAGGCTTTGAGCCGCTCATTCATCTTCCGGGGCAGGACCAGCGGTGGCACGGTCACAAGCAGGATGGCCGCCAGCATCACCGGGCTGATGTAAAGGTACATCCCCAGCGCACAGAGCATGATGCCGCCCCAGAACGCGATGTTGAAGAGGGACATATAATAGTCGTCGTAGAGGGTGCGCAGGTCGGTGGTCAGCAGGGAGAGATAGGCTGCGTCGCCCTCCCGCTGATATTGGGACACCGGGCGGCGCAGCACCCGCTCCATGACCTGTCCCCGCACCTGCTCCACGGCGCCGCAGGCGAGTTTTGTAAAGGAGCGGCGGCTCAGCCGTTCGAAAAACCAGCTGGTGAAGGTGATGAGGAACACCAGCCCCATATAGCCCAGCGCCTCCTGCTTGCTCTTGGAGTCGATGAGCCACTTGAGCTGGAAGTTTTTCAGCGGCGCGAAAAAGGATACCGCCGCTGTAAAGAGCGCGAAGAGCATGAGCTTCACCCAGTGGTGTCGGAAGTAGTCGTTGACCGTTGCTTTTTTCATGCGCAGTATCCTCCGCAGAGTACTATAAAACGAGATGGATCACAAGAAAGACCCCTCCGACTTCCTTTTTGCGGGAGATCGGAGGGGTCTTGATCTTATGGCCTTATGTAAGAGGCGCTGTCAGCTTACAGCTGGGGGCCGGCGGAGACCAGAGCCTTGCCGTGCTCGTTGCCCTCGTACTTTGCGAAGTTCTTGATGAAGCGGCCAGCCAGATCCTTGGCCTTCTCTTCCCACTGAGCGGCATCTGCGTAGGTGTCGCGGGGGTCGAGGATGGCGGGGTCAACACCGGGCAGAGCGGTGGGGACCTCAAAGTCGAAGT
>ERZ834382.1988-NODE-1988-length-15551-cov-3.196631_pt1 | contig 15551 bp, 9 predicted proteins | sample MGYA00519692_ERZ834382 | MGnify/ENA primary metagenome ERZ834382 (study PRJEB31850, sample SAMEA3708751) | human gut metagenome | biome: human gut; feature: human-associated habitat; material: faeces | place: China | collected 2014 ...
ATTGATTATAAAATATTTAAGTATGTATTTTTAAGATGGTTAAGAATATTGCCAAAATAACCAATATAGTTACCGGAAGATATCAAATCAGTATTTTGTAAATCATTTCCAGGTCCAGTTGTCAAACTAGGTGAACCTATAGGGATCACTCTTTGCTGCATATTCATGAAACGGGCACCATATTTAAGAGGACCTAATTCCCCATCGGAGACGCCGTAAGGATTGGTATTGACAGCTTCATAATCACAAGCTGACATAGAACAAAGTGCCAAAAGCAGAATTATATATTTTTTCATATTCAATTCCTTTATTTATTTTAGAATCCAAATTTCAAACTCAATCCATAAGTAGACTGGCTGGGTAACATAAAGTAATCGTATCCTTGACCAAAAGTACCAGTGGAAGCTGTTAGTTCAGGATCATAAGGGGCCTTATTGTATATCATCCATAAATTAGTACCGTATACTGACAAGCTCAAATTATTAACAGTTCCTTTAAACCATTTATTGGGGAAAGTATAAGTTAGTCTGGCTTCCTGCAATCTCACATTAGTTGCTGAGTATGTATAGTAGGCATCCAAATTAGAAACTGCATCATAATAAGTTTTTGGATCAACTTTGAAATATCCTAATGATACACCACCTGCATCACGTGCATCTGCTGATGCTTCAGATACTCCATATCTGTCTAACATAGCTTGTGTTTTAGATATTACGATTCCTCCAATACGAGCTGTGAACAACAAGTTAAGATTAAATCCTTTGTAACTAAATCCATGCTGCCATCCCAAATTCCATTTAGGGTTCACGCTACCTAGCTTGTAGGGTGAGGTGGTTTCTGTAGTTAATGCCTGACCTGGCTGATAGTCTATATAATTATCACCATCTCTTTTTAGCCATTCATTTGCATATACAGTACCAATTTCTCCTCCTTCTCTCAAACGGAAACGCCCAACCTGAATATCCGTTAAATCTATCAAGGTATTTGTTACCGGATTCAAGACATCGCGTGCCAATTGGATAATTTTATTTTTATTTGTCGTTGCAGTGAACGTTGTACTATAATTAAAATTACCAAATTTCTTGTCAAATCCTAAACTTAATTCAAGTCCTCTATTTTGGACATTACCAGCTTGTACAAACATATATTCAAAATTACTACCCAATGTAGCTTTCAGTAACTGATTATATGTATTTGAATGATAATACGTAACTCCGAAAGTTATTGTATTATTAAACCATTTGGAATCAAGACCTACTTCATAAGAACGAGTTCTTTCAGCTTTCAGATTGGAAATCGGATAATATTTAAAAGGTTTAAAGGTTCCTCCTTCAAGTTCGTGAGTGAGAGTTCCGGGAGTTAATCCTGTATAAGGGATCGGCGAACCTACCTCTGTATAGGAAGCTCTGACTTTCAGGAAACCTAAAGTTGGCTCTAATTTTTCTTTAATATTATTGGGTAACAGTTCAGTAACGATGGCAGACAAACCAACTGAAGGATAGAAAATCCACGGATCATCACTGTTTACCAATTGAGAAGGCTTATCGGCTCTCCCTGTCAAGGTTAGGTATAAGGCCGAATTCCATGATACCTCAGCAGAAGCAAATACAGCAAAATTTCTCCTGCGGCTGTCTCCACCGGTTTGACTTGCGGTGCTCTGCGTCGGGTCTATATTGCTATATACAAATTTATTCGGTACTAATAGCAACTGCCCTCCATATCCACGTCCTTTTGTATCATATTCTTCGAAAGAAGTTCCTGCATTGATCGTAGCATGATAGATTTCAGCAAACTGTTTATCGAAGTTTACCATTATATCTGCATATTTCTGTCGAAACGTCTCGTTAGAGTATGTATAGCGTCCGTTTGTACTAGCATATGTGTTTATGGTAGATGCATAACGTTTATCTTCCTTTTCAGTATATGTATTATCTAAACGTACACGACCTGCCACATTCAAATAGTTGGTAATATCGTACTTTAAAGAGGCATATAACATATAACGGTCTTTTACTTCCGGACGAATGTTACGATAGGCAATCCAATATGGGTTTTGTATATCCATACCAAAATCTCCGGGACTCCATTGCTGTTGAGAATATCCGAGTTCACTATTATAGCGTTCAAAATACTTCTCTTTCTCAAAATCTTCACCGCGCGGATATAAGTATGCGCCAACAATTGGATTAAAATAAGTTCCATAAGAAATCATATTGTTATAATACTCACGTATATAACTTGCAGATGCATCTAATGTCAACTTATCATTCAAGAATTTAGCAGTATTTCTCAATGTCACATTGTAACGGTGGTACTTGTTATTGGGGACAATACCATCAGAATTTACAGCAGCAATCGAAAAATAAGTCTGATTCTTATCGTTTCCGGTTGAAAGATTAAATGAATTATTAAAGGTTGCCCCTAATTCAAAGAAGTCTTTAGGATCATACGATGATTGATTTTCCAGTTTATCTCCCCACGAATAATAGTTTCCTGATATTCCATATCTATTTTGGAATTTAGGCATTGTGAGCGGTGTCATAAACTCTACTGAAGAAGATACATCTATACGCATTTTTCCAGCTTCGCCTTTCTTCGTATTGATTAAGATTACTCCATTTGCTGCACTTGCTCCATACAATGCTGCAGCAGACGGTCCAGTCAATACTGACACACTTTCAATATCATCCGGATTGAAATTGGCGATACCTTCACCTGAAGTTCTGCCGCTTCCGAATCCTGTTCCGTCGCCAGTTCTGTCAGCTTGATTACCAATTGGTACACCATCAACTACATATAGAACATTGTTATCTCCGCTAATAGATTTGTTACCACGCATTGTAACACGAGTACTACCTCCTACACCGGAAGCACTGCGTTGTATATTCACACCAGCCACTTTTCCGTTTAGACTATTGACGAAGTTAGCATCCTTTACGGAAGTTAAAGCATCATTGTTAACTTTCTGCACATTATAGCTAAGTGCTTTTTCAGAACGTTTGATACCCAAAGCAGTAACAACAACTTCATCCAATTTTTGCGTATCTTCACCCATTATTATTTTCAGTGGTTGGGCGTTGGCCAACGTGATTGCTTGGGAGTAATGAATTTATAGCTGTTTTCATACTTCTTTATGTTCTATTTTTAAGAATAGCCAGGTAGTCAAAGTCTATGAAATCTAATAAATAGCAAAAAAAATGTATAATTTATTGCAAGATTATGCGATGTGTTTGCATAAAACAATTGCTTAGTGCATAAAAATGCCATCTTCAATTCTATGAAAGAGCTTTAAAATATACGAACGGAGCAGTCGTTGGTTTAAAAGGAACGGCATTTTGGTTTTAAAGGAAACACCAGTTCCTTTAAAACCAAGATAAATATGGGGACTTTGAAAGAACTTTTTCTCTATTTGATTTAATTTTTCGCTTGATTCTGAAATGATAATATGATTCTATATATTGTTATTTATATTAAAACGCCTGTATTTTAAACGATTTAATAACCATATAATTATTAATAACGTTTATTTAAATCAAGCCGTTGAATACAAATCAAGAATAAAGGTTTTATTTCTAATTCTTATATAGTTTAGTGTAATATATTACATTCTAGACACATTAAATATGCATTTTTTTAAGAATGTGCTGATTTTACTGATTTCATGTTTTCTATTATTTATAAAATGCGACATTACAAGATATGATTAACCATATGGTTAATCATATCTTGTAATGATATTAGACACAATGAGATTTTTCTATAATTCATCATATTATCGTATACTCATTTATTTTATGCCTATGCAATAAACACAAAAAGTAGCGTTGTGCATACAATTTGCATGCACCATTCAAATTTACATTTTATTATCGAAATTAGTCAGTAGTCGAGCATTTCTAATCCTCTCTTCCTTTTCAAAACATGCTAAATAATTCTCAGTAACAGTTAAATTAGAGTGACCAAGACTTTCTGAAATATAAGACGTTTTGGCTCCACCACGTTTTAGTACTGTCGCAAATGAATGTCTTGCTGTATAAGTAGTCAGTTGAGCAATACCTGTACCTTGGGCTATTTTTTTTAATTTTCTATTACATTTAGTAACGATACGACGCACTAATTTGATCTTTTCAAAAGCATCTTCATTCCCTTTGGCATATTTAAAAATATAGGTTTGTGGGCTTATATTAGGGTTTCCCCACTTATGAATGATATCCCACATCTCAGGAGTTATAGTAGCACGTATTTCTTTACTATGTTTAGTAGTCCTGGATGTTTTGGAACGTATAAAACAGATTTCTCCATCTACAATATTTGAGTACTGGAGAAATAACAGATCCATAAAATTAATTCCATTACATAAATAAGAGAAGAACCATAAATCACGAAATTCCTCTAATTCATTGGTAGAATCCTGGAAAGACATGACTCTTTTTATCTCAGGAAGAGTGAGAGCCAGCTTTCGACCATGTCCTTCTGGTATTTCATATTTATTCTTTCCAAAAGGAAATGATGATTCTTTCAGTATTCCATCTCGTACTGCACGGTTTAATATGCACTTTAAGGTTCGAAAATAAATACTCACACTTGAATAGCTCTTACCGTTAGAAATCCAAAACCGCTCACAGTGCTTCAGCCACTCCACAGTAATTCTGTCTAATGGAATATTGGTACCACCAAAACATTCTAAACTCTTCAAAGCACTTCGATAATTTAAATATGTACTTGCCTGCTCATTATCCTCTAATTCCTTCATCTTTAATTCGAAAGCTGTACGCAGATTGATTTCTTTCGTATGCCTTCCAAGTCTGATACTCAATATTTCAAAACTAAATTCTCCTTTTTGGATAAGTTCGCTAACTTGTTGTTTTATAATAGAAAAACTACTTTCGATATCAGTCCTTACCTCCATTAATAACTGACTTTTTGCCTTTAACAATCTATCCCAGTCTTCTTTTGACAATTCTTTCCCCGTAGAATAATATTTCTGCTTTCTCCTAAATACGACTTGAACTTTAACTGGAAATAATCCATTAATTTTAGCCCTTCTGGTGTCTAATATGGTCAATACAGAAACTCCATCTTTTGAATATTTGAACATAAAATGATTCTTTATATCTATCTGTTATTTGAATATATGCAAATTGCATGCAAATGTAATAAATTGAATAGTTTTTCAGAACTACTTAATGCTCTATTTATCAAATGATTATGTATTTATTTTTCAAAAAAATGCTTAGTCTAACCATTTTTTACGAAAAAAAATCTTATTTTCGTTTAGTATGGTTGCAGTATCAAATGTATTACTGATAAATAAGCGCTTATGAAAAATCATTTTTAGTGTAACCTTTAAATTTATAAATATGAGAAACAGAGATACATAGATCCTTTGTATGAGTGGCGGTTATATTTATTACCCGCACATGTTTGTTAACTACCTAAAAACTATTTCTAATTAAAAAGAATAAGATGAAAGAAATTATAAAACACAAGTTTCCATACTTGTTATTTTTCCTTTTATTGTTTTCGAGTTTTGCCTCAGCTTATGGGCAGGAACGAATGATTACCCTTAATCTATCGAAGGTACCTCTAAATACTGCATTGAAAGAGATAGAGAAACAAACTTCAATGTCAGTAGTATACAACACAAATGACGTCGATATTAATCGTGTCATATCTATTAAAGTTTCTAAAGAGTCGCTGACTAACGTTATGGGTCAGCTGTTTAAAGGAACAAATATCAGTTATTCAATAGTCGATAAGCATATTGTACTTTCTACTAAGAAAGAAGTAGAACAACAGAAAAAAACACCAATCGTTGCAACGGGAACAGTAACAGATGCACAAGGTGAACCTTTAATTGGAGTTAGCATTCTGGTGAAAGGAACAGCTACTGGTGCGATTACTGATATGGATGGAAATTTCAAAATACAAGCTGCCAAAGGTGATGTGTTAGAAATCTCCTATATCGGTTATGCCTCCCAATCAATCACGCTTGCCAACGCCCAACCCCTAAAAGTCACAATGGGTGAAGACACGCAAACCTTGGACGAAGTAGTAGTTACTGCGTTGGGTATCAAACGTGAACAAAAAGCGTTGAGTTATAATGTACAGCAAGTAAAGGGAGAAGCTTTAACAGCGGTGAAAGATGCCAACTTTATCAATTCGCTTGCAGGTAAAGTAGCCGGTGTGCAGATAAGCAGCGGTGCTACAGGTGCCGGTGGTGCTACACGTGTTGTAATGCGTGGTATGAAGTCATTGACCAAGAATAACAATGCTTTATATGTGATTGACGGTGTACCTATGTTTAACACAGGTTCAAGTGGTGGTGACGGTCAGTACGGATCAATGGGTGGTTCTGATGCAGTAGCAGACTTAAACCCGGACGATATAGAAAGTATAAGTATGATGACCGGACCGTCAGCTGCTGCCCTTTATGGCTCTGCCGCAGCCAATGGAGTAGTCCTGGTTAACACAAAGAAAGGGAAAAAAGAAAAGATATCACTTACTGTTTCCAATAGTACGACCTTCTCCAAGGCATATATTATGCCTGAGATGCAGAACAGATACGGAACAAGTTCAGGCTTGTTCAGCTGGGGAGATCTGACAGATAAAAGATATGATCCGAAAGACTTCTTCAATACCGGTAGTAATATCATAAACTCCATTACATTATCGACAGGAAGCGATAAAAATCAGACTTACTTCTCAGCTTCCACGACAAATTCAGATGGTATTTTACCAAATAACAGCTACAACCGCTATAACTTTACCGCACGCAATACAACTAACTTCCTGAATGATAAGCTGACACTGGATATCGGTGCGCAATATATCATACAGAATAATACCAATATGGTATCTCAGGGACAATATTACAATCCCCTACCCGCTTTGTATCTGTTTCCACGCGGAGATAATTTTGATGAAATCCGCCTGTACGAACGTTACGATACAAATTACGGATTTATGAAACAATACTGGCCTTATGGCGACGGCGGACTGTCTTTGCAGAATCCTTACTGGACTCAAAACCGCATCAGACGTACCTCTGACAAAAAACGCTATATGCTGAATGCCTCTCTGAAATGGAAAGTTACAGACTGGTTAAATATCACCGGACGTGTCAATTTGGACAACTCGGATTATCGTAACAAAACAGAAAAATACGCTTCAACACTTGCCACTTTCTGCTCTGTCAATGGTGGTTTTGAAGATGCTATGCGTCAGGAACGTTCTTTATATACCGATTTAATGGCTACTGTTGATAAAACATTCGGAGATTTCCGTCTGAATACCAATATAGGTATGTCACTTTATCACACTTCCATGCAGACAATCGGCTTTGCTGGTGACCTAATTATACCTAACTTCTTTGCACTGAATAATATTAATTACGCTGCAAACTATAAACCACTACCGGACGGATACGATGACGAAGTACAAAGTATATTCGCTAATGTCGAATTAGGATGGAGAAGTCAACTTTACCTCACGTTGACCGGACGTAATGACTGGGATTCCAAACTGGCTTTCTCCAATCAGTCTTCATATTTCTACCCTTCTGTCGGCTTATCGGCTGTACTGACGGAAATGTTCACTCTGCCTAAAATCATATCTTATGCAAAAGTACGTGGTTCTTACACAGTTGTAGCCTCTTCTTTCGACCGCTACCTGACTAACCCGGGATATGAATATAACAGCCAGACTCACAACTGGGCAAACCCGACAGTTTACCCGATGGACAATCTGAAACCGGAGAAAACCAAATCATGGGAAATCGGTCTGAACTTGAAGTTCTGGGAAAACCGCTTCAATCTGGACGCAACCTATTATCGTTCCAATACTTTAAACCAGACATTTAAAGTAGATATTCCCTCTTCCTCCGGATATAATAAGGCAATCGTTCAGACTGGTAATGTACAAAACCAGGGAATCGAACTGGCGCTCGGCTTCACCGACGAATGGGCAGGATTCAGATGGGCATCAAATGCTACTTTCACTCTGAACCGCAACAAGGTAAAACGTCTGGCAGGCGGTAGCACCAACCCTGTAACGGGCGAACTGATCGATATGCCAAACATGCCTGTAGGATGGCTTGGTAAAGAGAATGTAGCTCCCCGAGTAATCTTGACAGAAGGAGGTACAATGACCGACATATACGTGTACAATGAATTAACCAAAGATAATAACGGAAATATAAAAGTGGATGCTCAAACCGGAGGACTTAGTATGCATACGGCAGAGACTCCTACCAAAGTCGGAAATTTGAACGCTAACTATAATTTAGGCTGGACCAACAATTTCACTTACAAAGGAATCAATCTGGGAGTCGTACTTTCCGCACGTGTAGGTGGTCTGGCATACTCAGCCACGCAAGGTGTTCTGGACTACTATGGCGTATCAAGTATCACGGCAAATGCACGTGACAATAAAGGTGTACCAATGAATAACGGAAAAGTAGATACACAGAAATACTATCAGACCATCGGTACCGGTGAAGGCGGTTACGGAAGATACTATTTATACAGTGCCACCAATGTCCGTCTTCAGGAACTCAGTCTTAGCTATACACTTCCCAAGAAATGGCTGAACAATGTAGCCAATGTAACCTTCGGGCTTGTAGGACGCAACCTGTGGATGATCTATTGCAAAGCACCGTTTGACCCTGAATTGTCTGCTTCTACATCCAGTAACTACTATATGAATGTGGACTACTTCATGCAACCGAGCATGCGCAATATAGGATTTAATGTAAAAGTACAATTCTAAATTAATGAGAAAATTATTATGAAGAAATATCTAAGAAATATAACAGTCGGTACTGCTTTGGTATTAGTTGCCGGGAGTTGTACCGGTAATTTTGAAGAATACAACACCAATCAATTCCAGATTCATGAAGCTGACCCTTCTACTTTGATGAAGTCAATGATTGAGACGATTGTAAACATTCAACAGAATGACTCGCAGATGATGGATCAGATGGTCGGTCAGTTAGGAGGCTATCTGACATGTGCGAATGTATGGAGCGGCACTAACTTCGGCACATTCAATCAAAGTGATGCCTGGAATGCAGGTCCCTGGAATACTAATTTCGAGAAAATATACGGTAATTTCTTCCAGATACAGGAAGCAACTAATGAAAGCGGGCACTATTATGCTTTTGCACGTATGATACGGGCCATAACCATGCTGCGTGTTGCCGATTGTTACGGTCCGATGCCCTACAGTCAAGTGAAAAAAGGTAACTTCTATGTAGCTTATGACACAGAAGAACAAGTCTATAAGAATATAATGGAAGATTTTGCAAGCGCTGCCAACGTACTCTATAACTATTACAAAGATACCAATGGTAACGCACCGCTCGCCAGCAACGACCCTGTATTCAGCGGCAATTATGCCAACTGGGCAAGACTCGCAAATTCCATGCGACTGAGGGTGGCTATCCGCATCAGTACAGCATATCCGGAGATGGCAAAAGAAAATGCGGAAGCTGCCGCATCTCATGAAGCCGGACTGATCGAAGCAAATAATGACAATGCCATGATGGATTGCGGCTCGCAGACAAACCCTTACCAATTGGCAGCTGTAAGCTGGGGTGATTTGCGTGTCAATGCCAATATCGTTGATTACATGAACGGATACGGTGATCCGCGTATGTCTAAATACTTCAACCATTCAACATTCACTGGTCACACTCAGGAATATGTAGGCATGCGCTCCGGAGAAGATGGTTTTGCCAAAAGTGACGTTGCAGGTTATTCCATACCGGCCATCACAGGAACTTCAAAGCTATTGGTATTCTGCGCTGCTGAAACAGCATTCCTCCGTGCGGAAGGCAAACTGAAGAACTGGTCTGTCGGCAATAAATCGGCTAAAGAGTACTATGAAGAAGGAATCAAACTCTCCATGGAACAGTACGGCACAACAATGCCTGACAATTATCTGACAAATACCGAAAAACCGACAGTATCACATAATAATGATCCCAGAGGCCATGCATATACCATCTCCAACACCGTTGCCGTTGCATGGAATGACAACAATGAAGAAGAAAATCTTCAGCGTATCATTACTCAGAAATGGATAGCCAACTATCCGTTGGGACTGGAAGCATGGGCTGAATATCGCCGTACCGGTTATCCGGAACTCTATCCTTGCATCGACAATCTGTCTCCATCAGGAGTAGACAGCAAGCGTGGTATGCGTCGTCTGAGATTCCCTTACACGGAAGTACAGAACAACCATTCCAATTATCAGCAAGGTGTTTCGTATCTGAAAAATGGTGGTCCGGATAATGAAGCCACAGATTTGTCGTGGGGAAAAACTAATTAATATAACCTCCTAACTAGAATTAATATGAAAAAGAATTATTTACTATATTTTTTATTGTTAGCGTTGAGCACCCCAATATGGGTGAGCTGTAATGACTGGACAGAATCAGAAGCAAAAGATTACTTCGAAGGTCCTTCAGAAGAATACTATGCAGCCCTGCGCGCATATAAAAAGTCTGATCATCCCAAAGCTTTCGGATGGTTCGGCAACTGGACAGGCGAAGGCGCTTCATTAGTAAACAGCATGGCAGGAATCCCGGATAGCGTGGATGTCGTTTCCATCTGGGGGAATTGGTCGAATATTACAGAAGCGCAAAAGAAGGATCTCAAGTTCTGTCAAGAAGTAAAAGGAACTCGCTTCACCATGTGCTTTATCATCACTTCGGTAGGTACACAGATCACTCCACAACATATATATGACAATTGGGAGTCAATGGGATTCGCAAGCCAACAGGAAGCTGTTAATGATTTCTGGGGCTGGCCTTCGGACGAGTCTGATAAAGAAGCCGTCGAAGCATCTATCCGCAAATATGCAAATGCTATCGCTGATACGATCAACAAATACGGCTATGACGGATTCGATATCGACTACGAACCAAACTATGGTAATAAAGGTAACATTGTGGACGACGATGACAGAATGTTCATATTCGTAGACGAACTTGGCAAACACTTCGGTCCTAAATCGGGAACCGGCAAGTTATTGATCATTGACGGCGAACCGCAAAGTATAAAGAACAGACCCGATGTAGGCCCTTACTTTGATTACTTTATCATTCAGGCCTATAAACCCGGTAATGACAACAATCTGGACAAACGTCTGATAGACGGTGGTGTAGCAGGTCCGGGACTCGTTCAGACTTACGGTAGCGTAATGTCCGAAGAGCAAATCACAAAGATGACCATCATGACCGAAAACTTTGAGGCTGTAGATGCTGCTATGGATGGCGGATATCCTTATACCGACCGTTATGGCAACAGCATGAAATCTTTGGAAGGAATGGCACGCTGGCAACCGAAAAATGGTTTCCGTAAAGGCGGAGTAGGAAGCTATCATATGGAAGCAGAGTATCCGACAAATCCGGAATACAAGAATCTACGCAAAGCTATCCAGATTATGAATCCTTCTACCAAACCGTTAATTAAATATTAATTCACTATGAAACAGATTAAAAACATAAGAAACTTCTTGTTGATATCGCTTATCGCAGGCGGTACATGGATCGGCTGTGACGATGCGAATTATAGTACATTGGACACGCACGTCTTCTTCGAAGAAGCTTTAACTGCAACAAGCACCAAAGTGACTGTTATGGGCAGCGGTGAAACCAATGTCACACTGAACGCGCATATCAGCAATACACAACAGAAAGACAACAGCTATAGTCTGGCAATAGATCAGGCTGCTCTTGACGCATACAACAAGGCTAATGGTACAAACTACATCGCATTGCCGGAAACCCATTACACCCTTCCGGACAATATTACGATTAAGGCAGGTGCTTATAATGCAGATCCTATTTCCATACATATCAAAGCATTCTCCGAGGAAATGAATGCATCCGGTGAATCATATGCTTTACCCGTACGCCTGGTAGCCAAACAAGGTAGTATTGATGTAATGCCTGTTACCGGCAGCTTGGTGATTCTTGCCAATAGTATCATGGAATTTTCCGCCCCGCAATTTGTCGGAAGTACAGAACTCGTAGCCAAGAAATTCTCTGAAGCTCCTGAAACCTACAACGAGTTTACTGTCGAAGTTCGTTTCCAGGTAAGCAATACTGCCAATCGTAACCGTGCAGTATTCAGCACATCCGGCAGCGACGGCAAGAGCTTGTTATTGCGTTTCGAAGATCCGCAAAGCGACAATAGTGACCACAAAGCTCACTCATTAGTTCAGATTCAGACTCATGAAACCTATCTGAATCCGACCTACTCTTTCGAACCTAATAAGTGGCAACATCTTGCTGTGACATACAACGGTTCTAAATATCGTATCTATATTAACGGTAAAGACGGAGGTTCAAAAGACGTTGCCGGCGGACCTTGTATATTTGGTAATATGAGTTGGTTCAGTGGCGGTAGCTGGTGGAGTGGATGTAAAATCTTGGTAAGTGAAGCCCGTATCTGGTCTGTATGCCGGTCGGAAATTCAGATTCAGAACAACATGACTATCACAAGTCCAAAATCTCCGGGATTAGAAGCTTATTGGAGATTCAATGAAGGTAAAGGTAATGTATTTGAAGATGCTACCGGTAAAGGGCATACTATTACCACAACAGTCACTCCTGTGTGGATAGATAAGATTCTGTCTACAGATGAAGCTACTCCATGGAAATAAAATGATGGTACAATTTTAATATAGTTACTATGAATAAAGTATTTCAATCAATAATCATTACACTCATGAGTGCAATGATCCCTTTCTTCTCATCTTGCAGCGATGATGATTCGGTCAACGAATGGGATATGAGCTATGTTTCTTTATTGCCGGCAGATTATTTGAGACCGACTCCTTCGTTTACACTAAAGCATGTGGAAGAAGAAGGTATTGAAGGCAGTGTTGAGTTTCAGTTTATGGCTACAACACAAAAAGCTGTTACCCAGGATATAAATGTACACTATAGTGTCACCTGTGATGGTATAGATGCAAACAAAATCAATCTGTCTGCCAAAAATCTGTTGATAAAAGCTGGTTCTACAGCTTCAGAACCGATTACTTTGAGCATCACAGACTGGAAGTATCTAGAAAATACCAAAGAAGCGCTTGAGTATACTCTGAAAATAAAAATCGCAGATATCGAATCAACATCGGCGGAAGTTACTAATGCAGCATACTATCAGGAAATAGTTCTGAAAATCTCTAAAACCGCAGAAAAGAAAAAGGAAAGTGTGCTACTGACCAACGTCAAAGACTGGATATTCACCTTTATGACCGGAGTAGAAAATTCGGCATCAAACTCTGTCGCAGGAACAGGAACGAATGACGTTGCTACAAATGGAGTACCTTTCTGGTTGACAGTTGACTTCAAAGAAGTTAAAAACGTCACAGGCGTTCAAACAACCCATTGGGGAGCCGGATATGCTCCTTCAAAAGTGGAAATATTCTCTTCGGAGAATGGAGATGACTGGGTATCCATCGGACAATGGGATACTAAAGGAAGAACTCAGACTATCACATTCGACGAGCGGGTTAAGACACGTTACCTGAAGTATCAGATGATTACTGTTCCCAGCCGCGTAGATATCACAAGGTTCTATATTTATGCATGGTAATAAGCGTATGGAATAAGTTTTCCATCAATTAAATATCGGACAAGAGCAGACTTACAAGAAAAATGTATAAGTTTGCTCTTGTTTTTATATAGAGCTACAATCCACCTTTAGCAAACATAAATTAGATAAAATGAAAAAACATCATCTATTAGGAGTCATTCTTTTATGCAGTGGACTATTTTCCTGTTCTTCAGGAGTTATTCAGCAGGCAAACTACGAAGTTATTCCTCTGCCTCAGGAAATCAAAATTACGACCGGAAGCTTTGTACTAAATGACCGTACTTCCATCGTCTATCCGAAAGATAACAAAGAAATGCAGCAAAATGCAAATCTGTTGGCGAAATACATTCATCAGATGTCCGGCAAAAAGCTGAAAGTCATTGACGAGCCAGTCACTTCAAACGCAATAATCTTAGCAACAGGTCTGAATGCAGACAATGCCGAAGCATATCAACTAAAAGTAACCCAAGACAACGTAACCATCACAGGTACTTCAGAAGCAGGAACTTTTTATGGCATACAGACTTTACGGAAGTCACTCCCAATTACAAACAAAGGAGACATAAGCCTTCCTGCTGCCGAAATTAACGACTATCCACGTTTCTCCTATCGCGGAGTACATTTAGATGTTTCACGCCATTTCTTCCCGGCCGACTCTGTCAAACGCTTTATTGATATGATGGCTTTACACAATATCAACCGTCTTCACTGGCATCTGACCGATGATCAGGGATGGAGAATTGAAATCAAAAAACGTCCGGAGTTGACCACTATCGGTTCCAAACGCTCGGAGACAGTCATCGGACATAATTCTGGAGAATATGACGGCATTCCCTATAGCGGTTTTTACACACAGGATGAAGCTAGGGAGATTGTAAAATATGCACAGGAACGCCATATCACAGTAATACCGGAAATTGACCTTCCGGGACATATGCAGGCTGCGCTTGCTGCTTACCCCGAATTGGGTTGCACGGGCGGCCCCTATGAAGTATGGAAAATGTGGGGAGTATCAGAAGATGTGCTCTGTGCAGGAAATGACAAGACACTGACATTTATAGAAGATGTCCTGAATGAAATTATAGATATTTTCCCATCCGAATATATTCATGTCGGCGGTGATGAATGCCCGAAGGTACGTTGGGAGAAATGCCCGAAATGTCAGGCACGTATCAAGGAACTGGGACTAAAAGCCGATAAAGGTCACACAGCCGAACAAAGGCTTCAGAGTTATATCATTAATTATGCTGAACAGTTTCTTAACGGCAAGGGACGTCAGATCATTGGTTGGGAAGAAATACTGGAAGGAGGACTGGCACCTAATGCCACTGTGATGTCATGGAGAGGCATAGAAGGAGGAATTGAAGCAGTGAAGCATAAACACGACGCAATCATGACACCCAGTTCATTCCTGTACTTCGATTACTATCAGACCATGGATACAGACAATGAACCGCCTGCTATCGGAGGGTATGTACCTTTAGAAAAGGTATATAGCTACGAACCGGTTCCTCAGATACTCACTCCTGAAGAAGCTAAGCATATCGTGGGCGTACAAGCCAACTTATGGACGGAATATACCCCTACTTATAGTCAGGTAGAATATATGGAACTACCCCGTATGGCCGCATTATCAGAAATACAGTGGACTATGCCGAAGAAAAAAGAATATGCGGATTTCCTGAAACGATTGCCCGGACTGATCGCTGTCTATGACATCAATCAATATAACTATGCCAAACATATCTTCCAGGTAAAGTCCCAATATATACCTGATACCGAAGCCAACGTATTGAATGTTGTCTTATCTACTATTGATAATACTCTGGTCTACTATACACTCGATGGCAGTGAACCTACAGCCAGTTCCAATATATACACGGACACGCTGAAAATCGGTCAAAGCTGCACACTGAAAGCAATCACTATCCGTCCCAACGGCAG
>ERZ834382.1993-NODE-1993-length-15503-cov-3.725013_pt1 | contig 15503 bp, 14 predicted proteins | sample MGYA00519692_ERZ834382 | MGnify/ENA primary metagenome ERZ834382 (study PRJEB31850, sample SAMEA3708751) | human gut metagenome | biome: human gut; feature: human-associated habitat; material: faeces | place: China | collected 2014 ...
AGCTTCAATCAGTCCCTATTTCACCGCAACTTTGGAAAGGCGCCTTTAGCCATTGGGGACGTGCCGAGCACTGGGGTATCATGGCTTGGTTGCTATAACTCGCATTTACGCGCCTTGTAGGAAGGGGCTGCGCCCATGGCTTTTGAGCCTGCTCAACATAGCTTTATCACGCTCGAGGGCGTCGACGGTGCCGGCAAGTCCACGCAGGCGCGCCTGCTTGCCCGTGCGCTCGACCTTGCCGGCTACCAGGTTGTGACCCTGCGTGAGCCGGGCGGCACTGCCATCAGCGAAAAGATTCGCGCCCTGCTGCTCGACCCTGCCAACACGACGATGGGCGATACCTGCGAGCTGTTGCTCTACGAGGCTGCGCGTGCCCAGCTGGTGCACGAGGTCATCGCGCCCGCCCTCGCTGCCGGCAAGGTGGTCCTGTGCGATCGCTTCTACGATTCCACGACCTGCTACCAGGCGTTTGCCGATGGCCTCGATCGCCAGATAGTGCGCGACGCCAACAACCTGGCCGTCGCGGGTACGCACCCGGCGCTCACACTCGTCTATCACATCGCGCCCGAGCAGGCGGCGCTGCGCATGGCAGCCCGTGGCGCGGCAGATCGCATGGAGGCAAAAGGCGTGGCATTCCAGGAGCGTGTCTACCAGGGCTTTTGCGCAATCGCTGCCGAGGAGCCAAACCGCGTAAAGCTCATCGACGCCACTGCGACCGTCGAGGAAGTCTTCGAGAAGACGGTCGAGCAGGTTCGCGCGTATGGTCTCGACATTCCGCAGGAAGCCGTTGCCGCCGCGCTTGCCAAGGAGGCCGAGTAGCATGGCCCCCGCTCAGGCAAGCCTGCTGGCCAAGCTCGACACCCAAGAGCGCGTGCGCGACTTTTTGACCAATGCCGTCGCTAGCGGTCGCGCGTCGCACGCCTACCTGTTTTTGGGCGCGCCCGGCGCGGGCAAGCTCGACGCCGCGTGGGCGCTCGCCCAAGCCTTCCTGTGCGAGCAGGACGGCTGCGGCGCATGCGACAGCTGCGTGCGCGTCTCTCGACATACGCATCCCGACGTGCACTATTACACGCCCGAGAGCGCCACGGGTTACCTCATCGCCCAGACCCGCGAGCTGCTCGACGACGTGCCGCTGGCGCCCATCCGCGCCAAGGCAAAGGTCTACATCATCGACCGTGCCGAGCAGCTGCGCGCCAACACCGCCAACGCGCTGCTCAAAACACTCGAGGAGCCGCCCGAGGGCGTTATGTTGCTGGGCACCTCGGCAGACGTGATGTTGCCCACCATCGTGAGTCGTTGCCAGTGCGTGCCGTTTCGGCTGGTGTCGCCCGCCGTCGCCGCGCAGGCCGTGAGCCGCGCCACCGGTCAGGACCCTGCGCGTTGCCGCATGGCGGTCGCCGTGGCGGGAAGCCCCACACGCGGCATCGAGTTTCTTAAGAGCGCCGAGCGCCAGGATGCTCGCCGTCAGATGGTTCGCGCCATCGACTCGCTCATCGCCGCCGACGAGGCCGACGTGCTCAGTCGCGCCAAGTCGCTCATCGTCGCCGTTAAGGCGCCGCTCGCCGAGGTCAAGTCCACGCAGGAAAAGGTACTCGAGCAAAACGCCGACTACCTGTCGCGTGGAGCATTGAAGCAGCTTGAGGACCGCAACAAGCGCGAACTCAACGCGCGCGAGCGTTCGGGTATCATGGAAGCGCTGGCGAGCGCGCGGACGCTCATGCGCGACGTGCTGCTGACACTTCAGGACGAGGCAGCCGACGTGGTGAACGAGGATGTGCGCGACACGATCGGTCGGCTTGCCGCCGCGACCAATGTTGCGGGTGCCACCCAGGCGCTCGAGGCGGTCGCGACCGCCGAGCGCAACATCGCCAGAAACGTTACTCCCCAGCTGGCCATCGAGGTCATGCTGTTCGATATCAGGAAGGCACTGAAATGCCGTTAGTCGTACCCGTTAAGTTTACCTACGCCTCGCGCGACCTGTGGTTTGACCCGCAGGACCTGGATATCCTCGAGGCCGATTATGCCATTTGCTCCACCGAGCGCGGAACCGAGATCGGCTTGGTTACGGCCGATCCCTTCGAGGTGCCGCAAGACGAGATCGGTCAGCCGCTCAAGCCCGTGCTGCGCGTGGCGAGCGACATTGACCTGCAGCTTGCCGACGATCTTGCCATCCAGGGCGACGAGGCCATGGTCGATTTCCGCCGTCTGGTCAAAGAACTCGACCTCGAGATGAAGCCGGTCGGCGTCGAGTACCTGTTTGGCGGCGAGAAGGCCGTGTTCTACTTTGCGGCCGAGGAGCGCGTCGATTTTCGCCAGCTCGTCAAGGATCTGTCCTCGACGCTGCACATTCGCGTCGACATGCGCCAGATCGGCGTGCGCGACGAGACTCGCCTGGTGGGCGGCTATGCCCAGTGCGGCCAGGAGCTCTGTTGCACGCGCTTTGGCGGACAGTTTGAGCCCGTCTCGATCCGCATGGCAAAAGAGCAGGACCTGCCGCTCAATTCCTCCAAGATTAGCGGCGTCTGCGGCCGCCTGATGTGCTGCCTGCGCTATGAGTTCGAAGCGTACAAGGACTTTAAGAGCCGTGCGCCCAAAAAGAAGACGCTCATCGATACGCCGCTCGGCAAGGCGCGTATTCAGGAATATGACACGCCGCGTGAGCAGCTGGTGCTGCGCCTGGAGAACGGCAAGGTCTTTAAGGTCAACCTGGCCGATATGACCTGCTCGGAGGGCTGCAAAAAGAAGGCCGCCGAGCAGGGCTGCAACTGCCGCCCCGACTGCGTGACGCGCGACGTGCTCGAGCGCATCGAGTCGCCCGAGATGCGCCTGGCGCTCATGGAGCTCGACCGCGAGAACGGCGTCGACGTGGGCGATGGCCTGTCGAGCGCCGACCGTCTGGCCGGTACGTCGATGCCCAAGCGCCGTCGTCGCGATGCCGATTCCGATGCTCGCGCCGGTCAGGGGCAGGGCGAGGGCCGTGGCCGCGGAAAGGGCCGTGGCAATGCCGCAACGCCTGAGGCCGAGGAGGCCGCCGGTGGCCGTCGTCGTCGCAAGCGCGCGGGCTCGGGCGATGTCGGCGAGGCTGCAGCTGCAGGCAAGAACGCCTCCCGCGAGCGCGAGGTTCAGCAGCCCCAGCAGCAGAATCGCGGCGGTGGTATGAACCCCACGCGTCGCCGCCGCCGTCACCTGTCGAGCGAGGAGCGCGAGGATGCCTTCCGCGCCGCAGCTGCTCGCGAGACCGGTGCCGCTTCCAAGGGTCCCTCGGCCTCCGATGCGCCTGCCGACAAGGGCGGCAAGTCACGTGGCGAGGATGAGCGCGCGCCGCGTCCGCGCCGTCGCCATTCCTCGGGCACGCAACAGAAGCCCTCAGTGCCCTCCGTTGCCGATCAGGTCTCGGATGGTGAGGTCAAGGTCACGCGCCGTCGTCCCGGAGATGGCGGGGGAGCGGCTGCCAAGGCTTCGCGTGGCGCCGCTCGCGACGAGCGCGAGCCGCGCGAGGATCGCGGTGGCGAGGGCTCGGCCGACCAGGGTCAAAAGCGCCGTCGTCGTCGCCGTTCCCGCAAGCCGCGCCAGGATGGTGGCGAGGGCTCGACCCCGTCTTCGTCTGCACCACAACCGCCCGCCGGCGAATAACGCCCGCGAGCGGATTTAACCCGCCTTACCCCAATCGCGTCGGGGTACCATAGCGCTGAATCAACAACCCTCCCTGCGACCGAACGTAGGGAGGGCTGTGTCTTGAAGAGCCATCTGAACAAATTGAGCCGTCTGCAGGGTGCCGGCGCCCTACCGTTTGCGGACGAATTGCTGCCGTTTGCCGAGCGGGCGGCACGCGAGGCACTCGAGGCATTGTCGCCAACACGATGCGCCGGCTGCGAGCGCGCCGGTGCGCTTATTTGCCAAGACTGCCTGGCCGCGCTCACGCTCATCGACCCACGTCATAGCTGCACCCGATGCGGTGCCCCGTTTGGGGATTTGCTGTGCACTGAGTGTTCGGTCGAGGGCACGTCCTCGGCAATGGCGGAGGCGCTCGACCGCTGCCTGGCGTGCTCCGTCTATGCGCATCCGCTGCCGCGCATCATTAAAGCGTACAAGGACGCGGGCGAGCGACGCCTGGCGCCGTATCTGGCGGAGCTGCTCTACGACACCGCCCTGCATGCCCAGGTCGTAGCGCCCGATCGCTTAGGAGGTGTGCTGTCCGGTGCGGATGCGGTGGTGTTTGTGCCTGCGACGGCGGCAGCGTTTCGGCGGCGCGGTTTTGATCATATGGAGGCCATTGCGCGCCCATTTTGCGAGCTGTCGGGTGTTCCTCTGCTCGATGCCCTCGTCAAGTACGGGCATGGCGACCAGCGCGAACTCGGTCGTGAGGAGCGTCGCGAGCGTGCCCAAGGCATGTACGAGACGGTTGAGGACGTGCACGGCCGCCGCCTACTGCTTATCGATGACGTTATCACCACGGGCGCGACCATGGCAGCAGCCTCGGCGGAGCTCAAGCGTGCCGGCGCTGCGGCAGTCGATGGCCTTGCTATCGCACGTGTTTGGTAGGGGTGGTTTTGTGGCAGTGAAGATTGAGCGGCGCAACGAGCCGACAGGCGAACAGCTAGCGGCTTCCGTAATCCTAACAGGCGCTTCAGCGCTGCGCATGATGCGCGCCGAGCGCCGGCGGATGGGCTATATCAGCTGGAAGGACTTTAATCCCGATGAAGAGCGCCGTGTGCTGCGCACGTCGTCGCCCTCGATCGAGGATATCTATCTTCCTGACTTGGTGCGAATTGGAGCCAAAAGTGGCGAGGTGCAAGAAGATCTGTGCTTGCTGGTGGGATCTGCGGCGCAGCGCCGCCGCATGCCTGGCGTAGGCTGGTCCGTGTGTTCCGGGTTGCCCGCCGGCTCGATTCTAGAGGTGGAACCGGGGGTGTACAGCCTATCTCCCGAGGCCCTTTGTGTTGCCGTTGCGCGCGAGGTCGGCTGCATCCAGGCGTTTGCCCTGGCCCAGGAGCTGTGCTCTAAGATTTCACTGAGCGACCGCGGGAAGTATCTGCCTCCCTACACCTCGCCTGTTACGAATAAACTTGCAAAGGACAAGGACCAGCCAGCAGACGTGGGCTACTTTGAAGTCGAGCCGGCGCTGACGCCCGATCGCCTGGCAGATTACCTTGCGGCATGCAAGGGGAATGTGGCCAAACAGCTGCTGCGTCTGTGTCCCTATCTTTCGGAAAACCTGCGCTCACCCATGGAGTGCATCATGCTCGCTCTGTTTTCGCTTCCGTTTTCCTATGGCGGGTTTGCCTGCGGACCTTTTAAGACCGACTACAAGATCGAGTTCGATGACCGTGCGCAGGCAATCTCGGGGATGCCTCATGCAGTTTGCGATGCGTATCAAGAAGCGGCCCGGTTTGACCTGGAATACAACGGTGAGCTGGGTCATTCCTCTCGGAGGGGACGTATCCATGATGAAAAGCGCAACACGGGCTTGATTACTATGGGAATCGAGGTCGCGACGGTCAATAACGAAATGCTCTGTGACATGGAAGCGATGGAAGCGCTCGCATGGCGCATGCACCAGCGTATGCGAAAGCGGTACCGGAATCGTGTCGATGCCCGCAGGAAGAAGCAAGAGGCGTTGCTTAACACGCTGCGGGCGTGTTTTGGGCTTAAGCCGGTCTAATTCACGTCGAAAATAGGGGGGGGGTTAATCATATGCCCTGGCCAAAATATGGCAAATATGAGTACTGTCACTAAATCAATAACAGCAAAATCAAGGAATTTAGGACTCGGAGGCGTCATAAAGTAAGAAGATAATAAACAAATGTAGAATAACTAAGCATCAGGTTGGCGACACTGAGCGCATAATCTGTCCGAGAGGCCAAAATTGCCTGTTACTAAATTGGTGACAGTACTCATATTTGCCATTTTTTGGCCACGGCACCCTAGGAGGGGTGCCCCGGAGCTCCCCATAGGGGGAGCTCCGGGCTTCACAGAGGCACGAATAGCCCACTCCGACCTGCGAAATCTGTACTCGCGATGCGAATGACGCCCCTAACCTTAAACTTTAGCTTGAACTTAGCTATAATGCGCTACGTTCCTACCAGGCTGTGGTTGCGGACGGACGAAATGCCCGTCCTAGTCCAAGACAGACGCGGTCAAAGGGATCCACGTAAGCGACCGCGTGCGCGCGGCGCGATCATGGCGCGTCCTAGATGTAAGCCGCACCGTCCGTTCTACTTTCTTTGGGGCAATACCGCCTCGCGGGCGAGCGGGCCAGTCGTGAAGGTGGCTGCGGCCTCCCGAGCAAACACCCCGGTGCGCAAGTGTGGGGTCAAATACCAGGTCAGCTGGTGGGAACAAGCTGATATTCCGCGCAACGCACGGATCGTATACGACACAGAAGGCAGGGTAGTGGACATGGTGAGGGGCAGCTTGATGCACGCGGCTCGGTTAGGTGCTGGGACCGCAGCGGTCATCGCCGTTTTGGGCCTGAGCGGATGCGCGTTCAACCCGCTGTCTACGTTCACGACTCCCACGATCGACCAGATCGAGTACGAGACCGTCACGCCCGCGGTGTCGGATGATGCCCTGGTCACCCCCGGTACCCTGACGGTTGCTCTCGATACCTCCGATGCGCCGCAGGCCATGCAGGGCGCTGACGGCGAGCTCACGGGGTATGCAGTCGACGCTGCCCGCGCCCTCGCAAGCCGCATGGGCCTTAAGGTCGCCTTTGTCGATGCGTCCTCGGCAGGTTCCGCGCTCGGTGACAAAAAGGCTGATATCTTTATCGGCGAGATCAACTCCACGGACGGGGACGTTAGCTCGCTCGGCACCTGCCTGTACGATGCCGCTTCCGTGTTCGGTAGAACCAGCGATGGTGGGTCGCTAAACGTTTCCACCGATACCCTTAACACGTCTACTCTGGGTGTCCAGATGTCCTCGGCCTCGCAGGAGGCGCTTGCTAAGCAGAGCATCACCGCCAACCAAAAGACCTACCCCAACATCAACGAGTGCTTTGAGGCGCTCGAGTCCGGCGAAGTCGACTATGTGATCTGCGACTCCACGGCCGGCGGCTACCTTGCACGCCTGATGAGCGAGATCTCCTATGTCGGTGCGCTCGAGGCGCCCTCGACGCTTGGTGTTGCGGGCCTCTCGTCCAATGACGAACTGTGCCGTGCCGTGAGCGATGCCCTCGACGGCATCACGGTCGACGGTACGCTTGAGGCGGTCCACTGCGTCTGGTATGGCACGATGCCTTACGACCTCACCACTAAGACAGTATCTGGTGTCAACCTTCAGTCGTCTGGCTCCGCATCCTCCGGCAGCGAGTCCTCCGATTCCAACAATGAGACCGCATCCTCCGAAGACAAATCGTCCAGCCAGGAAGACACCATCACCGACGACGACATTAACAAGCTTAATAGCTAGTTATTGCTAGGGGTGGCGTCTCCTATGCGCTAGGAGAGACGCCTCTTCACGGTTTCAACACGCACTGCCGGGCTTTCCCAATAGGGGAGCCCGGCTTTTTCATCTCTATAAAACCAGCAGGTCAAAGCCAATTTTCGGGACCAAATACAAAGTCGCTGGCTCCCTCCTATAGCGCACTTTGCCACAGAAAAGTGCGAGACTTCGGTATGCGGTATCAAGCAATCGTTATTCGGGTCTTTGGGAATCCGCGTGATTAAATGCACGGCAATGGGTACATAGCCAGTACAGTAAGTCCCCGAGGCAGATTGGAGCCACGTATGGATATCAAGGTTTCTGGACGCAAGACGACGGTAACCGATGCTCTGCGTGCGCATGTGGATGAGAAGATCGGCGAGGCGCTCAAGGTTTTCGATATCGAGCCCATGACGGTCGACGTTGTACTTCGCTATGAGAAGAACCCCTCGAACCCCAACCCGGCAATCGTCGAGGTTACGGTTCGTGCCCGCGGTTCGGTGATTCGCGTTGCCGAGCACGGTGCAGATATGTACGCCGCCATCGACCTCTCCGCCGATAAGGTCACCCGCCAGCTGCGTAAGTTCAAGACCAAGGTCGTGGACAACCGCCAGGGCGGTGCCAGCGCCGCGGATGTCGCGCCGGTCGAGCGCGTCGAGGATCTGGCCGACCTGCTGCTGCCCGAGGAGGAGGACGACCTGCTCGTCCGCGAGAAGGTTATCGACGTCACCCCGATGACTGAGGAGCAGGCGCTGGTGCAGACCGATCTGCTGGGCCACGACTTCTACGTGTTCGAGAACGCGACGACCGGTCTCATCAATGTGGTGTATCACCGTAAGAATGGTGGATATGGCATCATCAAGCCCCGCATCGAAACACTTGACGAGTAAAATACGTTAACTTGCATGAGTTAACGGTTGGCGGCCATCCCATGCGGGTGGCCGCCTTTTTACGTAAGGAGTCGCTTTGATGGACAAGGCCGCATCCGCCGGTCATTCGGACCGTTGCCGCATCGTCGTCGATACCTGCTGCGACTTTAGCCCCGAGGTCGCCGCGAACCTCGATGTCGATATCCTGGGTTTCCCCTTCATTATCGATGGCGAGGAGCGCACGGATGACATCTGGTCGAGCATCACACCCAAGGAGTTCTACGACCGCATGCGCGCTGGTGCCCGCGTGTCCACCTCGGCTGTGTCGCTCGGTCGCTATATCGAGTTCTTTACCGAGTGCGCCAAAGAGGGTACGCCCACGGTCTACCTGTGCTTTACCTCGGCGCTGTCGTCGAGCTACAACTCCGCGTGCCAGGCGGCGGACGCCGTGCGTGCCGAGTATCCCAACTTTGAGCTGTACGTGGTCGACAACGCTCTGCCCTGTGCGACCGGCGAGCTCTTGGCGCTTGAGGCCGTGCGCCAGCGTTCGGCGGGACTGACCGCCAAGCAGCTGGTCGACTGGGCAAACGAGGCCAAGACCTATGTCCACGGTTACTTTACGCTCGAGAGCTTTGACGCGCTGGCTGCCGGCGGCCGCATTCCGCCCGCGGCGGCACAGCTCACGGCAAAGCTCGACGTCAAACCCGAGCTGTCCTACGACCTGGCCGGCTCGCTGTCGCTGATCGGCGTCAACCGCGGTCGCAAGAAGGCGCTCAAGTCCATTCTCAAGTCGTTCCGCGAGAACTATGTGCCCGATCGCACCATGCCCATCGCCATTATGACGGCCGATGCCGAAAAGGACGGCGACTGGCTCGAGGCCGCCATCCGCAAGGAGGAAGGCTGCGCCGACGTGACCATCATCCGCAGCTCTGTGGGCCCCACCATTGGCTCGCACGTGGGCCCCGGCATGGTGGCTTGCGCGTTTTGGGGCAAGAACCGCGCCGACAAGGCGTCGCTTTCCGACCGCATCGCCCGCCGCGTGCGCGGTCAGTAGGCAAGTAACGCGGCCGTAATCGATCCCAACTCACAGCCCAAACGCTGGCACCGAGTATTCAACCTGGTAACAACACCCAACCCAAAAGGAAAGGTTTCATGGCAAACAAGCTCTCCGTCGCATTCATCGGCACCGGAATCATGGGTGCCCCCATCGCCGGCCACATCCTGGATGCCGGCTATCCCGTCACGGTCAACAACCGCACTAAGTCCAAGGCGGCGGCGCTTATCGAGCACGGCGCAGTCTGGGCCGATACGCCGGCAGATGCCGTGGCGAACGCCGACGTCGTCTTTACCATGGTGGGCTATCCCTCCGAGGTCGAGGAGCTCTACCTGGCGGGCGACGGCCTGCTCGCGTGCACCAAGCCGGGCGCGGTGCTGATCGACCTCACCACGAGCTCCCCCGAGCTGGCGCGCGACATTGCCGAGGCCGCCCAGGTTTCTGGTCGCATGGCGTTTGACTGCCCCGTCACCGGCGGCGAGTCTGGTGCTATCGCCGGCACGCTCACGGCTATCGTGGGCGCCACCGAGAACGATATCGCCCCAGTCCGCGACATCCTTGCCACCTTCGCGGCCAACGTCTGCTGCTTCGACGGTGCTGGCAAGGGCCAGGCTGCCAAGCTCGCCAACCAGGTGTCGCTGGGCGCCTGCATGGTCGGCATGGCCGATGCGCTGGCGTTTGCCGAGCTGAGCGGCCTTGATCTGGAGAAGACCCGTCAGATGATCCTGGGCGGCACCGGCAAGTCCGGCGCCATGGAGAGCCTGGCGCCCAAGGCGCTCGATGGCGACTACAAACCCGGCTTTATGGTCGAGCACTTCATTAAGGACCTGCGTCTGGCGCTCGCCTACGCCGATGACCGCGAGCTCGCGCTGCCCGGCGCCGACGTGGCCTTTACGCTCTACGACATGCTCGACGCTATCGGTGGCGCCAAGCTGGGCACCCAGGCCATCACGGTCCTCTATAAGGAGGAGGCCGATGCCATCGCCGCCGGTCTGGACTGGTCGCAGTATCGTCCCGAGGAGCATGGCGCTCACGAGGAAGGTTGCGGTTGCGGCGAGCACGGCGAGGACCATGAGTGCGGTTGTGGCCATCACCATGGCGAGGACCACGAGTGCTGCGGTGGCCACGGCCATGACGACGGCCACGAGTGCTGCTGCGGCCACCATCACGGGGAGTAGCGCCCATGAGCTGGACGTTCGTGGTGCTTGCGCTGGCGCTCTTTCTCTTTGCGATATACATCGGCTTTCTGTGCGGCCAGTGGGCGTGCGAAAAGCGCGTCATCACCAAGCGCGACTACTGGATCGCCAACTTTGCGGGAGCGGCGGCAGTCGTCCTGCTGACCTGGGTGTTCTCGCTGTTCCCGCTGGTGCAGTTTGCGCCGATCGGCTGGCTTGGCGGCTTTATCGCCGGCCTTAAGATGAGCTTTGGCGAGTCCGTCGGCCCGTGGCGCAAGCACGACGAGGTCTTTAACGTCAACAAGGCTCACCGCGCCGCCGCCGACGCGGGCGATGCCGAGGAACGCCGCCGTGCACGTCGCAATGGCGCGGCCGACCGACAGCTCATCTCGGTCACCGATGACAGCAAGGGTGCTGGCAAGCATGCTAAGAAATAGTAAGAAGAGGTAACTATGGCAGAAAACAAAGACGAACAGCTCACCGACGAGGAGCTGGCACAGCTCCAGCTGGCAGAGGAGAACGAGAACGCCGTCGACCGCCTGGTCCAGGAGCTCGGCTGCCCCACGCGCCGCATCCGCCAGTTTGCCGCCCGCGTGCTGCACCTGCTTGCCGAGCGCGATCCGCAGCGCGTCGTGCCCTGCGTACCCGCGCTGATCGAGGCGCTCGACCGCCCCGAGGCGCAGACCCGCTGGGAGGCCCTCGATGCCCTGACGGCGCTCGCCACCACCTGCCCCGAGCAGCTGGGCGATGCCTTTGAGGGCGCCGAGACCGCACTGTTCGACGAGATCTCTTCCACGCTGCGCTATGCCGCCTTCCGCCTGCTGTGCGTGTGGGGTGCCACGAGCGTCGAGCGTTCGCGCGAAGCTTGGCCCATCCTGGACGAGGCCATCCAGTGCTACCACGGCGACCTTGAGTATCGCGACATGCTCGGTTGCCTGTACGAGTTTTGCCAGGGCGAGATCGACGCCGAGGTTGCCGAGAAGCTTGCGCTGCGCCTTAAGTTCGATGCCGAGAACGGCAAGGGCAGCTATCTCAAGGCGCGTTCGAGCGAGATTTGCGAAATGCTTGTTAAACGTTTTGGCCTGGATCTCTCCAAAAAGAAGAAGCGTGCTAGCGTAAAAAAATCTGACGACGCCGAAGACGAGGAGTAACAGATTATGGCGCACGATGTAGTCCTGATTCCCGGTGACGGTATCGGTCCCGAGATTACGCAGGCCATGCGCCGCGTGGTCGAGGCCACCGGTGTCCAGATCAACTGGAACGTCCAGGAGGCCGGTGCCGGCGTCATGGACGAGTTTGGCACGCCGCTGCCCCAACATGTGCTCGATGCGGTCGCCGAGACCAAGGTTGCCATCAAGGGCCCCATCACCACGCCGGTCGGCACGGGCTTCCGCAGCGTTAACGTTGCCCTGCGCAAGCACTTCGACCTGTACGCCTGCGTGCGCCCCTGCCTGTCGCAGCCGGGTGACGGCTCGCGCTTCCGCGACGTCGACCTGGTCATCGTGCGCGAGAACACCGAGGACCTCTACGCCGGCATCGAGTTCGATGAGGGCGCTGCCGAGGTCGAGGAGCTCTCACAGCTCGTCGAGCGTTCGGGCCAAAAGACCTTCGCCGCCGATTCCGCGATCTCGATCAAGCCCATCTCTATCGCCAAGAGCCGCCGTATTGTGGAGTATGCCTTTGAGTATGCCCGCCGCTGCGGCCGCAAAAAGGTGACGGCCGTGCACAAGGCCAACATCATGAAGGCGACCGACGGCCTGTTCCTGCGCGTTGCGCGCGAGGTGGCCGCTAACTATCCCGATATTGAGTTCAACGACAAGATCGTCGACGCCACCTGCATGGGTCTGGTCCAGAACCCCAACGACTTCGATGTCCTGGTGCTGCCAAACCTGTACGGCGACATCGTCAGCGACCTGTGCGCTGGTCTGGTGGGCGGCTTAGGCATGGCTCCGGGTTCCAACATCGGCGCCGACTGCGCCATCTTTGAGGCTACGCACGGCTCCGCGCCCGATATCGCCGGCAAGGATATCGCCAACCCCACGGCCGAGATCCTGTCTGCCGCGATGATGCTCGATCACCTGGGCGAGAACGACGCCGCCAATCGTATTCGCGCCGCCGTCTCCGCCACGCTCGACGAGGGCAAGCAGGTTACCGGCGACGTGCGTCGTGCCCAGACCGGCTCCGTTGAGGGTGCCGTGGGCACGCAGGCCTTTGCCGATGCCGTTATCGCGCACCTGGCCTAAGGTATGCACGCTGCAAACGCCTAAATAGTACTTAAGTGTTTGCGTATAACCTAAGAATCAATACGCCCGGCGTTCTGTCGGGCGTATTCTATTGGGGACTATGTTTCCTAACAAGGAGTAATTGATATGGGTCTGATTCAAAAGAAGGACGAGAAGGACGAGATCGACGGCATCCAGATCATCGAGCGCGGCGAAGGCCCCGACGGTGATGAGGACGAGAAGATCGACCTGGTCGCTGGTACGTCTGCCGAGCATATTGCCGCTGGTACGACGGCCGAGGAGGAGGACGCCCGTCTGGAGGCTCAGATTGCCGCGGATGCCGCTGACGAGAATCTGATGCCCGAGGAGCAGGACGAGGACGATTCCGACGCGGACGACCACGCATCCAAGCACAAGAAGACGATGATTGCCGCCTTTGTGGTCGCCATCGTGATTGCTGCGGTGGTCGGCTTCTTTATTGGCAATGGCGGCTTTGGCGGCAAGGGTGTCGGCTCGTCGACCCTCACCGAGGACCAGCTCGATTCGACCGTGGCAAGCTATAGCTACAACGGCAAGAAGAGCGATATCACCGCGCGCGAGGCCATCGAGAGCCAGTACAGCCTCGATACCGTTAAGGATAGCAACGGCAACTACACCGCCCCCTCTGCTGACGTCATCCTGTCTTACGTGCGCAACAAGATTCTGCTCGATGCTGCCGAGGACGAGGGCATTACCGTCTCCTCTAAGGAGATGAAGAAGTACGCCGAGGATTCTATCGGCACCTCGGACTACGACACCATGGCCACGCAGTATGGCGTGTCCAAGGACCAGGCCAAGCAGATCGTCCGCCAGTCCGCGACGCTGCAGAAGCTCTACAAGAAGAAGGTGGGCGATAGCTCCGCAAGCATGCCGACCGCCCCGACCGAGCCTTCTGACGGCAACGAGGAGACCGCGAGTAAGGACTACGCCGACTACATCATCAACCTTGCCGGCGACGAGTGGGATAGCGAGAAGGGCACCTGGAAGGACGCCGATGGCACCTACGCTAAGGCCTTTGCCGACGATGCCTTTACTGCCGATAGCGCTACCTATAAGCAGGCCATGACCGCCTATTACACCGCCTATCAGCAGTATTCCTCGCAGGCTTCGAGCGCCAGCTCCAAGTGGACCGAGTATGCTAACGGCCTCTACGCCAAGGCCAACATCAGCATCTACGGCCTGTTTGCGTAAAGATTGCCTGAGCTTTCGAGCGCGAAGTCGAAATATCTGATTGAGCCCGCTAGAACGTCCGTTCTAGCGGGCTTTTTGCGTCGGAGTTACTGAAGGCTTAATAATTTCCATCAATCTTTAAGCCCAAAGAGGCTATCGGCTTCATCGTCAGGTATGTATTCCAGAACATCGCCCGGTTGGCAGTCGAGTGCCCGGCATATCGCGTCAAGAGTTGAAAAACGTATGGCAGAAACCTTGCCTGTCTTAATGCGTGACATATTGACCTGGGAGATGCCCACGCGTTCCGCAAGCTCTTTGGATGAGATCTTGCGTTCGGCGAGCATGCGGTCAAGCCGCAGAATAATCATGGATTCCCCCTAGAGCAACTCGTCATCTTGTTTTTGCAGGATACACCCGTACTGGAAGACGCTGGCAATCAGGCTAATAATCAGGCCTGCAAAGACCATAGAGAGGTCGAGGTGCTGGCCGCCAAGCGCATCCGTAAAGTTGCCGCCAAATCCTGAGAGTATCAGCCCCGTGACTATGGCACCAAGAAGCTTCACAGCAACGCCGCCAATAAGGAACAAATGTCCTATTTGACGTAGTATGCGGATGCATTCGAGGTCAAAGGGCCTGCCCGCCTTTTCAATGGCGGAGAAAAACCTGTATGCGCTTAGCACGATGGCAAACGCAAGGCATGTCATCATGGCGCTCCCTATGGCAGTATGACCGTCGTGCGCGACAAGCATAAGAGGGGTGTGTTCATCGGCGCCGACGAGAGCGAGAATTGGCCCTTCGCCAGCCTCAAGCTCTACGGATTGGAGACAGAACCCTTGGGAGAGGCTAGGCAATATGAGTAGATCGTAGATTGCAATGACTGCGAGGAGTCCCAGAGCGAGCGCCACGGCGGTGCAGATTGTGGCCCATTTGCAGTAGCGAGTGAGCTTCCTCAGTTTGGCTATTGCCTGTTCACGGTCGATGGCTTCATTCGATTTGGATACGTTCCAGCGGATCATAGCTCCTCCAACCAATGTCTTGGATGATACTTAAATCTTATAACATACTTAACGATAAACGATAAACAATTACAGAATAGAGTAAGTAATGTTTGTAAGACGAATAGCGAGAGCTTATGGCACATTCAGGGAGTGGGAGTTTGGCACGCGGGGGGATGGACGAGTATTGAAATATCCTGCAACCGCGCAAGTGCTTCATCGGGTCTCCCCAATTCATCTAGGAAAACGGCCGTAAACGAATGCAAATAACCGGTGAACGGTCGAAAACTACCGTTCACCGATAATTTCTAAACTGGTTCTAACTGGTATTAAGTCAAAAAGACCAATTCACAAATCTTCACAATGACCTGCAATTTTTCTTTACGCTATTTTTAGCCGCCCTGCGTTGTATTGACACGAAAAGAGTTCCGATCTTTTGCCAAAGCATTTCGAAATGGTTTCAAAACTGCAGGTAGAAGTGTTAACGAGCGGTAAACGGTCGATTTTTTACCGTGAACGGTGCAAAAACGTTTTACTGTATGAATCAACGAAAGCAA
>ERZ834382.2013-NODE-2013-length-15380-cov-4.391387_pt1 | contig 15380 bp, 8 predicted proteins | sample MGYA00519692_ERZ834382 | MGnify/ENA primary metagenome ERZ834382 (study PRJEB31850, sample SAMEA3708751) | human gut metagenome | biome: human gut; feature: human-associated habitat; material: faeces | place: China | collected 2014 ...
GACCCTTGACACCGCCTTCACCCTCGACCAACTCGACATGGGAGACGATGAACAGGTCGGCCAGCTCATCCATCGGGATGGCGTTCAGGAAGTCGTAGACCTCCTTGCTGCAGTACAGCGTCAGACCGGCCTCCAGCGCAGAGCCGATGACCTTATCGGCACGGGCCTGCTCCAGCACCTTCTTGACGTCGTCACGGATGGCCATGATGCGGTCCCACTTAGCTTCAAACGCCTCATCGGCGGCAGCCTTGGCCTCGGGCATCTGCTCAAAGACAACATAGTCCTTCATGCCGTCCAGCTTCGGGATGTAGCTCCAGATCTCCTGGCTGGTGAAGCACAGGATGGGTGCCAGCAGCTTGGTAAAGTCGACCAGGATGCGGTACAGCGCGGTCTGGGCACAACGGCGTGCGTGGTCATCTGCGCAGTACAGACGATCCTTGATGACGTCCATGTAGAAGTTGGACATATCAATGACGCAGAAGTTGTACAGTGCGTGGTAGGCACGGCTGAAGTCGTAGTGCTCGTAGGCATCGCGCATGGTGGCGGTCAGCTTGTTGCAGGCCTCGAGTGCCCAACGGTCGATCTCGAACAGCTGGTCATCATCGACCATATCCTTCGCGGGATCAAAGTCGCTGATATTGCCCAGCATGAAGCGGGCCGTGTTGCGCATCTTGCGGTACGCCTCGGACAGCTGGCGGAAAATTTCCTTACCGGCGCGGACGTCGACGGTGTAATCGCTGGAAGCGACCCACAGACGGATGATGTCAGCACCGTAGTCGCGGATGATCTCACTGGGCTCCATGCCGTTGCCGGCGGACTTGTGCATCTGCTTGCCCTGGGCATCGACGACCCAGCCGTGGCACAGGACCTCGCGGTACGGGGCCACACCCTGGGTGGCGACGCTGGTCAGCAGACTGGACTGGAACCAGCCGCGGAACTGGTCAGCACCCTCCATATACATGTCAACGGGCCAGCGCAGCTCGGGGCGCTCACGGCAGACAGCGCTCCAGGTGGAGCCGGAGTCGAACCAGACGTCCATGATGTCGGGGTCCTTCTCCCAGTCGGAGGCACCGCACTCGCAGACCTCGGTCTTGGGCAGGATGTCGTTGGCATCGTACTTGTACCAAGCGTCGCTGCCCTCCTTGCGGAACAGGTCGGACACTGCCTTGATGGAGGCATCGGTGATATGGTACTTGCCGCACTTCTTGCAGTAGAATACCGGGATGGGCACACCCCAGACGCGCTGGCGGCTGATGCACCAGTCACTGCGGTCACGGACCATACCGGCCATGCGGTCATGGCCCCACGCCGGCTGCCAGTGCACGCTGTCAATGGCCTTGTAGACGTCCTCCTTGAAGGCGTCGATGGAGCAGAACCACTGCTCGGTAGCACGGAAGATGATGGGATGATGGCAGCGCCAGCAATGCGGGTACTGGTGGGTGATGTGCTGCACACCCATCAGATGGCCACTCTCCTTGATGTGCTCCAGAATGACCTTGTTGGCGTCCCAGACCTTGAGACCGGCAAACTTCTCGCCCGCCTCGGCGGTCAGGCGGCCCGCGTCGTCCACGGGAACGACAACGGGAACCTGCGGATAGTGATTGACGCAGACCTCAAAGTCCTCAACACCGTGGCCGGGAGCGGTGTGGACGCAGCCCGTGCCGCCTTCCAGCGTGACGTGGTCGCCCAGAATGACCAGACCCTTGCGGTCAAGGAACGGATGCTGATACTGCATGAGCTCGAGCTCACTGCCGAGAACAGTCTCGGGCAGGACCTCGTACTCGTCGATATGGCAGCCCTTCATCGTGGACTCAACGAGCTCGCGGGCCATGATGTGGTAGGCGTCACCGATCTTGACGAAGGCATATTCCAGATTGGGGTTCAGGCAGGTCGCGACGTTGGCGGGCAGTGTCCAGGTGGTGGTCGTCCAGATGACGATCCATGCCTTGTCCAGCGGGATGTTGTGCTTGGCCAGCACGCCGTTGGGGTCGTCGGTCAGCTTGAAGCGGACATAGATGGAATCGCACTCGTCCTCGGCGTACTCGATCTCAGCCTCGGCCAGGGCGGTGCGGTCCTCGGGGCACCAGTACACGGCCTTCATGCCCTTGTAGATGTAGCCCTTCTTGGCCATCTCGCCGAAGATCTCGACCTGGCGTGCCTCAAACTCGGGGCGCAGGGTCAGGTAGGGGTTCTCAAAGTCGCCCTGCACGCCCAGACGCTTGAACTGCTCGTTCATGACGCCGATGTGCTCGGTGGCAAACTCCTTGCAGATCTGGCGCAGCTCCAGCTTGGAGACACCGGCCTTCTTGTCGCCGAGGGAGCTCAGCGCCTTCAGCTCAATGGGCAGACCGTGGGTGTCATAGCCGGGCACGTAGGGTGCCTGGAAGCCGGACATGTTCTTATAGCGGATGATGATGTCCTTGATGATCTTGTTCAGCGCCGTACCCATGTGGATATTGCCGTTGGCATACGGAGGGCCGTCGTGCAGGATGTACTGCGGCTTGCCCTCGTTGTTCTTAATCATCTGCTCATAGACATGGTTCTGCTCCCAGTCCTCGAGCATTTTGGGTTCCTTCTTCGGCAGACCGGCCCGCATTTCAAACGGGGTCTGCATCTTATGGATGGTGTCGTTGTAGTTCTGCGCCAAAGTTTCCTACTCTCCTCTATTTATTGGATTCTTTAGTTATATCACATCGGGCGTCAGCTGTCAAAGTCAACGCCTTCAAAGTTATCGAACGCCGGGGAATTCAGCTCCTCCTGCGGTTCGTCACTTGCCTTTTTGCGGGTCGTGCGCCTGGTCGTACCGGCCTTGCGGCGGCGGGCAGGCTTGGCCTCCGGCTCGTCATACAGGCCGGAGACATCCTGGAGCCGCGTCTCGTCGATGGCGGGCTCCTCCACGGGGATCGGTGCGGGCTCGGCTTCCTCCGGCTCCTCCGGGTGCGGCGCGATGGCAAATTCCACCGTGTCTACCTTTTCGCCCTGAGCCCGGGCACTTTCCGTCGGCTCCGGCACGGGCTGGGCTGTGGGCGGCTCATAGTAGGCCGTCTCCTGCATGGCGGGCATCTGGGCTGCCTGCTGTACCGGGGCCGGCTCCGGCACAGGCTGGGCTGCGGGGGCCGTGTAGACCGGGGCCTGCACAGCGGGCTGCGGCTCTGCCGCAGGGGCGGCGGCCTGCTCCGGGGCCGGGGACGGCGGCGGAACGGGTTCATCCTCGGGCCGTCTGGTGTAATCGGGCAGTTTATTGATAAGGTTGATATGCTTGCGGTACATCTCGATCAGCGAACGCTTAAAGCTGTCTGCCTCACCCTTGAGCGTGACGATCTCCTGCTTGGCCAGCTCGACGTCATCGCGGGCGCGCTGCTCGCGGTCCTCCGCCTTGATGTTGGCCGAGCGGATGATCTCCGCCGCTTTCTGCTTGGACTCGCGGATAATACTGTCCCCCATGCGCTGGGCGTTGATCATCGACGTACTCAGGGAGTTTTCCATCGTTCGGTATTTTTCAATGCGCTGGGCCAGCATGACGAGCTTTTTCTGCAAATCATCATTCTGGGCAGCCAGGTCGTCCATTGCCTGGGCGACCTGCTTGAGATAATCATCCACATCCTCACGGCGATAGCCCTGGAACGCTTTGTCAAATGTGACGTGGCGGACATCCTCGGAAGAGATCATGACGGCTTTCCTCCTGTATGCGGGGCACACGGCCCCGTTATTCCCTGCCCGCAGCGCTGCGGGCGATCCTGCGCTCAATATTGGTAAAAGGATATGAACAGACGATCCTTGCGGCTTTTGCCGCCGATGGCCGCCAGCTTGAAGCGCCCCACGCCGCGCACTGTGAAAATATCCGCGGCGTAGGCGGTCTCGTGGGCGGCCTTCAACGGCAGGTGGTTGATCTCCACACGGCCCGCGGCGATATATTCTGCCGCGCGGGTGCGGGAGGTGTGCAGCATGGCTGCCAGCACCGCGTCCGCACGCAGGGACGGCACGGTAGCCTCCTGCAGGGTGCGCTCGCGGCTTTCGGCCAGACGGGCGGGCAGTGCGTCGATGCACGCAGTATGCACGGTGCAGTGCCCTGCGCCGGTCAGCTCCGCGTTTATAAATTCCTGCTTGTCGGCGAGGATCACCGCGTAAAATGTGTCCTCGCGCTCGGGGTCTGCCAGCAGGTCCCCCACGCAGCTGCGCTCAAGGCCAAGGCCCAGAATCGCACCGAGATAATCCCGGTGGGTCGGCAGCTTATCCCCGTAAGCGGTGCATTGCAGGTAGGCCAGCGGTTCTTCCTGCCAGGCGTCGGGCGGCTCAATACAGAGCACCCGGCGTTCTGCCGCGTCAAAGCCGCCCCAAAAGCGGATGCAGCTGCACCCGGCCTTGTTGCAGGCGGCCTGCGCCAGGCTCTGCTCCCGGTCCGAGAGAAAGCCCGTATAACGCGGGATGCCGCGGCTTACCGCAACGCGGCACAGCTCCTCGACACGGCGCATCAGGCGGCGCTCGTCGTCATTCTGCGGCGGCACAAAGCCGCGCACCGCAGTGGCGGTATCAGAAGAAGACGCCATTGTTTTCCAGCTCGTCGAGCAGGTCACCCATAATATCAACGTTGTACGGCGTAATAATGAAGGTGCTGGTCGCCACGCGCTTGATCTGGCCGTTGTTGGCATACGCTACACCGGACAGGAAGTCGATCAGACGGCGGGAGACCTCTTTACTGGCAGACTCCAGATTCAGCACCACCGTATGCTTGGCGTTGAGCTGGTCCGCAATGCTGGACGCATCGTCAAAGCGCTCCGGTTTGACCAGAACGACCTGCAGCTGGGTCGTCGCGTTGATGTTCACGACCTTATTGCTGTGCTGTTTGATCTCCTGCTGCTGGGTATACTCCTGCGCAGCTGCAGCCCCCTGCCCGCCGGGGAAAACATTCTCTTCAGTGTCATCTACATAGGAATCTGCATCGGGGTCGATACCGAGCTTGCTTCTCAAACTGTCAAGCATGGACATGGTCGTAAAACTCCTTTGATTAGAAAGCGCCGTTTACGTCAGCGCGTCATTACAGCGATATACATTAAATATTATCTTCTTTTTTGGCAGTCTTGTCAATACAAACGGCGTATTTTCGTTACAATAGTTTGCCATCCTCCAAATTTGTGCCCTGTACGATGATCTCATCATAGAGGCGCACCTCATTTGCACTGCCGAGCTTGCCGTCCTCCGGGACAAGAATGTAGCTGTCATTCTCATACAGCGTTGTGATCTTCAAAAAGCGCTGCAGGTTGCCGTACTTGACATAGACACCGCGCTGGCCGTTCACGATATGCAGCGCCGCCTTGTCGATGCGGATGCCCTCGTAGGTTTTTAAATCGACCTGCACGGTCTCGCAGCCCAGACCCAGGACCTCGGCGCTGATGGTCTGGCATTGCAGTACGATCTTGGCAATGCCGTTGTCCTTGTCCTCGGTGACTTCCTCCACCGTGGCGGAAAGCGGGGTGTTCTGCTTGCCGGGTACGCTGATTTTCACCGTGGACAGACCGTCGAACCGTGCGGCGGTATCCAAATCACAGACCGCGTAGAATTTCCAGCTGAAGCCCGTCGCGATCTGTCCGGCGCGGTTTGTATCCGCTGCCGGGAAGCCGTCTGCCAGCATTTTTTGCAGCGTGGCCGGGTCGGCATCGGCCAGCGCCCGGCAGTCCGTCCGGATGGCGGGCGAGGCCTCCGTGCGGCTGAAATAGCCGTTCGTTGTGGCGGTGACGGTCTGCAGCGTGTCGAGCTGTGCCTTGATGCCGTCGTACTCGGTCTGCAGCGCTGCGATGGACTGGGAGAAATCCGCCGTCTGCCCGGTGCTGATCTGCAGACGGTTCTGGGCCAGCAGAAAGCTGTCCTGCGCGTCAGAGATGCCGGTATACTGGGCAGTGTCCAGCTTATCCAGCAGGTTGTACAATGCCTGCTTCGTCTGGTTTGTCAGCACCGAAAGCTCACTGCCGGCAGAATTCTGCGACTTCGTAAGCAGCGTGATGGAGCGCTCGAGCCGGTCCAGACGCTCACGCTGCAGGCCCTGGGTGTCATCGGTGTAGCATTCGGCTACCACCGTGCCGTTCGTCACGCGCTCGCCATCCTGCACAAGATAGCCGAGATTGCCGCTGCCCGGCACATCCACAGCGTCAAATGCCACAACGCCGGTCAGGTTCAGGCTTTCGGCCAGCGTGTAGCGGATGGCGGTCTCGGTCTTGTAGGACCGATGGAAGATCAGCACGAACTGGACGGCAACATACAGCAGGAAGAGTGCCAGTGCCAGCAGACCCAGCGCGTGTAAAAGTTTTTTTGCCAGCGGGCGGTCCTGCCGGTTGCTCACGGTGCACCCTCCTTTCCGTTATTCTTCGTTGTGCAAAAAGGCCCGCACCAGCGTGCAGGCGCGCTCGGTGACATCCTCCTCATCCAGATAGAGCCACACCGCGTCGTTCTGACGGCGGAACCAGGTCAGCTGGCGCTTGGCGTAGTTGCGCGTTGCCTGCTTGAGACGCTCGGTGCATTCGGTCAGATTGGCCGTGCCCTCAAAGTACGGGAAGAATTCCTTGTAGCCGATGGCCTGCGCCGCCGTGCGGTAAGCATCGCGGTGGTCGTAGACCTGCCTTGCTTCGTCCAGCACACCGTTTTCGACCATTTCGTCCACGCGGCGGTCAATGCGGCTGTACAGCACTGCGCGGTCCCGGCAGGTCAGGCAGAGGCAGAGCGCATGGTAGGGTGCCTCGGCGGGCCTGGCCTCGCGGCGCTGGTCGCTCATGCGGCGGCCTGTGGCTTCAAACAGCTCCAGTGCGCGGATGACGCGCGGCAGGTTGTTGGGGTGGACCTGAGCGGCGTAGTCGGGGTCGACCCTTTGCAGCTCGGCGTAAAGTGCCGCGCCGCCCTCGGTGTCCGCTCGCGCCTGTAATCGGGCGCGGATGGCGGGGTCGGTCTTTTCCGGGGCAAACGCCATACCGCTCAAAAGACTGGTGATATACAGCCCCGTGCCGCCCACGACGAGGGGCAGTCTGCCGCGGGCCGTGATGTCCCGTATCAGCGGGTCAGCGGCGGCGGTGAAGTCCGCCACGCTGTAGGGGGTCTCCGGCGACATAAAGTCCAAAAGATAATGCGGTATCCCCTGCCGCTCCTCCTCACTCGGCTTCGCCGTGCCTACGTCGAGATTTTTGTAAATCTGCATCGAGTCTGCGTTGATGATCTCGCCGTCAAAGGCTCTGGCCAACGCGACGGAAAGTGTGGTCTTGCCGCTGGCCGTCGGCCCGCCGACGGCGACGACGCGGGGTTTAGACAAGTCGGCCAAACTGCTTTTCCAGCTCCTTCCGGGTGATTTTCAATACGCAGGGCCGCCCGTGCGGGCAGAACGGCGGGACCGTGCCGTCCATGATGCGCTGGGCCAGCGCGAGCATCTCGGCGGCGTTCGTGCGGTCCCCCGCTTTGATGGCCGCGCGGCAGGCGATGGAATGCAGCACCCACTCGGTCTTTTCACGCAGGGCGTCGCGTCCGCCGTCGGCGAGCTTTGCCGCCAGCTCCACGATCATATCCTCTACATCGTCCACCGGCACGTCCGCGGGCACGGCGCGCACGACAACCGTCGAGCCGCCGAAGTCCTCGGCTTCGATGCCGGCATCGGTCAGAAGGTCAAGGTTCTGCAAAACGGCCTGCTTTTCCGCGGCGGTCAGATTGACCTGCACGGGGACAAGCAGCATCTGGGACGGCACGCTGCCGTAGTCCCTGGCCAGCTGCTCAAACAGAATGCGCTCATGCGCAGCGTGCTTGTCGATAAGGCAAAGCTCACTGCCGCGCTCGGTGATGATATAGGTCTTGAACACCTCGCCGACAAGGCGCAGCGGCTCGCTTGCAGGCGGCGGGGTCAGCGTCGTCTGCTCGGGACGTGTGCTGACCATGTCGGGCAGGGCGCTTAAAGCATGCGGGTCATTCCGAACGTAATCCGTCTCGGGGTCTGTCGCGGGGGCCTCGTCGGGCAGCTCCGGCAGGATGTCCAGCACCGTGTCATCGCTGACGGTGTGGGGCATCGGCTGCGGGGCGGGAATCGTTACGGGCTCCGACGCGGGCGTTTCAACCGCCGTCACCGGCGTGACCGGGGTCAGCGGTCTCGGTGCGGGCCCCGCCGTGTAAGCGGGCTTCGGGGACTGTGCCTCCAGCACGCCCGGGACAGGCTGTGTGCCCTGTGCCGTCGGCAGCGGGCGCGCAGGCACGGGCGCGGTCAGACCGTTCAAAGCGCGGTATTCTGCCGCGGACAGCGTCGTGAAGCCGCCCTTTTTCGGCTGGGTCGCAGCGGGCCGCGCGGCAGGTGCCGGGGCGGCGGGCTGTATCACGGTCTGCCCGGGCTTTTCTTCGGGCGCGGTGTGGCCCATCTCAAAGCGGCACTCGCCGCTGCCGGGCGTTGCCAGCGCGGCGCGAACAGCGCGGTAGACAGCGTCAAAGACGTCACTCTCTTTCGCAAAGCGAATTTCGGTTTTCGCCGGGTGGACGTTGACATCGACCATGTCGGGCGGCAGCTCCAGCATGAGCACCGCGCCCGGGAACTTGCCCTGCATCATCGTGCCCTTGTAGGCGTTTTCGAGCGCCGCCATCATTGTGCGGTTTTTGACGTAGCGGCCATTAACAAAGAAATGCTGCGCACCGCGGCTGGCGCGGCAGGCACGCGGCGGCGTGACCAGGCCGGTCACATGGTACAGCTCGCTGCCGCCGTCCACGGGCAGCAGGTCGCGGGCAAATTCACGGCCCAGGACCGCGTAGACCGCACTGCGCAGGTCGCCGTCGCCGGGGGTCACATACTGCTGCTTGCCGTCGCGCAGATAGCGGAAGCTGATCTCCGGGTGGGACAGCGCCGCGTGCAGGACCGTCTCAGCCACAAACGTGCCCTCGCTGGCGTCCTTTTTCAAAAACTTCATGCGGGCGGGCGTGTTGTAAAACAGGTCACTGACCGTGATGGTCGTGCCGACGGGGCGTGCGCCGGGCTCCATCCCACGCTCCTCGCCGCCTTCGATGCGGTAGCAGCAGGCGTACTCGTCGGCCTCTGTGCGGGTCAGCACCTCGACGCGGGCAACGCTGGCAATGGAGGCAAGTGCCTCGCCGCGGAAGCCCAAGGTATGGATGTGCCCGAGGTCCTCCGCCGTCGCGATCTTGCTGGTGGCATGGCGGATAAACGCTTTATCGATATATTCCGCTTCTATGCCTGAACCGTTATCTACGATTTGCAGCTGCTGGATACCGCCGCGCACCGCCGACAGCGTGATCTGCGTCGCGCCTGCGTCGATGGCATTTTCCAGCAGCTCCTTCGCCACGGAGGCGGGCCGTTCGACGACCTCGCCCGCCGCGATCAGCTCTGCGGTATGCTTGTCCAGTACACGAATTTCCGCCATGGTTTTCACCTGCCTTTAGTCTTTGTCCAGTGTATTTTTCAGCTCGTACAGGAAGTTCAGCGCCTCCAACGGGGTCAGTGTCTCAATGTCTACATTGTGGAGCTTTTCGACGACCTCGCTGGGTACGCTGGGGTTGTTGTAAGCCTCGACGGTGTCAAAATCGAGCTGCATCGTGTTATTGCGTCCCGGTGCGCTGGCCTCCAGCTGGCGCAGCACGGCGTGGGCGCGCTTTGTCACGCTGCCGGGCAGACCCGCGAGCTTCGCGACCTCGATGCCGTAGCTGTCGTCGGCGGGGCCTGCCACAATGCGGCGCAAAAACGTGATGTCCTCGCCGCGCTTTTTGACGGCGATATTATAGTTTTTGACGCCGTGAATATCCTGCTCCATGCTCGTCAGCTCGTGGTAGTGCGTGGCGAACAGCGTCTTGCAGCCGATGTTCTCGCAGATAAATTCTACCACACTGCGCGCAATGCTCATGCCGTCAAACGTCGAAGTGCCGCGGCCAATTTCATCCAGAATCACCAAGCTGTCCTTCGTCGCGTTTTTCAGGATCTCCGCGACCTCGGTCATCTCGACCATGAAGGTCGACTGCCCGGCAGCGAGGTCATCCGACGCGCCGACGCGGGTGAAGATGGCATCCACCACGCCGATATGCGCCGCGGCGGCAGGCACAAAGCTGCCGATCTGCGCCATCAGGGCAATCAGCGCATTCTGGCGCATGTACGTAGATTTACCGGCCATGTTCGGGCCGGTGATGAGCCGCATCCGGTTCTCGTCCTCGTCGAGCATCGTATCGTTGGGTACAAACAGACTGCCCTTGAGCATCTGTTCAATGACCGGGTGGCGGCCCTCCTTGATCTCCATAACGCCGCTCTCATCCACGTTTGGCATGACGTAGTTGTTTTGCAGCGCCGCCTCGGCAAAGCCTGCCAGCACATCGAGCTGGGCCACAGCCGATGCCGTGCGCTGAATGCGGACGACCTCGGCGGAGATCGACGAAAGCAGGTCGGCAAACAGCTGGTGTTCCAGAACCAGCAGGCGCTCGTTCGCGCCGAGGATCTTATTTTCCAGCTCCTTCAGTTCGGGCGTGATGTAGCGCTCGCCCGTCGTCAACGTCTGCTTGCGGGTGAAGGTATCGGGCACCGAGTCGGTGTAGGAGCGGCTGACCTCAATATAGTAGCCGAACACCTTGTTGAAGCCGATCTTCAGCTTGGGGATGCCGGTTTCCTCGCGGTAGCGGGCCTCAAGGTTTGACAGATACCCCTTGCCGCCGTGCATGATGTCGCGCAGCTCATCGACCTCGCTGTTGAAGCCCGCGCGGATAGCGCCGCCGTCCTTCATGTTGGCGGGCGGGTCATCCACAAGGGCGGTCTGGATGTTCTGCAAGACATCCTCGAGCAGGTCGATCTGGTCAGCCAGCTGCGTCAGCAGCGGCGCACCGCAGGCCGCAGCCTGGGCCTTGACCTGGGGCAGCATGGCGCAGGTATCCCCCAGTGCCTTGACCTCGCGCGGGGTGGCGGAGCCGTAGAGAATGCGGGTCGTCAGCCGCTCAATATCAAAGACATGGCCGAGGGCTTCTTTCAAATCGGCGCGGGCGATGCTGGCAGAATAGAGCGCCTGCACCGCACAGAGCCGCGCGTTGATGGCCTCGGCGTCCACAAGGGGCTGCTCGATCCAGGAGCGCAGCAGGCGCTTGCCCATCGAGGTTTCGGTCTTGTCGAGCACCCAGAGCAGCGTGCCGCGCTTCTCGCGCCCGCGCATCGTCTCGGTCAGTTCCAGATTTGCGCGGGTCACAGGCGACAGGCGCATATACTGTGCGTCGGCGTAGTTCTGCACAGTCTTGATGCGCTCAACGCCGTGCTTTTGGGTCTCGTGCAGGTAGTTGAGAAGCGCCGCCACAGCATACGGGACAAGCGCGTCCTTCTCATAGCCGAGGGTCGTGCGCCAGTCGGTGCCGAACTGGTCGGCCATGGTCTGCTCCATGACGGCGTCCTTAAAGCAGGCATCCTCGCGCAGCTCGACCAGGGCGTTTGTGTGCTGCTTGATGTAGGTCGTGACATCTTTAAAGTCAAGCATCGGCGGGCAGATCAAAATCTCGCTGGGCATATAGCGGCACAGCTCGGTGATGATGGCTCCGCCGATTTTTTCAGCGTTCAGCTCTGTGGCGTAGGCCTCGCCGGTGGAAACGTCCGCAAAGCAGACGCCCGCACGCCAGCGGCCGCGGGTGCGCTTGCAATAAATGCTCGCCAGATAGTTGTTTTTATCCTCGGACAGCATGCTGCTTTCAATGACCGTGCCGGGCGTGACAACACGGATGATGTCGCGCTTGACAAGACCCTTGGCGAGGGCAGGGTCCTCCATCTGCTCACAGATGGCAACCTTGTAGCCCTTGGCGACCAGGCGCGCCATGTAAGTCTCGTAGGAGTGGAACGGCACGCCGCACATAGGGGCGCGTTCTTCCTTGCCGCAGTTTTTGCCGGTCAGCGTCAGCTCCAGCTCCCGCGAAGCCGTCAGCGCGTCGTCGTAGAACATTTCATAGAAGTCACCGACGCGATAGAACAGAATCTCGTTGGGATGCTGTTTTTTGATTTCAAAATACTGTTGCATCATGGGCGATACTGCTTGCTCGGCCATGTTTCACACTCCTGTTGATTCTTGTTGGTATGTTGTTCTTGTAGGGGCGGATTCCATATTTGCCCGGAAGGTATGCGGCTGCGTACAGTGCTGCGGGCGCATATAGAATGCGCCCCTACGGCCTCTCTGCCCCGCGCCTCAAGCTTTAGTGGCAGCCGCCGCAGGTGGAGCAGCTGCCGGGGCAGCCGCCGGGGGGGGCCTGCACGGTCATGGGGTCGCCGCCGTTCATAGCGGTGTTGATGATAGCGTCAATGTGGCTGACCATTGCCTCGCACTCGGCCTTGGCGGCGTTGTAGCGGACCATGCCCTCGCTGGCCATGATCTGGCTGTACAGGTCGTTGACGCGCTGGTTCAGCTCGGCTACGCGGGCGGCATCGGTCTCGGCCTTGGCACTCTCATTGTTCAGATCGAGGCGGGCGAGGTTGAACTCCCCGATCATGTTCTGCAGCTCCTCGTCCATGTCGTTCTCACGGCGGGCAGCGTCCAGCTCCAGGTAGCGGGGGTCAGTCTGCAGGGCAGCGGCGGCTTTCTTGAAAAGATCAATGCAATCCATTGTAAAATTCTCCTTATAAATATAAATATAATGTATAGGTTTATTCAGCAAGCTCGCCCACCAGCAGTGCGGCGCGCGAGCCGGTGATGTGGACGTCGGCCCACTGGCCGATAAGACTTTCAGGAGCCTTGAACTCCACGACCAGATTGTTGTCGAGGCGTCCGTTGACGGTGCCCTCATTGCGGCCAGCAGCCTCGACCAGCACGCGGACGGTCCGGCCTGCCATGGCGGCGGTGGCGGCAAAGGCGAACTCCTCCTGCGTTTTCAGCAGGCGGTCCATGCGGGCGGCCTTCTCAGCGTGGGTCGTTGGGTCGGGCAGCTTGGCCGCCGGGGTGCCGGCGCGCTTGGAATAGATGAAGGTGAACAGCTGCATATAGCCCACCTCGCGGATGAGGTCGAGCGTTGCGGCAAAGTCCTCCTCCGTCTCGCCGGGGAAGCCGACGATGATGTCGCTGGAGAAGGTCACACCGGGAATTTTTTCCTTGGCGTAGCGGATCAGATCCATGTACTGCGCGACATTGTAGTGGCGGTTCATCTCCTTGAGCAGCCGGTCCGAGCCGGACTGCACAGGCAGGTGGATATGCTTGCACAGATGCTCCTGCGCGGCAATCGTGTCGATGAGCTTGCGGCTGGCGTCCTTCGGGTGGCTCGTCATGAAGCGGATCTGGTAGTCGCCGGGGACTTCGCACAGCAGGTTCAAAAGGTCGGCAAAGTCGATGGGATGTTCCAGCCCCTTGCCGTAGCTGTTGACGTTCTGGCCCAGGAGGGTGATCTCCTTATAGCCCTGCTCGACAAGCTGCCTGAATTCTGCCAGAATTGCGGCGGGCTCGCGGCTGCGCTCCCGCCCGCGGACGTAGGGCACGATGCAGTAGGTGCAGAAGTTGTCGCACCCGTACATGATGGGCAGCCACGCGCGGAAGCCGGAATCGCGTCGGATGGGCAGCTCCTCGACCACGGCGTTGCGCTCGGCGGGCTTTTCCAGATAGCGCTTGCCCTTGCGGATGCGCTCGGCCAGCATGGCGGGCAGCCGGTCAATGCCGTCCACGCCAAAGACAAGGTCCACATAGGGGTAGCTCTGGCGCAGCTTTTCGACGATGTGCTCCTGCTGGGCCATGCAGCCACAGACACCGATCATCAGACGTGGGTTCTGCTCCTTGAGCTTTTTCAGCGCGCCGACATTGCCGAAAACGCGCTGTTCGGCGTGCTCACGCACGGCGCAGGTGTTGAACAGGATGAGGTCGGCGTGTTCGACATTGTCGCACAGGCCGTAGCCGACATCCTGCAAAACGCCCTTGATCTTCTCGCCGTCGTTGACGTTCTGTTGGCAGCCGTAGCTGCGCACATACGCCAGCGGCGGTGTCTCATAGAACGCCGCCAGCGCCTTGGCGGCGGCATCGTTGTGGGTGTAGGTCAGTTTTTCCAAGTGAATTTCTCCTTATATAAACGCCCAAATGGGCGCACCTATCCAAACATACCATATTAGTATAACAAATTCGAAGCAAAAGCACAAGCGGCAGAAGGTGAATTTTTTGTGCCGTCGGACGGGGAATCCGCTTTTTGCACCTGTTCCGCAAAAAGACGGCAAAAAGACGCGGCGGGAAGATTGACATTTCCGCCTTCTTGCGCTACAATACATATATTATGCCGCTGTGGCGGAACTGGCAGACGCAAGGGACTTAAAATCCCTCGGTAGCGATACCGTACCGGTTCGATCCCGGTCAGCGGCATTTACCCGAGCCGAAACAGCTTTACCGGTTGTTTCGGCTTTTTCTATTGGACCCTGTGAGGCATGGTATGCTGAACCATAAATCTACCCGCAGTGCCCGGCTGTTCTGGCTGGGGGCGCTGCTCGGCGCTGCCGTATTTTTGCTGGTGTACGGCCTTGCACCACTGGACGTAGCCAACGACGCCTTCTGCCGCGGCGGCTACATTGAAAAGGACATCCAGCAGCACTACGCGGGCTGGCTGTTCTACCGAAGCAGTGCGCCGGGCTGGCCGCTCGGCGTAACGCAGGCCGTCAACGCGCCGCAGGGCGTCAGCGTTGCGTACACCGATTCTATCCCGCTGCTGGCTGTGCTGTGCCGCCCGCTGGCGGCAGCGCTGGGCGGGACGTTCCAGTATTTCGGCTGGTTTACCCTTGTCTGCTTTGCTTTGCAGGGTGGCTTTGCGGCGCTGCTGTGCGGGCTGTTTGCTGAGGGACTTGCCGCCCCTTTGGCGGGCTCGCTTGTGTTTGCGGCCAGCCCGATTTTACTGGAGCGCGCGTTCCGGCACACCTCGCTCGGCGCGCAGTGGCTTGTGCTGGCGGCGCTGTACTGTTATTTTGTCTGCCGCCGACAGAGCCGGTTTGCGTCGCGCGGATTGTTTGTCATCAACATTCTGGCCGTCGGTATCCACCCGTATTTTCTGCCCATGACCTACGCTGTCACACTGGCGCTTTTGCTTGAGTACGCCGTAAGGCAGCGGCAATGGCTGCGGCCCGCGCTGTTTTTGGGCGGCAACATGCTCTGCACCGCGGCGCTGGGCTGGGCGCTGGGGCTGCTTTACGGCACAGCCACCAGCGGCGGGCAGGCGCTGTACGGCTATTTTGCCATGAACCTGAACGCGCTGTGGAACCCGGCGGGTGTGAACGGCGTTTTGTACAGCCGCCTGCTGCCCGCACAGAATCAGGTCGGCGGCAACTATGACGCCTTTGCCTATCTGGGGCTGGGCGTGCTGGCTGCACTGCCTGTCGTGGTCGTGTCAGCGCGGCGGCATATCCTGCCCGCTGTGCGCCGTCACTGGGCGCTGTGCGCGGTCTGCGCTGTGCT
>ERZ834382.2027-NODE-2027-length-15308-cov-2.780437_pt1 | contig 15308 bp, 14 predicted proteins | sample MGYA00519692_ERZ834382 | MGnify/ENA primary metagenome ERZ834382 (study PRJEB31850, sample SAMEA3708751) | human gut metagenome | biome: human gut; feature: human-associated habitat; material: faeces | place: China | collected 2014 ...
ATAACTTTTCCACGATATCGGGCGGGATTTTCCATCATATCCACATACCAGATACCATAATCTTCTCTCGGAATCTCGATTACAGGCGCATCCAGATCATACGGCACGTCATCTTCAAAAATATTTTCCACTTCTCCTTGTTCATCTTCAAATATAACTTCCGCCTGAGGGCTGACTACTTTGACGCTTCTCCTGTATCCCGCCAGAGGCTTAATATCTTCACAGCGGTTAAAAAGAACCATCTCGGCGCATCTTACCATTTCTACAAAGAGCGGTTTTAAATTAGTCAGATATGTCTGAAATGTGCTTGCGTCCACTGTTGTGATCTTCTGCTCGATCCCCCAGCCCTTAGGAAGCTTCATATTTTCAAAATCACTGACCTTCCACATTCCGTTATATTCAATGACAACTCGATCAGGCTCGTGCTTTCGATCTAATTCCGCCAAATACTCCTCTGTCAGTTCTTCTCTGTCTTCCAGCTGCTCTATTACAACGCCGTATCTTAACATTTCCATCGCATCATACTCATCTTCTCCATCTTCGCAAAGAATGAGCAATGTTTTTCCATCGATCTGAAAATAATCCTGCTTCAATGTAAATTTTAAAAATCCGGTCTTTCCACTGTCTAAAAATCCCGTCATCAAATAAACCATTACATCCGGTTCATTCATGTTTTATTTTTCCCTCCTTATTTTTTCATTCCATATTTTCCGGTTCTCGCTCTTTCATTCGTTTCCTTTGTATGTTCGCCGATTAAAGGCCGAACAGTTTTTCCAGTTTTTCTTCATTTATCTTTGCTCCGATCACACAAATACGTCCCGTGTATTCCGGCGCTCCGGTACGCACTTCATATTCTCCCGGAACCATGTCAAAGTAGATCCATGTTCCGTCTTCTCCTTTGACCATTCCTTTTGCTCGAAGGATATCGCCATACTCTTCTTCATTTTCAAGACTCTTTAAAATCTCCCCGACCTGTTCTTCCGAATACACATGGATCGTCTCACGCCCCCAGCTCGTAAACACTTCGTCTGCATGGTGGTGACCGGCATGATCATGACCACATCCACAGTCATGATGATGGTGGTCGTGGTGATGCTCGCACTCTCCGTGGTCATGATGGTGATGCTCGTGATGATGCTCGCACTCTCCGTGATCATGATGGTGATGTTCGTGATGATGCTCGCACTCTCCGTGGTCATGATGGTGATGTTCGTGATGATGCTCATCCTCTCCATGGTCATGATGATGCGCTCCGTGGTGATGACCGCACTCCGGGCAGACAACCTCCGCAAGGAGTTCCTCCTCCATTGATCTGACGGATTCCATCGTTTCCAAAATTTTACTTCCCGCAAGTTGTTCCAAAGGTGTAGTAATAAACGGCGCCTTCGGATTCAATTCTCTTAAAATAGCAATACTTTCTTCGATCTTTTCCGGTTTTGCCTTATCTGTCCTGCTCAAAATAACCGCGCCCGCATATTCTATCTGATTACTGAAAAATTCACCGAAATTTTTTCTGTAAATTCTGCATTTCGTCACATCCACAACAGTCGTAAAACTATTTAACTTAGCGTCGATCTCACTTTGTACATCTTGAACCGCCTTTATGACGTCTGATAATTTTCCGACCCCCGACGGTTCTATCAAAATACGATCCGGATGATAAGTATCCACAACTTCTCTCAAAGATTTGCCGAAATCTCCGACAAGAGAACAACAGATACAACCCGAATTCATTTCCCTGATCTCGATTCCTGATTCTTTTAAAAATCCGCCGTCAATCCCGATCTCTCCAAACTCATTTTCGATAAGAACAACCTGTTCTCCCGCAAACGCCTCCGAAAGCAGTTTTTTAATAAGCGTTGTTTTTCCAGCTCCTAAAAAGCCCGAAATAATATCAATCTTTGTCATTTCAAACAACCTCCCATATTATATTCAATCCATATCCAGCTCAATAGGACAATGATCCGATCCCATCACATCTGTCAAAATCTTCGCATCTTTCAGACGCTCTTTCAAACTTTCCGAAACACAGAAATAATCGATCCGCCATCCGGCATTTTTTGCTCTTGCGCTGAAGCGATACGACCACCAGGAATAAATTCCTTCCCGATCGGGATAAAAATACCGAAACGTATCAATAAATCCCGCGTCAAGAAGTTCGGTAAACTTTCCTCTCTCCTCATCTGTAAATCCGGCATTTTTTCGATTTGTCTTTGGATTCTTCAGATCAATTTCCTTGTGCGCCACATTCATATCTCCGGTTACGATGACCGGCTTTTTTTCTTCCAGTTTTTTCAGGTACATACGAAAATCATCTTCCCATCTCATGCGGTAATCAAGTCTCGCCAATTCATTTTGCGAATTGGGCGTATATACCGTAACAAAGTAGAAATCTTCAAATTCGCATGTGATCACTCTGCCTTCCTGATCATGTTCTTCGATTCCGATACCGTAAGTTACAGACAACGGTTCCTTTTTCGTAAACACCGCCGTTCCCGAATATCCTTTTTTCACCGCATAATTCCAATACTGATGATATCCCGGCAAATCGAGTTCCAACTGCCCTTCTTGCATCTTTGATTCCTGTATGCAGAAAATATCCGCATCTGCCTCAGTGAAAAAATCCAAAAAACCTTTTTGCACACACGCTCTTATTCCATTTACATTCCACGAAACAAATTTCATTATCATCCACCTCTCTCACATAATATTAATATCACTCTGATAGAACCTGTTTCCGGGTAAAGCATAAAAGGACAGATGCTTTCACTACCTGTCCCTCTCTTCTCATTCATACCGTACTTCTCTCAAAAAAAGTCCGCCTGCCGGAGCCAGAAACCCCGCTTTTGATCTGTCTCCTGTCAAAAGCGCCTCTTTCACACTTTCGGCGGTACGTTCCCGCATCCCGACTTCAAGTAAAGTTCCTGTCAATATTCTCACCATATGATACAAAAATCCCGTTCCGTCATATCGAATGACAATACAGTTTCCATTCCCGATCTGATCGGATTTTCCGCACGGCAAAAAGTCTTTTCTTTCATCTCTGATCATGATCGAGTAAATCGTACGTCTGACAGATCTGTTATCTTTTTTATCCGTATACCCCGCAAAAAAATGTGTGCCTGTCAAATATCCGGCCGCCTCCCTCATCCTTGCAAGATCCGGTTCTCCCGGAAAATGACCGCTGTACTTCCGTGTAAATACATCTTGTTTGATCCCCGTATCGATCCGATATTCATAAACTTTCCCTACCGCACTTTTCCGGGCATGAAATCCGTTCTTCACAAGCTCCACATCAAGGATGCGTATATCAGGCGGAAGACACCCGTTCATTTTTTCCGTAAACAAAGCCGTATCCACTTTTCCCGGCAAAACAACGCTCGCAGTCTGGCCGCTTGCATGAACTCCGGCATCGGTTCTCCCGGAGCCGTCGATCTGCACCTGATATCCTATGCAGTTTTCCAGCGTCTCTTCCAAAATCCCCTGTATCGTCCGATCTGTATCTGACTGCCTCTGCCAGCCTTGATAGTTTGTCCCGTCATAGGCAATCGTCAATTTATATGTTCTCATAATTTTATCTACTGCAAAAACTTCTTAAGCTCGTCCATAAATGTGCCCGCATCTTTAAACTCTCTGTACACAGAGGCAAAACGTACATATGCTACCGGATCAAGCTCTTTTAGTTTTTCCATAACGATTTCCCCGATCTCACTGCTCGGGATTTCTTTCTCCTCACGATTAAAAATCTCAAGTTCGACCGCATCGATCGTTTTCTGGATTGCTTCTGCGGGAACAGGGCGTTTATAACATGCGCTCAATACACCTTGTTCAATCTTAGACCGTTCATACTGCTCTCTGTTATTATCTTTTTTTATAACAATGAGCGGAATCGTCTCTACTTTTTCGTATGTCGTAAATCTTCTGCCGCATTCATCACACGAACGTCTTCTTCTGATCGAGTTTTTATCTTCTGCAGGACGAGAATCAATCACTCTCGTATCCGGATTTCCACAATATGGACATCTCATGAGCATTTCCGCCTTTCTCTTTCCATTTTCTATATGCGCAATTATTATACCACACGCTTTAAAATTTTTGCAAAAATTTTTCTTCTTTAATCTCCACAAGCACGATATCCGGACCGATCTTTTTTATGCAGGAAAAGGGAATCACATATTCACAATCTGTCCCGAAAAATCCGCATATTTTCCCCGGTCCGGGTATTACGATCGCCTCGATTTCTCCTGTACATATGTTGATCTCCACATCTGCGATACAGCCGAGACGCTTTCCGCTGCATACATTGATCACTTCTTTTTCCTTCAGTTCACAAATCCGCATACCGCCTCACCGCCATTTTACGCTCTTCTTAATTTATTATATGAACGAACAGTTCCGCCATGCACAAAGCCGCAATCCATTTCTCTTTCTTTTTTCCAGTTTATGCGATACAATAACATCAGTAAAACAAATAAAAATATATTTATATAAAATGAAAGGATTTCACACATGAAAGAAATGATCTTATTATTTAATCCACCGGCAAAAGAACAACTGCTGAAAATCCGTTCCGCCCTGCTGCCTCTGCATATCCGCATACAGCTTATCAAACCGGAACAGTACAATCAGCCGCTCGGATATCTTGCCGACATGAAAGATATCTCTCCTGTCGAAGAAAATTACGCCGGAGAGGAACTTCCGGATACAATGTTTCTCTTCTCTTCTTTAAGCAGCAGCCGTCTCGATCAGGTTCTGGCAGCCCTTCGCAAAAGCGGAGCCGGCCCGTTCCCGTATAAAGCCGTCCTGACTGCAACTAACAGCAAATGGAATGCTCTTGACTGCTTCAACGAGATTCGTCGCGAACATGAAGCGCTCCATCCTTAAAACACTTTTTTCAAACCAATCAGGCAGACTGCCGATATTGTTATAACTTTAGAGGGGGACTATCATTATGTGGAAACAAAAAACATTAAAAAAATCTTCTAAATCATGCATGAAACCGGCGTATACAAGGATGGTTTCCGTCTGTTTCATTATCTCTTTGCTTACGACAGCATACCCTGTTTCCACAACATTTTTAAATCTGCAGAAACTTTCCGGTCCTGCCTATACAGACGCCGCATTTTCTCTTAGCATTACGAATTCCGAAGCGTTTGCCGAAACACTCGGTCTGATCTTAGGCGGGAACGCTTTTCCAAAACTTTTACAAAATACTGCATTTCATGTATTTTCTTTTGTGATCGATCTATGTTCCGCCGGCATATCCATATTTTTTAATGTCCTTAGAACAGTCAATGCATTTTTTACAGAACCGTTAGGCACATCTTTTGTATTTCTTATAATAGGACTGTGTATAACATTTCTCTATCAACTGTTTGTGAACTATGTGCTTATCATCGGAGAAATGCGGTTTTTTCTTGAAGTACGCAAATACAAAAGAACTTCTATCTCAAAGATTTTCTTCTTATATAAACTTCGGTGTATAGCCGCCCCTGTGTGGGTCATGTTCTGCAGATCTGTATTTCAGTTTCTTTGGAATTTCACGATCGCAGGAGGAATCATAAAACATTACGAATATGCCATGATCCCGTACATACTCGCCGAAAATCCAAAAATAAGCCGAAAAGACGCCTTCTTTTTATCCAAACAGCTCATGAATAAAAACAAATGGCGTGTGTTTCTGCTGGACTGCTCTTTCTTAGGATGGAAGATCTTATCAATCTTAACACTCGGTATTCTTGACTTCATATTTGTCAATCCATATATTACGGGATGTAAGGCTGAACTTTATGCGTCGCTTCGCAGAGACTATGTCCTCTCGCGGTCGCCGCGCTATGAAATGCTAAGCGATTCTTATTTGGAACATGTTCCTTCCGAAGACGAACTTCTTATCAGCAAAGCTCTTTATGACGATTCCCAGGGACCGTATACGAAGACTTCCTATTTTGAACCGGAACAATACCCTGTCTTTCTCTTCTCCGTTCAGCCAAAGACAGTAAAACCTTCCGCCCGTGTATTTCGGAATTACGATATTTTGTCCTGCATCTTCCTCTTTCATGCCGCATCCTGTTTCGGATGGATCATGGAAATGCTCATACACCTTATGCGCGACGGAACTGTGGCCGACATCCATCTGCTGTTCGGCCCGTGGCTGCCCCTTTACGGCATTTACGGAATCATTATTCTGAAAGCATCAAAACGCCTGCTCAAAAAACCGATTTTTGTATTTTTCCTGAATTTCATTGTGTTTTCATTCCTGCAATATATTTTCAGTTTTACGGTTGAACTTTTTTCAGGATACAAACTTTGGGATTTCAGCGAATTCTTTCTGAACATTAACGGCAGAATTTATCTCGGAGGATCTGCCGCATTTGCGTTACTCGGATGTGCGTTTATTTACTACCTCGCCCCGAACTGGACAAATTATTTTTCAAAATTATCAAAAAAGACACAAACCGTTTTCTGCGTAATCTTAAATTCTTTATTTATTACGGATGTCATTTTAACTTTGATCTTTTCATACTAAGTTGTTAAAAATAGTTTTATCTTCCTAAAGCAACTTTTTAAATTTGTGGTTGATTTCCATGAATTGATGGTGTAATATATGCATATACTTAATGTAGTTTCAAAAACTACATGTTGCATTTAACTAATTCGGAGGTGCATATTATTATGGGAAATACTCATGCCATTGCTAAAAAATCAACCTTTATAAAAAAACATCCTACGCTTCATATACAAAATTACGCAGGGAACAGCTATTCTGCCGCCGGTTATAAAAAAACCGGTTATAATTCCGGGAAATCCGCCTCTTTGAATGAACTTCGGGGGAAATTTTATATAAAGGAGCCCGGCAGCGCCATCACTCATTTTATCGGAATGATCATGGCGCTTATCGCCGCTTTCCCTCTGCTTATAAAAGCCGCGGCGCAGCCTGATCCGGTTTACCTGATCTCCATGTCCGTTTATGCGGCAAGCACAACTTACCACACATTTGACATTTCCGAAAAGGGAAACACTGTCTTAAAAAAGATCGACCATATGATGATCTCCGTCCTGATAGCAGGAAGTTACACGCCTGTCTGCTTACTTGTCTTAGAAGGCCGTATGCGGATCATTTTACTTGCTGTTGTATGGACTCTCGCATTGACAGGTATACTGATCAAAGCTTTTTGGGTATTTTGTCCGAAATGGGTTTCTTCCGTTCTTTATATCGGAATGGGATGGACGTGTGTCCTTGCATTTGCACAGATTTTCCGCAATATGCCTTTGGCCGCTTTCGGATGGCTGCTTGCAGGAGGTATTATCTACACAGTCGGCGGTATTATTTATGCATTGAAAGTACCGATTTTCAATAACAAACATAAAAACTTCGGAAGCCACGAGATCTTCCACCTCTTCGTTATGGGCGGAAGCATCTGCCACTTCATTGTAATGTACGGATACCTGCTTCCGTAAAAAATTAAAAAATCAACAGACATCTCATCTCTGATTTGACGTCTGTTGATTTTTTCTGTATGACCGGCTCTTAGAATCGTCTTATCTGCACACGATCAGCCGTTCATTTTCTTTATATCCGTCTACTGTTTCTTCCGTCAGTATCACACTGCCGGAAAAGGGAGCAAACGTCACGGCGCTTATATTGCCGAACTTTGTACTGTCGGCAAGAATATACGACTTTTGACACTGTTGTACCGCCGTTTGTTTCACCTGCGCTTCTCCTACGTCCGGAGTCGTAAACCCTTCCTCTTTCGTAATACCGTTTGTTCCGAAAAATCCTTTTGTGAAATGATATTTTCTTAAAAGTTCTATTGCCTGCGCTCCGACAACAGCCTCAGTCGAACTTTTCAATTCACCCCCTATAAGTAAAACACGATTTCCCTGAGCCGCCAGACGCTGCGCGTGTGCGACTGCGTTCGTTACAAACGCCGCCCGTTTCTCTGCCAAAAATTCTACCATATAGCCGACTGACGTTCCCGCATCAAGATAAACAAAATCATTGTCTCCGATCATATCTGCCGCATATTGTGCGATTTTGATCTTTTCCTCTTTCCTGACGTTCACTTTTTGTGCCACTGTCGGTTCTTTCATCTCATAAGTATGCTCGGCAGCAACCGCTCCGCCAAACACTTTCGTCAGCTTCCCCGCCTTATCAAGCGCAGTAATATCCCTCCTTGCCGTGGATTCCGAAATTCCGAGATCTTCTGTAATTTCAGCTACTGTAATACTTTTCTTTACTTTCAGCCGTTCTAATATCCGTTCAAACCTTTGCTCTGTTAACATAATGCCCTCTGTGCATATAATAAACTATACTATATGTTCTTTCTCTTTTTCCAATACGAGGGTCATCTTTCAATCTATATTTTTTGATGACCCTCGTATTTACTATTTGACACTATTCTATCATTTTTTCACTTTATATGCTTCACTTTTTTTTGCTTTTTCTTATTTTTCTGTTTCCCGCTGAGGACAAACAGTTTTTTATTCTTTATATTTTTATACTTTTTAAGCTTTCTTTTTCAATACTCCGAGCAGCAATGCCGACACAACTGTTCCCGCAACAAGCGCGATCAGATATTGAAGCGGATTTCCTACAACCGGGAATACGAAGATTCCGCCATGCGGCGCCATCAGCGTACAGTTAAACGCCATGGAAAGCGCTCCTGCAACCGCCGATCCTGCGATACAGGCCGGGAGCACATGAAGGGGATCAGATGCAGCGAACGGGATCGCTCCTTCTGTAATGAAAGCAAGACCCATAATAAAGTTTGTCGGACCTGCGTCTCTTTGTTCTTTTGTAAATTTGTTTTTAAAGAGCATTGTCGCAAGCGCGATCGCGCACGGCGCCGTCATTCCTCCGACCATAACCGCCGCCATAATGTCATAATTTCCCGCCGCGATAGACGCAGTGCCGAACACATATGCCGCCTTATTAAACGGACCTCCCATATCGATCGACATCATTCCTCCGACGATCATTCCGAGAAGGATCTTGCTCGTTCCGCTCATGCTGGAAAGTCCCGCATTCAAAGCGGTGTTGATGCCTCCCATAACCGGTTCGACCGCAAACGTCATCAGTAATCCCATGATCAAAATACCAAATACCGGATACAATAATACAGGCGCGATTTTCTCGACTGCTTCGGGCAGCTTGCCGCACACTTTTTTCAGACCTACGATAATGTATCCTGCCGCAAATCCTGCTACAAGCGCTCCTAAGAATCCTGATTTTCCGCCTGCTGCGATCATTCCGCCTACAAATCCGACTGCAAGCGCCGGACGATCTCCGATCGCCATCGCGATGTAGCCCGCAAGCACCGGAAGCATAAATCCAAACGCAACTCCTCCGATCTGTTTAAACAAAGCCGCAGCCGGCGTGATCGTACCAAAAGCCGCTCTTTCATCCGCCGGAAGAGAATTAAGGTCGATACTTAAACCGTCGATCAAAAATGCGATCGCGATCAGGATTCCTCCTCCTACTACAAACGGAAGCATATGAGAAACGCCGTTCATAAGCTGTGTATAAATTTTATGTCCGATTCCTCCTGATTTTCCTGACGAAGACACCGCTGTCGAAGAGGACGTTTCGTTTCCGCTGTGATATACAGGAACGTTGCCGGACATTGCCTGATCGATAAGCTGAGGCGCTTTACTGATTCCGTCTGATACCTGACAGATGATTACTTTCTTTCCGTCAAAACGATCCATCGGAACTTGCGCGTCTGCCGCTACAATAATACAGTCCGCTTCTTTGATCTCTTTCTCTGTAAGAACGTTTTTCGCTCCGCCCGAGCCTCTCGTCTCGATCTTCACGAAACAATCTTTTTCCTTCGCCGCTTTCTCAATACCTTCCGCCGCCATATAAGTATGGGCAATTCCTGTCGGACAGGACGTTACGGCAAGAATTTTAAATCCGTTTGCAGAAGCTTCGTTCATATCTGCAAGACGCTCGTCAATATCGCCCTGCTCCGCATCTGCCTTATCGATAATATCAAGAAATTCATCGGCGCTTTTTGCATTTCTCAGCGCATCGGCAAATACTTCATCCATCATCAGTACCGACAGCTTGCTCAACACGTCCAAATGTACGTTATCTTTCGTATTCGGCGCTGCGATCAAAAACATCAGCGTAACCGGCTGTCCGTCCAATGCGTCGAATTCTACTCCGTCTTTTACTACCATTGCCGCAAGACCCGGTTTCGTTACCGCATCACATTTTCCATGAGGAATGGCAATTCCTTCTCCGATTCCTGTGGTGCTTTCTTCTTCTCTTGCGTATACTTGTTCTCTGTATGCTTCACGGTCGTTGATCTTTCCGCTTGCAACCATAAGATCAATAATCCTGTCAAGCGCTTCACTTTTCGTTTTCGGAGTCTCGTTTAACGAAATACTCCTTTTATCAAGCAGATCTGTGATCCTCATTCCCAAAACCTCCTGTTCATCTTCGTTTTCTTCCGTTTATTTTTTTGCTTATTTGCTTCTGTTTATTTATGTTTGATTCTGTTTGCTTATGTTTGGCTCTGTTTGTTTCTTTCTAACTCTGTTTGTTTCTATTTATTACTGTTTACTTCTGTTTGTTTCTGTTTACTTTTCTTTTCTGCTTACATCTTTACTGTACATAGTTCGTTTTTATTCATTTTGAAACCTTTTCGTACAGATCCATGATTTCTTCTTTTGTTGCAAGATATTCAGAAAATGCACTTGCACTTCCTGCGGATACCCCCATATAAAATGCGTGTCTATAATCTTTCTTCTCGATCCATCCTGCCGTAAATCCGGCAACCATGGAGTCGCCTGCACCTACTGCATTTACCAAAGTTCCTTTTGGCGCCGGAGCTTCATACACACTGCCGTCTTCCGCTACGAGTACCGCGCCTTCACCTGCCATAGAGATCAGAACGTTTCTCGCGCCCTGCTTTTGAAGTTTTTTCCCGTAAGGAATCACCTCTTCTCTTGTCGTCAGTTTGACATCGAACAATTCTCCCAGTTCATGATTATTCGGCTTGATCAAAAACGGCTTGTATTTTAATACATTAATAAGCAAATCTTTTGTAGCGTCTACAATAAACGTTACATTTTTATGCTGAAGCCGTTCCATGATCGTACTGTACATGTCCGCCGGCATCGACGCCGGAATGCTTCCCGCAAGAACAAGAATATCTCCCTCTCCCAAAATATCCAGTTTCCTCAATAGTTCTTCGATCTTCTCTTCGCTTATTTCCGGCCCTGAACCGTTAATTTCCGTACCGTCAATATTTTTCAGTTTCAGATTGATCCGTGAAATCCCACTGTCGATCTTAATAAAATCAGAACGGATTCCCATCGCTTCTACTTCTCTGATAATCTCTTCTCCCGTAAATCCTGCCGCAAATCCAAACGCTGTACTGTCAATTCCGAGATTCATTAAAATTGTCGATACATTGATTCCCTTTCCTCCGGGAAGGATCAATTCCGAATCCGTCCGGTTCGTAAGTCCAAGCTGAAAATCATTTACAGAAACGATATAATCCAAGGACGGATTAAATGTAACTGTATAGATCATCTCCATTCCTCCTTTTCTTTTTGCGTCTTTTTGTTTTCTTGATGTCATTATATAATCATATTCAGTCAAATTCAATCATAATAATTCACATAGTTTTCATTTTATTTTCGTTGAATTTGCACAAATATAATCTTTTTTGACTTATTTTGACCGAATTAAATATAATAACCGGACAGAACACAAATATTTATCTGCATTCTGCCCGGTTATTTATAGTTATTTGTATTCATTTATATCTGAGCAAACAGATCTCTGTCGCGTCAGACATCCTGCTTGTCCCATGACATGTCTATCTCAGACGATCCGAAATTTTTCTCGATCAAACCGCAATACTCTTTATACTCTTCCTCTTCGGAAAAGTTTTCTTTTAAAGCGTCCCGAACCCCTTTATAATACCACTCCAACGCCGCTTTGCTTTTCATCCGAAAACGCTCCCATAACTTCTCTCCTACAACCGGATAATCTCTGTCGATATCCCGCATATTTGAGAGCTTATCTGCAAGACCGATCAACTGTACTTCTCTTTGTGCGTCTTTTAATCTGGCGATCGTCGCGCTCTTGCGTTCTTTCCAGCTAAGCGTCTTATCCTCACTTTCCTGTGCTACAAGCTCTGCAACTCTGTCTCCGAAACGGAGCTTCAAAACGTCTTTTGTAATCCCCCTGCAGTCTTCAATCGTATCATGCAGCACCGCCGCACATATCACTTCTTCATCATCTGTCATTGCCGATACAATCTCTGACACCTCTATCGGATGAACAATATAAGGTTTCTTCGTACCTTTTCTCAACTGTCCCTCGTGTGCCTTTGCCGCAAATTCGATCGCCTCATTTATCATACCGCATCCTCCGCTTTCTTAATTTTCGCACAATTCACTTTTCTCGATAAATTTATTTATAAATTTTAGCACAACCGTAATCTAAGTACAAGACAATTACGACGTTCAGCTTTTCCTCATTTGCGCCTCTTAATTTTTCCTGATATACTGTTCTCTGACAATCAATTATTTTGAAAGGTACGAAAACAATGAAGAAAAAATATGTCCTTATCACCGGATCTTCCAGAGGAATAGGGCGCGCCTGCGCCGTCGCCTTTGCCAAAAACGGTTATCATGTATTTATAAATTGTAAAAACTCAGTCGAACAACTGGCTGAAACCGAACATGAAATTCTTGCTTCCGGCGGCGGCTGCACAGCTCTCCCCGGCGATGTAAGCGATCCCGACGTTGTCCGCAGCATATTTTGCAAAATAAAAAAAGTCTGCCAAGGTGTTGATGTCCTCGTCAACAATGCCGGAATTTCCCATTTCGGCTTATTAAGCGATCTTTCCGACTCGGAATGGAAAAATCTGATCGACACAAACCTTTCTTCTGCATTTTACTGCTGCAGAGAAGCTATCCCTCATATGGTATCTGAAAAATGCGGGAAAATCATCAATATTTCTTCCATGTGGGGAACGGCGGGCGCTTCCTGTGAAGCCGCTTATTCCGCTTCCAAATCAGGACTCCACGGCCTGACAAAAGCTTTGGCAAAAGAGCTTGCGCCAAGCGGCATTTCGGTAAACGCCGTTGCCTGCGGCGTCATTGACACAGATATGAACTCCCGCTTAAATGAAGAAGAAAAAAATATGCTTTGCGAAGAAATTCCCGCCGGCAGATTCGGAACTTGTGAAGAAGTTGCAAGGACAGTCCTTGCCCTTGCCGAAAGTCCCGCCTATCTCACCGCACAGATTATAGGCATTGACGGCGGATTTTTATAAACAAAGCACAAAATGGATCAATCCCGAAAGTACCAAAAGGCACATTCCGGGATTGATCCATTTTGTAACATTACTTATCTGAGCGCATATTTTATATAGATCAGATAAAAAATTCAGGAGGATATTACTTTGCCGTACTCAATCATGCTTGACGCCGGACATGGGGGACGCGATCCGGGAGCTGTATACAACGGAAGACAGGAAAAGATCGATACACTTTCTCTTACACTTGCCATCGGACAGATTCTGCAGGAGCGGGGAATCGATGTTCTCTATACACGCACGACAGATATTTACGAGTCGCCTTATCAAAAGGCAATGGAAGCAAATGAAGCCGGAGTCGATTTTTTCATCTCTATCCATCGTAATTCTTTTCCGCAAGATAACGCTGTCTCGGGAGTCGAATCTCTTGTCTACGACAAATCCGGCATTAAACTGGAGATGGCGGAAAATATAAACGAACAACTTGAGGGGATCGGTTTTGTAAATCTCGGAGTAAAAGCCCGCCCCGGGCTCGTTGTCCTCCGACGCACAAAAATGCCTGCGGTTCTTGTCGAAGTCGGATTTATCAATTCTGACACGGACAACATGCTCTTTGACGATAACTTCAGCGATATCGCCCTTGCCATAGCTGAAGGCATCCTCGATACACTCGGCATCAATACCCCTGTTGTTCCTCTTCCGGATGAAAATGAAGCTCCGGTCGCTCCGCTGCCTGATGAAAACACATATCCTGATGATGCCTTTCCTAATGAAGACAACGTTCCTGTCGTTCCTCTTCCGCCTCGCTACACAGTTCAAACAGGCGCATTTCGTAATCCCCTGTATGCCGAACGACTCCGCCGGGAGTTGTCCGAACTTGACTTTCCTGCCTCTGTCGTCGAGGGAAACGGATTATACCGAGTCATGGTAGGCGTTTTCCCCACACTTCACGATGCGGCAGAAACAGAACGTCGGCTGCGAAGCGCCGGTTATCAAACAGTCATCGTCAGCCAATAAATAAAACTAAAACGTACCCTAATGATCCGACACGCTTCTTGATATGCGTTTTCTTTTATTAGGGTACGTTTTATATTTCATATTATCAGGTATCTATCATACATTATCTATGGATTTTCCCCATCCGGCTCTTCTGCTAATGCCTGCTCATATTTTTCTAAAATCATAGACTGAATCCGTTCTCTCGTATTAGAATTGATCGGATGTGCAATATCTCTGTACTCACCGTCCATTGCTTTTTTACTTGGCATGGCAATGAACATTCCTTTCTCTCCTTCTATAACTTTAATGTCATGAACAACAAATTCATCGTCGATCGTAATGGATACAACCGCTTTTAATTTTCCCTCTTTCGCAACTTTCCGCACTCGTACATCTGTGATCTGCATAGGTTCAGATCTCCTTTCTTTTCTGCCTTTTCGGAGTATTACGCCGCTTTTTTACAATGCGTAACGCTCATTTTTCTCTACTACAACTTTTACGCCGTTTTCTCCGACGTATCTTGTATTCGCTCTTATTGTATCCCTGCTCTCTACGATACAATTTTCGATATATGTATTATCTCCCAGATATACATCATTCAATATAATTGAATTTTTGATCACACAATTATTACCGACAAATACTTTTTTAAAGATAACGGAATTTTCAATCGTTCCGTTTACGATGCTTCCGCTTCCGATAAGACTGTTTTTCACAACTGCGCCCGGATTATATTTTGCAGGCGGCTGATCGCTTACCTTTGAATATACGCTTGGAAGCTCTCTGAAAAAGTAGTTTCTTACTTCCGGTTTCAGGAAATCCATATTTGTCTTATAATACGCATCTACCGTTGAGATATTATTCCAATAACTGTTGATCTTATATCCGTATATTTTTTTCAGATTTTTATAACGAATCAAAATATCGTTTACAAAATCATGTCTTTCATCTTCCGCACAATGCTCGATCAGATCAATCAGTTGTCTTCTGCGGAGAACATAAATTCCTGTTGAAATCGTATGCGAATGA
>ERZ834382.2033-NODE-2033-length-15289-cov-4.584548_pt1 | contig 15289 bp, 11 predicted proteins | sample MGYA00519692_ERZ834382 | MGnify/ENA primary metagenome ERZ834382 (study PRJEB31850, sample SAMEA3708751) | human gut metagenome | biome: human gut; feature: human-associated habitat; material: faeces | place: China | collected 2014 ...
CCCAGGAATTTTGCTGAGAGTTAAGTAATCGCCAATCTTTCGCTGTTCCCAAGCGCCAGTAAATCCCTTGAATCGAATTTCAGGGACAACCTCACCTTCTTTCGGAAACATTTTTTCGAGCATCGATTTTTTGATGTTCAGGAGCTTCTCATACTTTCGCTGATGAAGGGTAAGAAGATTATCAAGCTTTTTGAAAAATTCGCCTACGAGCTTTTGCTCGTTAGAGTTTGGTACTGAAATACACCAATTCTTTATCTTGTCGGCATTTAGATTGCTTTGTGTACCTGTAGAAACTAAAGGTAGCCATTCGTCATTATCCGAAGCTTTTTCCAAACGGGAAAAAATGAAATTCCGTAACGAAGAAGATGCAAACACCATGTTATAAAAGGCTTGGCTTGTTGCAAGCTCAACGCTTGTGATGCCCACTTTTCCGACGCTGGCATACATTGCCAACGAAATAGCACCGGATGGAACCATCCAGGCGGCGCTGCTTTTTAAGCCTTTTTCAGAGATGTGCTTAGCTGTTTTTGTAATGTATCTGCCTTTTATATCTGAGATGCCAAGAAACGGGATTGTCCCCATATAAAAGGAGGCATTCGAAGCATTTGGAGTACCGCCAGAACCTGCTTTTTCGTACAGTTCTCCTAACTTCCGCTGTTCCCAAGCGCCAGTAAATCCGGCAAAACGGATCTCGGGTTCTTTAGTTTTTTCCTGCATTTTTAGGCCTCTCCCAGCAGTTTCTTAAACTCAGCGATGCCTTTTTCGTCAAATTCGCTGCCAGTCAGCTCATCCAGCATCCCCTGAAGTTCCTTCTCAGTCTGCTGAATCTGCTCTCCGAGAGCGGAAAGCGTGATCGAATACTTCTGGGTGAGCGCTTCAAGCTTTTTACTAAAATCTTCGAGCTGATCAGCCTGCTGCTGCGCGAGTTCCTTAAGAAGTGCGTCAACCCACTTTTGCTTAACAAGCGCCTTGGCCTCATCGTCAGAGAGATGCTCAATGACATCCTTCGTCTTAACTTCGAGGTCTTCCTTACCCTTCTTCAGGTCTTTCTTCAGCGCCTTTTCTTCTGTGAAGAGCTTCTTCACATTTTTAAGTACCGCAAGCGTTTCATCGGACGCGGCTTTGGCCTTCAAGGTCTTCTCAACTGCCGCGGGGACAAAGCTATCCTTGGCGTCATTCAGGAAGTCGGCGCCTTCCTTAACGTCCTCATCAAGATCGTCGAGGAGGGATTCAAGAGACGAGCCGATTTCCTGCAGCCGATCTTCTCCTTCCTGCAGAGCCTTTACTTTGTCGGAAAGGAGCGTGTTCTGAACCAGATCAAACGGCAGGACACGGCCGCCCCATTCGAATGACGACTTGCCGCCCTTCGATTTCGTCTCCGTCAGAACATCAACCTTTCTGATAATGTCCGGACCTTCCGTCTGGATCACTTCGAGGTCCTGGCTGATCTTCTTCCAGGCGGTATCGAGGTACTGATAGGACTGGTAGGGGTCGAGAATCGGGAGTCCCTTCATTGAATTGAAGAGTTCAGCGCTCAGAACGTCCTCTTCCTTCGCGAGAGGCACAGTCATCATCTGGTCAATCAGCTCTTTCGACATGAAAGCGTCAAAAGACTTTAGGATGCCCTGATACTGCTTCTGCCAGCCTTGCACATCCGGATCCTGAAGCAGCGCGCTGTGAAGATCCGAGGCGGACGGCTGATAGTAGGCGCCGTTTTCAGTCGTAAAGAGTGAGGACTTCAGAGCCGGGAAGGCATCCCAGTATTTCTGGAAGGCGTTCAGTTCATCTGCCGGAATTCCGCCGAACATGGAGGCGTAGATATCCCAGTTCTCCGGTTTTTCAGACGTATCGACGTAACGCGGAATATTGAGGTTGTAGTCGTTATCGCGGATTTCCTGACGGGACACGACCTTCGAGAAGTTTTCAACCGTCTTCCGGGCAGAGACCGTATCCACGATCTTCTTGATATCGCAGGCCCGGAGCTTATTACTCTTCCCTTCTTTCTCAAAGCCCTTAGAGGCGTCAATGATCAGCACGTCGTCATTAGTACGATTCTTTCTCAGAATCATGATGATCGTGGGGATACCGGTGCCAAAGAAAATGTTGGCCGGCAGCCCAATGATCGTATCGATATTGTTCTGGTCGATCAGGTTCTTACGGATCGTGCCCTCTTCACCACCGCGGAACAGCACGCCGTGCGGGAGAACGATCGCCATGATGCCATCCGACTTCAGGTGATAGAGATCGTGAAGGAGGAAGGCGTAGTCCGCCTTGCTCTTAGGCGCCAGCCCGTACGACGCGAAGCGAGGATCGGTTTCCTTGCCAGTCGGATCCCAGACCTGGGAGTACGGAGGGTTCGACACGACCGCGTCGACATACAGTCGCTTATACGTGGCATCAGGATCCTCATCCTCAAAGTACGGCCAGTCGTCTTCCAGCGTGTCGCCGTTTCGCGTCACGATGTTGGCGGCCAGAATGCCGCGCATGATGAGGTTCATACGCGTGAGGTTATACGTGTTCTGCTTCAGTTCCTGGGCGTAGTACTTGACGCAGTTTTCCTTGCCGATATATTTCGTGGCGCAGTGGCCGATATTGATAAGGAGAGAGCCAGAGCCGCTCGTCGGGTCATAGATCTCAATATGATCACGATCCTTCAGATGCCGGGCGATGATTTCCGACATCAAAAGCGACACTTCGTGGGGCGTATAGAATTCGCCGGCCTTTTTGCCCGCGTTCGCCGCGAAGTTGCTGATCAGGTATTCGTAGATGAAGCCGAGAACGTCGTAATCCTGCTTCCCGTCCATCGGGATGTCTTTGATCAGGTCGATGAGGCTTCGGATCGCCTTTGACTGGGCGCCGGTGTTTTCGCCAAGTTTCGAGAGCCCGGTTTCCAGCGTATTGAAAATCTTGTCGTAAACACGCTTATGGTACGGGTTGATCAGACGGTTAAAGGCTGCGAGAGCGTCCGTCACGTCGCTCACCGAGAAATCGGCACCCTTCTTCAGCCAGGTCGAGAAGAGATTGTTGTAGCTGATGAAGTAGCCGAGATTCTGCTGGACATTCTTGACCGTTTCTTTGTCATCTTCGGTCACCTCAGGCAGAAACTCATCCGTCCAGTCGATCGACTTCAGGTACCGGACTTCGTTGTCTGACAGGAACTTATAGAAGATGAAGCCAAGAATGTAGTCCTTGTATTCGTTCGCTTCGATCTTCGACCGCATACGGTTAGCGGATTCCCAGATTTTTGCTGCCAGTGCCTGCTTATTCATGCTGCTCTTGCTCCGATTGATGAATCTTGTCTGAGAGGCTGAGAAAAACAAGAGCCGGATCAGGCTCCTGGCCGATCTTTTCAGCCTCTGCCATGCGCTGTCGCTGACCCCGAGAAAGCGTATTTCTGGAGGGGTATTTCAAGCGCGTTTACGCGATATGTTATTACATACCGGGTGAAACTAGAAATCTTTTTTAATCGCAGTACCAACGGGAGATTGATCGTTATTTCGAAATGATGCCAGCTTCTATTTTGTGCCACTAGATCCGGTTACTGACTATCTGCCTGACTTTCAACGCTCACTCTGAGCGAAAGCATCTCATCGGCGCTGCGAACAAGTGCTTATCTTAATGGGTCGGAGGGGTCTTTTTGAGTTTTTTACGGAGCGAAAGTGACCCAGATCGAGTACATGGAGGATAGTGTGCCGGTGACAGGAGGGTAATTTTTGTGATTTTTGCTCGTTTCTTTCATCAATCCCCTGCACTTTGTCTGATTCCTGGAGGGGACAAGTGCATGAAATCACACGCTTGGGAACAGCGAAAGATCAAAGATTTAGCTGCGAATACATATGGCGGTGGTACCCCATCGACGTCTAACCCCGATTTTTGGGAAGGTTCAATTCCCTGGATTCAGTCGTCTGATTTGTCGGAACATAACCTTTTTAGGGTGCGCCCGAGAAAGTTTATTTCGCAAGCGGCCGTTACGAATTCTCCGGTAAAAATAATTCCAGAAAGCTCCATTGCTGTTATCACACGAGTCGGGGTTGGAAAGCTTGCAGTGATGAACTTTTCATACACGACGAGTCAGGATTTTCTTTCTTTAAGCAATCTAAATACTGATGTTAAATTCACGTCTTATCAGTTGTATAGAAGGTTACAGAAAGATCTAAATGCGGTTCAGGGCACTTCAATTAAGGGAATTACTAAGGAAGAACTTCTTGGAAAAAATATTTTTATTCCTGGGCGTCAAGAACAGGAGGCTATTGGAAAGTTCTTCAGCAAAATTGATTCTCTTCTTACCCTTCATCAGCGTAAGTGGGTAGAATTTTTTTACCCGACATATTTTAGGAAATTTAGTTTCCTGAATTTTTGGGAGTTCTTTAACAACCGGATTACTAACGCTTGGGAACAGCGGAAGTTAAGTGATATAGCTGAACGGATAACCCGGAAAAACACGCATTTAGAATCAACCCTGCCGCTTACAATATCCTCTTCTTATGGTTTGATTGACCAATATGCGTACTTCAATAACCGCGTAGCGAGCCGCAATACAAGAAATTATTACCTCATTAAAAACGGTGAATTTGCATATAACAAAAGCTACTCGGATGGTTTTCCTTTTGGTAGTGTGAAGAGACTGGACCGCTATGCAATGGGGGTTCTTTCGACTTTGTATATCATTTTTTCGATAGATTATCGGAAAGTTAATTCCGACTTTTTAGTATCGTATTACGACACTAAAAATTGGCATCACCAGGTTGCTCTCCGCGCAGCCGAAGGGGCAAGGAATCACGGTTTGCTGAATATTTCTGCGGATGATTTTTTTGAAACCGAACTAAAAATCCCGATGGATCTTGATGAACAAAAAAAGATAGGCAGTTTTTTTGTTCAACTAAATTCCTTTATTACCCTTCATCAGCGTCAGTCAGTGAGTTCAGATCTTCTCGGGGCGAGTCTTCATCTTTGATCAATCCACGCACCACAAGGATTCCCAAGGAGGAATCCGACGAACTCGTATCTGCTTAATCAATCAAAGAGATACAGAGATGCCCAGGAAAAATGGATAAGTCTGTTATTTATGTCAAGGTTTTCATAACTCCTAGAGCGGTATCCCTTGACGATTTCATTCCCACTTGCCAGAATGGCTGTGCGGTTTTACAGTGATATTGAAATCCTTACGTTCCCTTGATGAGGGATTGGGAGAACAGGTATGGCCACAAGAAAAGCGACCCCTGAAGAACTTGAAGAGCTGCAGAAAAGCATGATGGCCTGGGGCGGCAGCGCCTGGGTTATTGGCGCGCATCGACCCCGCCCCGCCCCCGACGACTCTGCCGATAAGAGCGCCAAGACGGAGGAGAAGGCGAAGCCAGAAAAGACTGACGATTAAATCAGCTTCAGACATCACTGAAACACGGACGAGCCGCTGAAAAGCGGCTCTTTGTGTATCTTTGCCATCCCCCGCAGGAATTTCCGCAGCAAACCGCATCTCCGACTTCAGGCAGAGTCCCCATTCGGTCCTTTCCCCAAACAAAAATCTCCGCTTCGGTATCCGGAGCGGAGAGTGTGTCAAGAGTGACCTGAGGTTACTGACTATCGTTCTTTACGGCATGGTTACCATCCACGGAACCCGTGACGATTCCCCGGGTGTTCATCGTGGCTGGGAGCGGGTGCGCGCCGTTCTCGCCGGTAAAAAGAAGCTTGATCGCTATCCCGCGCTTCCGCTGCCTCTCTGGGGTATCCGTCACCAATCCCATCCTGATCGCTGCCCTCGGAGTCATTCTCCCTGAGGAGCTCCTCCGCGATTGGGTTTCGCTCACCGCCCTCCTTCTTATATTCCTGATACCACCAGGAAAGAACACGTTTCAGTTCCTCCTCACCGACATACTCAAAGTAGCGCCAGGGGAGCCCCGCGGCTCCGTTCATTTCCTTCAGGGCGTCGGGGTTGACGGCAATCCTCCCTTCCGGTGTTCGGGTAAGTTCGATAAAGGAAAAGGGAGTTTTGTCATGGATTGCCGAGCTGACAAATTGATAGGCCACGTAAAAATCAGCGGCGTTAATCATCCATTCGGCAAGGCGTGTGTTAAGCCGCCTGCTGCAGCTCAGGTAGGCTCCTCTTTTGCTGTTCTGCACATTGGGAATATAGATGGTGCAGTTCTTATTAACCCCGGAAGTCTCATCTTCAATGATCATAAGGTTCCTTTTCGCGGCTCACACGCCGCGGATTTGAATCTTCAAGGCAAATGGCAGGTTTTTCCTGCTCCCTTCAGACCGATGCGGGAAAACCGGATCGGGATCCAAAGCACATCTTTTGTTCAGAGAAGAACGGTCGGCGTCCGTGTGCCGCTCCGCGCTTTCCTTCAGCCGCCTGGCGTCAGGAAAAGAGAACAATGCCGTTTCAGGCTTTCAGCGGGTATCTAGGCCGCCGGAGGCGGATTTTCCATGAGCCGCCTCTGATATAAGAGTATGGATTCCCGTGACCGATTGAATAGTTCTCTATCGTTAATACGGTCGCTCTATTGATTTGCCGCCTGTCATTCCGTCAAGGCGTTTCATTTTGCGGAAGCACTGCTCTTCCGGAAGGGGCAATTCAAAACCGGCAATCAGGAAGCCTCGCTTCCATCACTAAGACGCTGCGGGATCAGGACTGCTCGAGGGACACCATCACTGATCCCGAAGGCTTAAACGGGAGGTCCGTTTCCTTCAGGATCTCCCACTGCCGGCCTTTTCCAGTCTTTCATGACGTAAAGCGGTCTCCGGAGCGGGTTACCGGGATTGAATCCGGACGTGATCCCGAGCGATCCATGCGAACTGTAGGGAACGAAGCCTCAGGGCTGATCCGCCATCTGAAGCCAATACTTGAGACCGGTATGCCGCCTGAGTGTCTGTTTCCCGCGGACCGCCATCGCGAGCGCCTTCTTCTGCCCCACCATGACGACGAGCCGTTTCCCGCGCGTCACCCCGGTGTAGATCAGATTCCGCTTCAGCATCACGTAGTGCTGCATCGTGATTGGGAGCACCACAATCGGGTACTCGCTCCCCTGGGACTTATGAATCGTGGTCGCGTAGCAGAGCACGAGTTCATCAAGTTCCCCGTAGGGATAGATGACGTCCCGCCCGTCGAAATCCACGGTCAACTCTTCCTCTTCGGGGTCGAACCGCGTCACAAACCCGATGTCGCCATTAAACACATCGCGGTCATAGTTATTCTCGATCTGCATCACTTTGTCGCCAATGGAAAACGTCGTCCCGAACTTCTCGATCGACCCTTCCTTTGGCGGGTTGAGCGCGAGCTGCAGCGCTTCGTTCAGCGCCCGGGCGCCGGCGTTCCCGCGGTTCATCGGGCAGAGCACCTGAATATCCTGGATGGGGTTCACGCCATAGGCTTTCGGGAGACGGTTCTTCACGAGGTCTGTCAGCACCGCGGGCATCCGGTCAGTTTCCTCAACGGTCACAAAGTAGCAGTCGCCTTTCACGCCTTTCGCGGGGAATTCCGGCATCAGTCCCGCGTTGATCCGGTGCGCCGCCTTGATGATCCAGGATTCGGCGGCCTGACGGAAAACTTCAGTCAGCCGGATCACGGGAACCGTTCCGGAGCCGATGAGGTCCGTGAGAAACGCTCCGGGGCCGACAGACGGCAGCTGATCCACGTCCCCCACGAAAATCACGGCGGTTCGGGGTGAGATTGCCTTGATGAGATTATTCGCGAGCGGAATATCAATCATCGAGCATTCGTCCGCGACGAGGAGATCGCATTCAAGCGGATTCTCCTCATTTCTCTTAAATTCCATCGAGGCGGGATCGATTTCAAGGAGCCGGTGGATCGTTTTCGCTTCCATCCCGGATGTCTCAGCGAGACGTTTCGCGGCGCGTCCAGTCGGCGCGCAGAGCGCGATGCGGACCCCTTTCGCGCGGAGGATCGTGAGAATCGCTTTCACGATTGTCGTTTTTCCGACACCGGGGCCGCCTGTGATCACCATCACTTTGGAGGTGAGCGCGGAGGCGACCGCGGTCCATTGGCTTTCGGCAAGCGTGAGCCCGAGTTTCTTTTCGGCCCAGGGAACCGCTTTTTCCGGATCAATCGCGGGCCACGGCGGGAGCGTGCGTGAAAGCGAGATCAGCCGCTCACCGATACTCTTTTCCGAGAGATAAAGCGGCGTGAGGTAGACGCTCTGAGGCTCGGGGAAGTCCGCTTCAGTCAGTTCCCCCGCCTCGATCTCATGCGTGATCGCGTCAGAAATGATGGCGGCCGGGATCTCTAATAATTCAGAAGCGGTTCTGATCAGCTCAGTACGGGTGAGCGCGCAGTGCCCCTGATTCCCAGACGCTTCGGAGAGCGTATAGGACACCCCCGCTCTGGCTCGGATCGGGGACGTCTTCTCGATTCCGACATGCTGCGCGATCGTGTCCGCGGACTTGAACCCGATTCCCCGGATATCTTTCGCGAGACGGTACGGGTTCTCGGTCACGATTTTCACCGCGTCCTTCCCGTACTTCTTATAGATGCGGACCGACTTTGACGTGCTGACCCCGTGGCTATGGAGAAAGACCATGATTTCGCGGATCACTTTCTGGTCTGCCCAGCCGGACGTGATTTTCCGGATCCGCTTGGGGCCGATCCCGCGGATCTCTTTCATCCGCTCGGGCTCTTCCTCAATGACTTTAAAGACATCCATCCCGAAGGCGCCGACGAGACTCTTCGCGCACCAGGGACCGATCCCCTTCACCATGCCGGAGCCGAGGTACTTCTCAATCCCCTGAAGCGTGGTGGGCGGGTGGATACTGAGGAACTCCGCCCGGAACTGCCGCCCGTACTCCTTATCCATGATCCAGCGGCCAAGCGCGGACGCGTATTCGCCGGGGGTGACGGACGGGGTGTGCCCGATCACGGTGACGAGGTCCCGCTCCCCCCTCACCTTGAGACGCAGCACCGCGTAGCCGTTTGTTTCACTGTGGAACGTCACCCGCTCAACGAGGCCGCTCAGTTTATCAAGCGGCTGTTTGTTTTCTGCGGTTTCAGGGGCAGGCATAAGAGGCAGTCAGTTTTTGAACCCCCTGGCGGACCGGCGGGGATTTCGGGGAATGCTTTTCTCAGGGATTATCGCCTATTGTGGCACAGACGGCGCCGGGCGCAGGCTCCGCTTCCTCATGGCCGGAACCCTCAGGAGATCCGGATCGCTTATAGAGAAGCCATCCCCCCGGGGGCGCGCCGAAAGAAGAGTCTTACAAAGGAAGCTCCCACCCTTCAGAACCCGCGTCTTTTCTGGGAGAAGTGACTCGCGGCGCATTCACGAGGAAGACCTTTTCGCTCGCGCGGGTAATCGCTGTGTAGTACCAGCGGAAAAGATCCGAGTCTCCCTCGGTCTGGTTTCTGGACACCACTATCACCCAGGGCCATTCACTCCCCTGCGCCTTGTGGCACGTCATCGCGTAACCGTATTTCACGAGAAGGCAGTTCAAGTACGGATCCGTCAGTTTCGCCCACTTGAGATCGTTGCCTCGGAGATCCGGATAGCGGTTCTTAAAGTCATGCCAGAGCGCGCGGGAAAGCTCAAACCCCAGTTCCGGCGAAGTCTGGGTGAGGAAGTTTTCCAGAAGATAGTAGGTGACTTCAGACGTTTCCGGTGTTTCTGGTGTTTCTGAGGCAGCGGATGGGGGAACTTTAAATGTCACGGGGATAAACCGGAGCGATGTGCTGAAACGCTCCCGCTTTCGGGTCTCCGGATTGAAAGTGGAAAAATCCACCTGATGGACTTCCCGGGAACCGACGGTATTCACCTGCAGCGCTTCCCCGTTAATGAAGAGACTCCAGTTCTGCATCACCGATCGGTACACCATCAGCCAGTCTTTCGGGCTGAGCGGCGCGTCCTCGGCCCCGAAATATCGCCTCCTGATCAGCTGGTTATAGCGGAACACCTCCCGATTGGTCCACGCGATGATCGCGACCGGTTTTTTCGGCTGCTGGCGCCACCCCAGGTCGAAGATCCGCACGACGCCCGTCGGATTCGTTTTCACGATGTCGTCAGAAAACGGAACACGGAGACTCGAGAAATCGGAGTGATCGATCGCTTTGTGGAGGCTGTTCGCGAAGCTGAGGAGCGTGTTTTCTGACTTCTGCCGGACGACCTCTGTCAGCTGGTAACTCGAAGCCCGGATCCCATACTCTTTTTCAAGGTAAGAAAAGTCGAAGGCCGGGGAGTTCCTCGACCCGACCGGCGGGAGCTGAGCCTCATCGCCCACGAAAAGGATTTTTCCGCTGAAGGAGGGATCCATCACCTCCGCGTGCTGAAAGATGTCCGCGAGGAGGCATCCCGAACCGAACTGAGTGATAGAGGTCTGATCGAGGTCTTTCTGACTCTTGTGTTGGAAGTCACCGATCATCGATGCCTCGTCCAGGATGAGGATCGGGTTCTTCTCGCCGTCGTCAAGTTTTCTCAGCCGTCCGATGGATTTCCGGAAGTCTTCGAGTTCGGGGCCAGAATCCTTCGCCTCTCTCTTATCTTCCACAATCCGGTAAATATGCTTGTGAATGGTAGTCGCGTGGAACCCCGTTTTCCTGCGGAGCACCAGCGCGGCTTTTCCGGTCGGCGCGAGAAGCTAGGTGTTTGAGCGGCCGCAGCTGATGAGATACTCATACACGCCTTTGAGAAGCGTCGTTTTACCGGTGCCCGCGTAGCCAAAAAGCGCGAAAACCTTTTGGTCACTGTCGGTTAAGAAGGATTGGATCGCTTTAAGCGCTTTCTTCTGATCGTCATTCAGGGTGATGCCGTGGTAAAAATCGAAAATTTCGCGAACCGGTTCACGATCGATTTCCTCATCCGGAGCCGAAGGGACGGCGTCGGCTCCGGGCGAAGCGGGAACGGTCTCTTCGGCGGGTGCCCTGGCCTCGGAATGAATGTCCGCTGCCTCGTAAGGAGGACCGGGCTCAAAGCCCAGTTTCCTGAGAAGCCACTCACCGAACCTGTGGGCCCGCTGGTGCTTCTGAAACGGCGCCTCTCCGCGGCTCGTGTAAGCAGTCTCGTGTTTAGCGGTATCTAGGTGCGACGCGGAGTTCCCGGAGAGACGGATGGCGTGGCACGCCCTGATGTCCGGTGCCTCGTAAGGAGGACCGGGCTCAAAGCCTAGTTCCCTGAGAAGCCATTCGCCGATCCTGTAGGCCCGCTGATGATTCTGAAGCAGCTCCTCTCCGCGGCTTGCGTAAGCAGTCTCGTGTTTAGCGGTATCTATGTGTGACGCGGCGTTCTCGGAGAGACGGATGGCGTGGCACGCCCTGATGACTGAAGCCGGCACAACTCCGGAAGCGTTTTTCCCAATGAAGTCGAGTCTTTCAAAGAGATTCAGCTTTTCATACTTCCTGATGTCCTTCTTCAGAACCCGGGCAATCACGTCGGCCGTAAAACCTTCGAGATACCGGCGGTAATGAAGAATGGAGGCAGCGTTATCTGAACCGATCAGGCCTTCCGCGATGTCAGCCTCGCCTCCCCACTTCGGGAACGCTTTTCGGATTTGGGTGAAATTGTCTGAACCGCTCATCGTGATAACCTGTCGCGACACTCAGCGGGTATTGTATCGTAGCCATTAGGCGAAAAGAAACCGGTTCTCTGCGCTATTCAGAATGCTTTTGAGACACGGATTCAGGCCGGTTCCCGGGATCCGCCGCATTGAGACTCCGGATCGCCTCACGCGCCCAGGTTTTGAAAGCCGCAGTCTCCTTTGGGTCAGGATTTGCCGGGGGGTCGATCAGATCCTCCAGGTACCGGACCTTCAGCCCATCGTTCCGGATGATTTTCCTTCAGCGCTTTAACGGATTCCCGGTTGAAATCCGGAATTCCGGGGCGTGATTTCCAAATCTCGGCCGTGATTTCCGTTGAATTTTTGACTTCCTTATCATCCTCACACACCGCGAGCTCAAACACCTGGTGAATAACAAGAACTTCCTGTCGGATACGTTCCCAAGACTTGTTAGGCGGCTCGGTCTAATCGGAAATGTAGGTTTGTTCTCCCAGAATCACCAGCTCCCGGATGACCTTGAACGTTTTTTCCGTCACGGCGTCCGGGAAGTCTGTCTGGGTCTGAAGGGAGCCGCGGAGCCGGGGGAAGAACCGGGACGCCTCGCCCTTCTCTATTCCCTTGAAGAGCGGTGCTTCTCTTCTCTCCTCTCCAATCAGGTGAAGTCAGCGGCGAGGGTTCGCAAAACAAAAATCCGTTCGGTCTCTTTCACCGGACGGATAGGGGTAACTCGCGATCAGTAATACACGGTGCCGCCCTTCACGAGAGGCCAGTCCCGGATTTCTCTCGCTGCGGAGTCGAAATCGATGTTCCACCAGCCGACTAAGGTATCCACGTCCTTCGCGTAAGTGATCCCGTTGCCACCCGGCCCGAGGACGTAACAGTGTCCCATCACCATACAGCTTTCCCACCGCATGCCGTTCAGATGGTCAATCGCGAGACAGGTGAGCGCGTCGGTTTCGCCCTCGTATGCGGGATGCCTGAGCGGAACGCGGTAAAGCTGCTTCACGCAGAACGGGATGAACGCCGCCTTTTCCTCCTCGTTCACGAACTCGAGCGGCTTACACCTGCCGGGGTCGAGAGCGGACTGGTATTTTCCGGATTGGTTCCAGTTTCTGACGATGAATTTCCGAAGGTACGGAATCTGAGACGTGACAAATCTTTCGATTCTGTCCCCGATCTCTTTCAGTTTCTCGTCGGAGAGTTTCTCTTCTTCCTCTTCTTCTTCCTCCTCATCCTCGTCTTCGAACTCGTCTTCGTCCTCTTCATCCAGCACTTCCGGCGTTTCTGGCGCCTTGGGTTCAGTCACTTCGGCCACAGGGGCTGTAACGCTTTTTTCTGTCTCTGCCATCAGATCATCTCCTTTCCGGATATCCGGTAACCATCCTGATTTATCAGCGGTTTCCTGAACTCTGGAATCTTTATCTGCTGAAGTAAAAGTAGCAGGTTTGATGACGGAATGAATCACAGTTCCTCGTCAATACTGTCCCTGGATCGCAATACCGGTTTTTATCTTCCTGTATCCCCAGGTGCGGGGCGAAAAAAATCCGCCCTGATGATCAATCAGGACGGATCTGGCATGTAAAACTGAAAGTGTTTACTTCAGGATCGTCAGCCGATAGCTGCGGCGGCCGACGCCGTTCTTCTCCGCTTTATCCAGGATCGTAAGCGTATGAGCCTTGATCCAGGCGTCGCGGGTCGCTTTGTCCGGAGCACTCTGCAGCGTGATATCGGTGCAGACCGCGTCCAGCGCCACGGGGTCGAGCGACGCGAAAACGCCGATGTTCCCGACATCGATCGCGCCGCGGCAGTTATCTTTCGGCGTGAAGGCCGGCATCGCGCAGAGGAACGCCCAGCGGCCTGGGCGGGCGGCAAGCGCCCCCTTCACGGCGTCCGTAATGGATTCCGCGGTGGTCTCAGGATCCGACTCCTGCCACGTGAGCGAGCGCCCGGCGCTATGAATATTGCAGCGGCCGATAAAGGGCGAGAGCGTGATCGAGAGGTTTTTAAGCGTCCCTCCGAGCTGCGCGAGGTTGTGAAGCTTATAGCGGACGATCGAGATTACGGAGTCGTAATTCTTAAAGTGAGACCCCACGCGGTGGAACTTCAGATGGTAGCCGTTCTTTACCGGGAGATCGATCGTCCCCTGATCATCGATGATGTCTGTCGGCGCGACCGCGGCGAACCCAAGTTCCTCGGCGAGCTTCAGCCGGTCCCGCGTCGTGGAGTAGGTGTTTGACTCGAGAAACGTCCCCTTCACTTCTTTCACAACCGGGGCGATGAGTCTGGGGTCGACGTACGGCTTCCCCTTCCCTTCGAAATTCACCTTGACACCGACGCGGCCCACGGGCTTCCAGTGAAGCGCGTGGTAGACGCGGGTCATGGCGTCCGGTGTCAGCGCGGGGATAAAGAACACCTCGGGGGCGGACCTATCCGTGACACGATGCTCGAGCTTATCGAAATTCGGTTTAAATTGGGCGGCCTCGACTGCACGGAGCGCAGCGCTTGACCCGAGGACCAGGGCGGCGGACCCCTGAAGCAAATGACGGCGATTCAGCATGGGTGACCTCTTTTGACGACTGAGCGGGAGAAGAGAGACATCCCTCACCCTCGCTCTTTCAATCCGTAACGGGCGGGGAAACGCTTGATTCCCCGCGGCTTTTAACCCCGAATACGCGGCGCGGCCGAGCGGAAACCGGAGAATAAAGCGGGGTATCGCTACCGGGCCGTTCGTCATATTCGCATTAACTATTATCCGAACCGCCCCCGCCTCTCACTTTTCGGATTCACTCACAAACTTGCTCGATTTTGTCACGCGGGATGGAAGAAGTCATAAAAATCCGCCTGGAAAAGAGAGGCTGCCGGGCGGTTACGGCGGGACTGAAGTCTCGCTCTTAGCGCTAAAACGTGTACCAGGCGGTTAGCGCCGGCCTTACTTCTCCTCAGGCTTCTCTGAGGGCTTGCCTCGCGCGGGTTCCTCGCTCGTCTTTTTCTCTGCGGGACTCTCCTCAAGATTCTTTAAGCTGTCCTTCGTAAGGTAATGCCCGACGAATACCGTCGTCCCGCGATTGTTCAGCCATCGGCTCATGGTGGTACGGTACCACTCCGCGTCCGCTTCTTTGATTTTCATATCTTTCTCCTTTAGGGGGCAGTCGCCTTGGTTCGCTTTCTGCGATCATCCCCTGACATCAAAGGTAGTCCTTTTCGTGACGGATAGCGCACGGGATTCGGTCAATACTGTCCTTCGATCGCAATACCTTCGATCTGTCACGGAAATCAGGGTTATAAAGCGTAGAAACGATGGGGATTAAACACAAAAAACCGCCCGGAAGAGAGTGCCTCCCGGGCGGCTTCCGCGGGACAGAGGTCTCGCGCTTTTATCTAGAACGTGTACTTGGCGGTCAGGCGGTCGCTTCGAATCGAGGGGGAGCTCCAGTCTCCTATATGCCAATCCGGCACGGTGTGACCGGTGTACTTCGGGGAGTCCCGGATCTCTTCCGCTACCCGGCCATAATCCACCCCCCAGGACCCTAAAACGTCCCATCCGTTATCGCTGTATTCAATGCGGTCACCGCCTTCCCCGATCGTGAACGACTGGCCGCCGCACATACCGTGTTCCCAGGGCATGCCGTTCATATCGTCGTCCACTATCTGAATGAGTTCCTTTGTTTCATCCGGGTATTCGGCATTGCTGGTGTTGAAAGGACATTGCCACACTCTCTCTTTGCAGAAAGAGAGAAATTTGAACTGACTCCCATTTTTAGGACACACCTAAAAAAAGTGGGAGTCAGTTTTT
>ERZ834382.2040-NODE-2040-length-15246-cov-3.126259_pt1 | contig 15246 bp, 10 predicted proteins | sample MGYA00519692_ERZ834382 | MGnify/ENA primary metagenome ERZ834382 (study PRJEB31850, sample SAMEA3708751) | human gut metagenome | biome: human gut; feature: human-associated habitat; material: faeces | place: China | collected 2014 ...
GCGTCAGCGACTTGATGCCGAAGTACGCCGAAGCGGTCATGCACGCGCCGGCAGCGATGACGAGCACCCATTCCGCCGCGGTGCTGCCGCCGAGCAGCTCGTTTGCGACCGGAATGGCGAACATGGCGATGCCGACACCGAACCAGCCGATCTGCGTGAAGGAGATCATCGCCGAGGGAAGATACGAGCCCTTGCTGCCGAAGGCCTTGCGCGCGAGCAGGTCAAGGCTCATGCCGGTCTCCGCGCCGACGTAGCCGAGCAGGCCGGTGTACAGGCTGAGGATGAGGCCGCCGATGATGAGCGAGACGAGGAAGCCGCCGAAATCCAGACCGTCGGCCAGCTCCTGACCGACCCACATGCTCGCCGAGAAAAAGGTGAAGCCGAGCATGATCATGAACATGGTCACGATACTGCGGCGCGCGTACTGCGGCACCGCCGCCTCCGCAAAGTCGATATCTACCGTCGTTTGTTCTTTTTTCATTGATTACCGTCCAATCTTTTGCTGTGAATCTGTTACAGGATGTACTTTTTGAGCGTCGAGGTGAACTCCTCGATGCGCTGAAGGGCGATCTGCTCGAGCGAGATGCCGCGCAGGCTCTCGACGAAGCCGCGCTCCTGCTGATACAGCCAGCGCGTCAGCTTTTCATCGAGCTTTCCGTAGTGGCAGTCCCTGACCCAGTCCTCGTAGGAAATGGGCAGCGCGTGGCCGAGCTTTTCCTCGAGCAGCGCCTGCTTGTCGATTTTGTCCGCGCGCTCGAGAATGCCGTTCCAGAACTCAAGCACCTCGTCGATGTGCTCATGGATCTCGTAGCGGCGCGCGCCGCCGTCATAGATCGTGCACTTTTCGAACAGCGGGTTCTGCATGGAAAGCGTCTCGCGGCGGAACGCCGGGGCGATGATGCCGCCCTTCCAGTAGAAGTCGATGAGCGCGCGGTTGATGCCGGAAACGCCCTTGTTGCCCTCCTCGTAGCAGCTGAACACGCCCTCGTAGTACACGGTGATGAAGCCCTCAAAGTCCGGCCAGTAGGTACGGATCTCGCGGGTCAGCTTTTCGAGGATCTCGATGCCCTGCGTGCCGCCGATGGTGAACAGAACGATGTTGCGCAGCTGTGCGCCCTGTCTGCGGTAGTAGTCGGTGACGTAGCGCAGACACTGCACGAGCGTTTCGCCCGAGGCGATGATGTCGCCGATCATGAGCGTGCTGTTGGGCACCATGGTCAGCTTGCAGTATTTGATGTCGAGCGACATCTCATCGTTCTCGCCGAACACGCGCTCGCTGGACATGAAGCTGATGTCGTGCACGCGGATGTGCTCCTTGTAGCAGCTCTCCTCGAGCGGATAGTTGAGCGCGCCGCGCAGGATGGAGAGAATATTGGCGGACGTGATTTTCTTCTGCTCCTTGAGGTAGTACATCATCTGCGAGGTCGCGGTGACGAGCGAAGCATAGACCTCGTAGCCGACGACCTCGGGATGGTTCATCAGCTTGCGCGTCTCCGCCTCGGAAACGATGTAGTATTCGTTGAGAAAGCTGCCGCCCTCGAGGCGGTAGCAGTCCACGCCCTGGTCGCAGAATTCCGGGACAATGTGGACGTCGTTCCAGTTTTCGATCATTTCATTTTCCTCCCACAAAAAAGGACCGGCTGCCGTTTTAGGGGCAGGGGGTCCTTGGTCATACAGGTCTGTTCAGGGAAACGGGCGGGTGTCCGCATGATGTGTATTCGTGCCGCATATCCATGCGCCTCCCTTTTTTCGACTACTTTATTATACGGGACAGAGCGTGTGGTTGTCAATAAGGGGGAGATGGATTGCAAGAAAGACGAGCAGATGAAAAATCTGCTCGTCTTTGTGATGTTTGGAGTTGTTGAAGCGGAAATTATTCCGCAGAAGCTACCGCAGAAACAAGCTTGCCGTCCTTGATGGTAATGGTCAGGTCAGGATACTTCGTTGCGGTGATAACGACAACATTGGTGTTGCTGGTTACAAGATTAGCGCCAAGTTTGAGCATGCCGTCGGTAGCATTAGATACGCAGAAGGCAGAGCTATCGAAAACATTACCCGACGGATAATTGGTTCCGTTAACAGAAACGCCAGTAATTGCATTCATATAAGCATCATTTCCCATGCCGAAGGTGATGTCAATGCCACCTGTCCAGTTAGTTTCGATTTTTGTCGGCAACGGAGCAGCACCGGCCTTGTTCGGGGTCTTGACCGTGACGGTTGCATCGTTGTAACCATCAGCAATCAGCGTAAGTTTATACTGCGTGCCCGGGGTCAGACTGGAGAGAATGAATGCGGTTTCGTCCTCTACCTTCTTAACGGAGGTGGCATCGCCGTCATTTACCTTGATTTCGGAAAGTGCCTTCCACCAGTTGGCATCGAGACCGGAATAGGAGCTGGACAGCGTGATTTTGTAGCTGTCGTCATCCTGCTCCGCAATAGCGGCAGAGATTGACGAAGGAGCTTTCTTTTTAATAGTAAAGGTGACAATCGCATCCTTGTAACCGGTTGCGGAAATAGTCAGCGTATATGTCTTGCCTTCGGTTGCGTTGGAAAGTGTTACAGTTCCAGTAGAATAAGAGTTCTTCTGTGCTTTCGCGGTATTGTCATCAACGGTAATCGTCTGAACCTTCTCCCACCACTGGCTGAGGTCATCAGTGGAAGTCAGAGTAACGTTATAATAGCCGTAGGAGGATTTAGCGGTAGCAGAGAGTACAGGTGCAGGCTGTTCTTCGGGCTCAGACTGCTTGGTGACGGTAATTTCCTTGTCAGCGTATCCTTCTGCGGAAATGGTAACGGTGTTGTCGCCGTCCTGGAAAGCGCCGCCGCCGAGAACCAGCTGAGTGTCACTGTAAGAACCGATTTTGAACTCGTAATTGGTCGAAGTTTTGCTCGGAGCAGTAAAGGAGAAATCAGCAGTCTTATCATACTTAGTACCCTGAACAGAAATCGTCTGGACTTTAGACTTCCACTCATCAATCTGCCTGTCCGTGGTCGTGTTGTTTGCTTCGTCCTTTATGCCCTGAATAGAGACGGTAAATACGCCATCCTTCTCGCTCGAGGTTACTTTCATCTCCGGCACAGCCTTAACCTCAACCGTGCCGTCCATCGTAAACTCTTTCGTCAGTGCATCGTCATAATACTCTGCTGCAATCTTTACGGTGTACGTGCCCGGCTTGACGTTGTGCAGGGTGAGGCTCTTGTTATCCTCCGCGATTTCGTAGTAAACCGCGTCGCTGCCTTCAACGCCCTGTCTGTAAACCGCGTCATCCTTGCCGTTCGAGGTCAGCGTGACCGATTTCAGATGGCTGAGGAAGTCGCCGTTCGAGTTCTCAACCGTGATAACGACCGGTTCTCCTGCTGCGGTGTTTGCAACCGAGAGAGAAAGACCCGTTTCGTTCACCTTATTATACGCAAACTTCACAGTCTGCGGCTTATAGCCTGCGGACTCGATTTTCAGCGCGTTCTCGCCGACATGGAGCAGGTCTTTTTTCAGCGTGATGGTGTTACCGTCAATGCTGTAATACTTCTCGCCAAGCTCACGCCAGTCGCCGTTCAGGTAGAGCGCGGAAACCTTGCCGAGGTAATCCTCGCCGTTTGCGAAGGTCAGAACAACGTTCTTCCCCTGCTCGTTCTCCGAAACAGCCGGTGCGATGTAATCGAGCTTGCCGGACGCGGTGCTGTCCTGAATGTCGCCGAGCAGGCCGTCCTCCAGGATCGCCTTGGTGGCGTGCGGCGGGAATACGCTTGCCTCTGCGGTCTTGACGAACTCGGAGTACGGAACCCAGAGCGCCTTGTTCGTCGCGGCGATGTAATCCGTGCCGTTATAATACATGGTATCGCCCATGTTGAATACCGAGTCGAGCGTGGATGCGCTGTACTTCCAGTATTCGAGAACCGCAGTCGAGTCGGCAGTCGATTTGTTCAGCTTATCGAGCACGTTCGCGTTCGCGACAAGGTCGCTGTCGAACAGGAAATCAGTCGAAATCGCGTAACCGCCGGACGAGCCGTCGCTGCTGCTGCCGCCGGAAGTGCTTCCGGTCGCGCGGCTGATGGCGTCATAGGTGACAGCCTTGAGCTGATCGGGCTGCGCGCCCTCCTTGACGTTGAAGTTGCAGGAGAAGGTCTGGAAGCCGTTCGCCTGAATGGTCAGTGTGTACTTGCCCTGATACTTCAGATGGTCGCTCGCGCCGCTTTCAGCATTGGTGTCGTTGTACAGCACGAACAGGTCCTGACTGAACAGATAGTAGTCGGTGATCTTCTCAAGCGCGGTGGTCTTGCCGGTCGGATCGGTGAGCGTTACCTTTTCGATCGGGTCGGTGATGCCGTAGACCAGATTGCTGACAGCAAAGTGCAAGTTCTTGCCCGATTCCGGATTGTCCTTGATCGTGAGGGTCGGTGTGTTATGGTTCTGCACATGGATGGACGCGAGCGCCGTGGACTTGATGCTGCCGTCGGTCGAGGTCACGCGGACGTAGTAGCGGCCGTTGGAAGTGAAATTCGACTGGTTGAACGGGATGGTCAGCGTCGCAACCGTTCTGCCGTTGTGCTCCATCGTGCCCGTTTCGAACTTCAGGTTGCGGTTCCACGTATTCTTGTACTGGTCGTAGGCGACGAGCTGAACCGCGCCTTCGCTCGACGAAGCGTCATAGGACGCGATATTGTCGAACCACGCTTTTTCTTCCTTGGTATTGTAGTTGAACATCACGACAACGCTGCCCTCACCCTTCTCGTCCAGAACGAGCGGCTCGGAATAGCTCGGGTGCTCGCTGCGGACAGCAGAAGTGCCGAAAGTGGTCTTGCTCGGCAGGACGCGCACCTTGCCTGCGTTATCGTAGTTGGTGAGGTAGTAATCCCAGAGGTCGAGCGGACCGTGCTTAATGAAGTAATCCGGGAGGTAGTCCTCGCCGGTGTAGACCGCGCCCTCTGCGGCCGTGCCGAGGGAAATCGTCTGCGTCTTTGCGCCGTTTGTCAGCGTGACCGAACCCGGCTGCGCCACGAGCGGAATTTTCGCAACGGCGCCGTCATCGGTCACCTTGGAAACCGCATTCGTGACGTCCGCGCCATCTACCGTAACGGTCGTGCCGCCGAGCGTGAAGCCGTCCTTGAAGCTGAGCGCGAGATATGCGCCGGTGTCGGTGGTGACGACCTTGGCGTCCGCGATTGCGGCCTGCGTCACCTGACTGCCGCCCGAAGTAGAGCCGCCGGAAGAAGAACCGCCAGAGGAGGAGCCGCCGGAAGAGCTGCCGCCCGAGGAATATCCACCGGACGAGGAGCCGCCGGAGGTCGAGGTGCTGACGGTTTCGGTCTTGCCTGCGTCAACCGCCTTGCCGCCGGCCTTGACGCCGGAAACGCCTGCGGCGGCGGAAACCTTGGTGCCGGTGGTGGAAACCGAAACGTTATTCGCGTTCGCCTGTACCGCGCCGACCTTGCCGGAGCCGGAGATTTTCGCGCCGTCCGCGATGACGGTGATGCTGTCAACCGTACCGGAAACCGCGATGTCGGTGTTTGCGGCGATGCCCTTGCCAGCCTTGGTGTTCGCGAAGTTTACGCCGCTCTCGCCGCCGCGCAGCAAAATGCGGCCGGTGACGGTGACGTTCGAGAGGTCGATCTGCGATACGCCGTCCGCGATGATCAGATCGCCGTTGATGGTCTTTCCTGCGAGCGATACGCTGTTGTCGCGCACGATGAGACTGCCGTCCACGGTTTCGGGGAGCGATGCGCTTGCGTCCGCATAGGTGCTTGCCATATCGCTGATGATTTTGGCAAATTCCGCGCGGGTAATGTTGCTTTTCGGGTTCAGCGCGCCATTCGCGCCGTTTACATAGCCGTTTTCAACGAGCGCAGCCGCGCTGTCCGCCGCCCACGAAGAAACGCTTGCGCTGTCCGAGAAAACGTTCAGCGAAGCGGTGCTGCCGCTTTCGTGCGCAAACGCGCGTGCCAGTACGGTGAACGCCTCCTCGCGGGTGATGGGGCGTTCCGGGTTCAGCTGACCGTTCGCGCCCTGAAAGGTGCCCATGGCAACCGCTGCGGCGAGGTCGCTTCTGTACCACGCATCCGCGCTCACATCGTTGTAGCCGGAGAGGTCGGCGGTCTTTTTCGCGGCAAAGGCGCGGTTGATGATGGCGGCCATCTGCGCGCGGGTCAGCAGGCCCGCACCGTCAATCCGTCCGTTCGCACCGTTCAGCAGGCCGTTGTCCACGGCGCGGCGCAGACCGGCGGCGGACCAGTCGGTCGGGAAATCGTGAAAATCCTCGGGGGACGCGGCGAATGCGTTCGGTACGAGCATCGCGCCGGCCAGCAGCAGAGCGAGGGTTTGTTTCTTCTTCAAGGGTTATATCCTCCTTATCGGTTGTGGTTACCCGAAGCTAACCGTTTCAGCAAAAAATGTCCTTTCCCGTCAGAAAGGATGAAAGGCAGTACCGTATGCCTGCGCAGAAGCGCTCTGCGGGCAGATCATGCGGTTAAAGTTAACGCGTGCTAACTCAAAGTGCTAATAAAATACCATATCTCCTTTGCGTTGTCAACTCCTGTTTTTTTGCAGCAGTTAACAGGCCTGTCACGCAAACGACACACAAAGCACACAATTTGCGGCAAACAAGTTAGATGACGCTAACTTATTTGCCGCACAATGCCGATAAAAATTTTTCGTCCGTCTCAGGCCCTGGCCTCCACGAACCACCGGCTGCCCTCCTGAAACAGGTAGGTCTCCCGGCCGTTTATCCGGACGGTATAGCGGATGCCGCCGCCCCCCACCTTCGTCGAGGACGCGCGGCATTTATACCCGAGCTGCTCGATCGCGAACACGCGCCCGTTCATCCACCGGATCAGGCGCGGAAGCATCGTGCCGTCCTCATCAATATCCACGTTGACGGAAACATAGGTTTTGGTGTATCTTTCAGCCATACTGCCACCTCCGATGTGCTGCTGCCGCGCTCTCTCTTGACGAGATGCGCAATTTATTGTATGATAAATGCGTAAACAGTTTACGCTTTTATTATACGCATTTGTTTTACGCATGTCAATGGAAATTTCGAGCATTCATGTAATCCGTTTACGCATTACAAAATAAGGAGGCAGCGCGATGAGGTTTGGCGAAAAGCTCCGAAAGCTGCGCAAGGACAGCCATCTGACGCAGGCGGAGCTGGCGAAGCGCGCCGGTCTGGGACTGAAAACCATTACAAATTACGAAAAAGGCACTACTTATCCGCAGGACCGCAGGGTCTACAGCGTGCTCGCCGAGATCCTCGGCACGAGCGCGGACTACCTGCACAACGAGAACGACGATTTCGTTTCGATGGCCGGAAAGGAATTCGGCTATCGCGGCCGTGTCGGCGCGGAAAAGCTCGTCGGCGAGCTGACCGGTCTGTTCGCCGGCGGCGAGATGGCCGAGGAGGACATGGACGAGCTTATGCTCGCCATTCAAGAGGCCTATGTCGACGCCAAGCGGCGCAACAAGAAATATGCGCCGAAAAAATATCAGCAGCAGCCTTGAAGCGGGGTGAGTCACTTGCTGAAAAACCATAACGAGGCCGTCCGCACCGCCGACCGGCTGGTCCGGAAATACGGTACGCGGGACGCCGACCAGCTGGCCGAGGCGCTCGGTCTGATCGTCATGCCGCGTGCCTTCAAACACCAGAAGGGCGTATACAAGGTCATCGAACGCAACCGCTATATCTTCATCAAGCAGGACCTGCATCCGGTCATGCACAATATCGTCCTGCTGCACGAGATCGGCCACGACCAGCTGCACCGCAGCGCCGCCATCGCCGCCGGCGGCTTTCAGGAATTCAACCTTTTCAACATGGCCGACCGCGCGATGGAATACGAGGCCAATATGTTCGCCGCACAGGTCGCGCTGCCCGACGAGGAAATCCTCGAGTATATCATGCGCGGCTGTGACGTCGCGCAGATCGCACAGCTGATGCACTCGGACATCAACCTCGTCGCGCTCAAGACCGCCGAGCTCAACCGGCAGGGCCGCCGCTTCCGTCAGCCCGAGCACCGATGCGACTTTCTGAAGTGAGGTGGCCGCTGTGAATACCGCATATTTTCATCTGCCCGGCCTGTTCGAGTTCTACGAACTGTACCGCGTATTCCTGCCGCTGTTCCGCGAGCACCGGGAATACTTCTTCGACTGGTGCGAAATCGGCTCGATCTACGGCGCGCCTGCGGACTGTCTTTGGGGCGGCGGCCGTGCCGGGTTCGGAGAGGCTTCGCCGCGCGATGTGCTCGCGCTCATGCAGGAATACGGCATCTCCGCGCGTCTGACGTTCAGCAATTCCCTGCTCCGCGAGGAGCACCTGTCCGACCGGAAATGCAATGCGCTGTGCCGCCTGTTCGCGGAGAGCGGCGGCGTGCAGAACGGCGTCATCGTCCACTCCGACCTGCTGCTCGAGTATCTGGCGCAGCGCTGGCCGGGTCTTTACTTCGTGTCCTCGACCACCAAGGTGCTCACCGATTTTCGCGAGCTCAAAAGCGAGCTCGACCGCGCGGATTTCCGTTATGTCGTGCCGGATTTTCGCTTGAACCGGCAGTTTGACGCACTTTCTGCCCTCACGCAGGCGCAGAAGGACAAGGTCGAATTTCTGTGCAACGAGTGCTGCTGGTTCGGCTGCACCGACCGGAAGCGCTGCTATGAGACCGTCAGCCGCATGAACCTCGGCGAGGTCTGCCCGGAGCACCGCTGCGCCGCACCGGACGCAGACGGCGGCTACCGCTTCTCGAAGGCGATGAAAAATCCGGGATTCATCGGCGTGCGCGACATCGAGGACATTTATCTCCCGATGGGCTTTTCGCAGTTCAAGATCGAGGGCCGCAGCCTCGGCAGCGCGCTCGTTCTCGAATTTCTGCTGCACTACATGACCCGGCCCGAGTATCAGCTGAACGTCCGTGAGGAGATCTATCTGGACAACACACTCGACCTGTTCTGACGAAACGGAGGGAATTTCCATGCTGCAAAAAGTCAACCGCCTGCTGACCATTCTGATGTTCTCGCTCATCGGCGTTTTCCTCGGCTACAGCATTTACACCTGTGCGGACTGCCGCGCCCGTCCCAGTCTGTATTCCGCGCCATGGTACACGCAGCTCTTAGTCTACGGCGCCTGCGTGCTGGTCCTGCTGGTCATTCTGCTCGCCGCAAAGCTCGTTATTCGTCATCTGTATGCCAAACGTCAGCGTGCCATAGCTGCTGCGATGCGAAAGCGCAATGCGTCGCGTGATTATTATGATGACTGGTATCCTGTTATCCGCGATGATGTGATCGCCTGCATCACAAAGGAAAAAACATATCCATGGGATACGGATGATCTTGTAAAAACCTATAAATGCCTTGTATTCTGGCGCAGCGACCGTGTTTATATGTGCGTAGAGCGCTTTGTGGAGCTTTCCACCAATGAATACCGGTGCTGCCCTGAGTATACATGGAGCATTGGCAAAACACTCGAGTCGTTTACCGAGATGTCCGAACAGCAGTTTGTTGACAAAGCGTATAATATCTGGTGCAACGGCGCACGGTAATCCTGCTGTTATCACATCCGAAAGGAGGCTGCGAACGTGTCCGCTCACACTTATCTTGCCATCGACCTGAAATCCTTCTACGCCTCTGTGGAGTGCCGCGAAAGAGGGCTCGACCCGCTCGACACCAACCTTGTCGTCGCGGACGAGCGCCGCACGGACAAGACCATCTGTCTCGCCGTCACGCCGTCGCTCAAAAGCTACGGCATCTCCGGCCGCGGACGGCTGTTCGAGGTGCGCCAGCGCGTCAGGGAAGCGAATATCGGCCGCCGCCACGATGCCCCGGGGCATCAGCTCTCCGGTTCGTCGTTCTCCTTCTCCGAACTGCAGAGCAACCCCTCCCTCGCTGTCGATTTCATCATCGCACCGCCGCGCATGGCGTATTACATGGAGTACAGCAACCGCATTTACTCCATCTATATGAAATACGTCGCGCCCGAGGACATCGTCGTCTACTCCATCGACGAGGTGTTCATGGATGTGACCGGCTATCTGAACACCTACGGTCTGACCGCGCACGAGCTCGCCATGAAGATCATCCTCGATGTGCTGAACACGACCGGCATCACCGCGACAGCCGGCATCGGCACCAACCTGTTCCTGTGCAAGGTGGCGATGGACATCGTGGCCAAGCACATCCCGGCCGACCGCAACGGCGTGCGCATTGCCGCGCTCGACGAAATGAGCTTCCGCCGCAGACTGTGGTCTCATCAGCCCATCACTGATTTCTGGCGTGTGGGGCGCGGCTACGCGAAAAAGCTCGAGCAGCACGGCATGTTCACCATGGGCGATGTTGCGCTCTGCTCAGAGCGCGACGAGGAGCTGCTGTACCGCCTGTTCGGCAAAAATGCCGAGCTGCTCATCGACCACGCCTGGGGCTGGGAGCCGTGCACCATCGAGGCCATCAAAAAGCTGCCGCCCCCGCTCAAGAGCATCAGCTCCGGGCAGGTGCTCACCTGCCCCTACCCTGCGGACAAGGCGCGGCTCGTGCTGCGCGAGATGGCCGATCTGCTCGTGCTCGATCTGGTGGACAAGCGGCTCGTCACCGACCAGATCGTGCTCACCGTCGGCTACGACATCGAAAATCTGACCGACCCGGCACGCCGCCGGCGCTATCACGGCAAGACCGAGGTCGACCGCTACGGCCGCACGCTGCCCAGGCAGGCGCACGGCTCGATCAATCTCGACGGCTACACCGCCTCCACGCATCAGATCATGGAGGCAGCCTCCGCCCTGTTCGACCGGATCACAGACCCCGATCTGCTCATCCGGCGTATGTATCTCGTCGCCAACCGCGTGCTGTTCGAGAACGACGCGCCGCGCCGGAACGACTGTGAGCAGCTCGACCTGTTCACCGACTACGCCGCCGAGGAGGAAAAGCGCCGGAAGGAGGAGGAAGCGCTTGCGCGCGAGCGAAAGCTCCAACAGGCCGCCCTCGCCATCAAGAAAAAGTTCGGCAAAAACGCCATTCTCAAGGGCATGAACCTCGAGGAGGGCGCGACGGCACGCGACCGCAACAGCCAGATCGGCGGTCACAAGGCCTAAGGCAACACCGCACAATTAAAGCTGCGGCGCTTTGCGGAAATTTTGTGCCCTGACTTTGTTGCGATTTCACGGTAATACATCAAGTATTACCGCAAAACCGCGCCTTGTCAGAACGCAAAATTTGCTCGCAAATCGCTCTTGTTCAATTATGCGGTATTGCCCTAACAGAGAAACCCGCGGCATATGCGGCCTGTTCTGCGCCGCAGCGCCGCAAACTTGCAATAATTTCTGCAATATGATACGATAAATGCAGCGCATTTCCATGTACTCGATCATCAAAGAAAGCGAGAACCTTTTTTATGTTTGCACAGCTCGTCGGACTGTTCGGGACCGCGCTGTTCTTCGCGTCCTATCAGTGCAGGGACAACAGGCAGCTGTTTCGCGTGCAGTTTCTGTCCTATCTCTGCTACACCGCCCATCTGTTCCTGCTCGGCGCAGCCACCGGAGCCGTCAGCTATCTGATCAACACCTTCCGCTCCTTCTGCCTGAGCAGCAGATACGATTTCCTGCGCAGCCGCGCCATGGGCGCGGTCATCTGCGTGTTCCAGATTCTCGCCCTCGTTTTCACCTGGTCGGGATGGCTGTCCGTCCTCCCTGTCGCGGCGAATATCGCCACGACCATCGGCGGCTACACCTATAATGCCCGCACCATCCGATCGGTCGGCATGTTCATCAACTCGCCGCTCTGGATCGCATACGACATCATCGTCGGCTCGTGGGCCGGCATTCTGGACGAGATTGCGACCGAAGCCTCCATCCTCCTCTCGATCTTCCGCTACGGCTGGAAAAGCCTCGGCGGGCAGAGCAGCGGCGCCGAAGTCAGTCGAGCGGCGCAGGAATGACCGCAGCCTGTTCCGCGTGCCCGAGAAGAAAGCAGGTGTCTTATGGCCTACAACCCGAAATACGATGACATCATCGACCATCCGCATCATGTTTCGCGCAGCCATCCGCGAATGCCGCTGTCCGACCGCGCGTTTCAGTTCGCGCCCTTCGCGGCGCTCTCCGGCTACGCCGATACCATCCGCGAAACGCAGCGTCTGACCGAGCGGAAGATTGAGCTCGACGAGGGCACGATCGAGATGCTCAACCGCCGCTACCGCCGTCTGATGGATACGCTCGACAGCCGTCCGACCGTCAGCATCACCTACTTCAAGCCCGACGAGCGCAAGGAGGGCGGCGCGTATCTGACCGTGACCGGCGTTGTGCGCAAGCTCGACCCCGTCGCCCGGCGCATCATCATGCAGGACGGCACCGTCATCCCCGCCGCCGAGATCTCCGCCATGGAGGGGGAAATCTTCAGCGATATGGATGAATGGTAAAAAAACAGCAGAAAAATCAGCAGGGCGTTCCCTTCTTTGGAAACGCCCTGCTTTTGCATCGAATCACCGTGCTCAGTACATCATTCTGCCCTCTGTCGCGTCGAACTGAAGCGCGAACTGGACGGTCTTGAACGCGCTGCTGCTCCACATGCTGTCCCCCGCAGTCCGCGCCGGGTACTGCGCCCAGGTGTTCTGATGCGTGTAGTTGACCCAGCTGTTGACGTAGGTGTCCTCCTGCGCGATCTGTATCGGGAAGCAGACGTAGCCGCGCTGATTTTCGCTGCCGCGCGGCATGGAGAACGCGCCGGTCAAGTTGATGCTGCTCTGCGAATTGCCGAAAAAGTCGGTCGTGAAGGTGTCCTGCGTGTCGAGCGAGTAGTACGCCGCCGTGAGCGTCTGACCGTCCCTGCTGCACAGTACGCGGCCGGTCGCGTCGCCGTCCAGCCACCAGTCACTCTGCCCGCTCGGCCACAGCTGAACTGCCTCGGTGCCGTAGTAGTTCATCGGCTGCGTCCAGAGGAAATGATGGAAGATGATCCATCTGTATTCGCCGACGCGGACCGCCACGCCGGTCAGGCGCAGCTCCTTTGCATCGTACACCGTGTCGATGCGGTAGCTGTTTTCGCCGGTCTGCGTCGTCACTTCTCTGCCGTCGTTCACCGGCTTGTCCTCTGTTCGGCTCAAAATCTGCGTCGCGCCCTCGCACATGGCGATGTCCTCCGAGCTGAGGTCATTCAGCACCGCCTCGGGAAAGCCGAGCTCGAGCAGCTTCGCCTTTGTGCTCTGCACCTCGGCCTGCGCCGAATGATCCAGCGGCGTCCACTCCATCGGATAGTTGCCGCCGAACGCATAGCCGCAGGCCATGCCTGCCGCGAGGAGCACGGCGAGCGACAGCACGAGCTGCCAGTCCTTCACCTTGACCGGAACGGGCGTGATCGTGCAGCCTGCGTCATCCAGCTCGCCTGCGAGCACGAACAGCCTGCGCATGATGATGATGTATGCTGCGATCATAACGCTGAGCATAATCCAGCCGCTCCAGTTCATCACACCGAGCGCGCACAGCACGACCTTCCATACGATCAGCGCGGCGGCCGCGCCGCATTTCGCCTCAAAGCCTGCCTTCTGCCGCAGCGCCTTCAGGCCGCTCCACAGGCAGACCACCTGCGCCAGCACCATCGCCAGATTGACCACCGTCAGCACCACTGCGGCCGTTGTCCCCGTCAGCACATCCGCATAGATCGTCGTATCCAGTATCATCCACACGGTACTGTAGAACGTGCGGAGGATGGCGATGACGTAGCCGCCCTTGAAGCCTGCGTTTTCCCGGCGCAGTGCGCGAAGGCCGACCAGCAGAAATACCATGCCGATCGCCGGGAGAATGTAGTTCAGACACAGCACATTCAGTGTCAGTCCCGTGAGGGTCATGCCGATCAGCACGCGCGTGAGCGCCTGACCGCACCATGTACCGCTGTCCGCCCCACAGCTCGACAGCCCCTCCGGTTCGATGATGTTCATCGTGGTTTTTTCCTGTTCGTTCATTCGAAACACCTCTTTCCTGCCTTTGATGGCTAACCTCAGTATAGCATAGAAGGAAGATATTTCATAGTGGAAACGCAATAAAGAAAAACGAAAATATGCAGTTCACTGATGGCTTGTCTATTTTCTGTTTGCTTTTGCGAACTTGATTATACGCTATCAATAGATACGCTCAAGGAACAAAGTTGTATTTGTGTATTTAGCATAATATTTACTCTGATATTTTACACCAAAGTTTCACAAAATATATTGACAGTAACCACATTGGTACGTATTATATAAGCAAGTTAATAGAAACTCGTTTGGTTACTGTATTGAAAAGAGTAAGCGACCATGAAAAGGCGACTTCTTTGCGCGTTAGGCGCAGCGGCCATGATGACTACAATGTTTTCGACCGCATTTGCGGCAGATATTCCGCAAGCGCCAGCACCTCAGAACAGTAGTGAAAGCACGATTGCACCGTGTGCGGACGTAATCGTCTACAAATTCCGTTTGTATAACGGAAAACAGCAATATCGCCGCTGGAACGAAACTCGAGGTTACTGGTTTGATCCTTACTGGATTGATATGCCGGACTGATGTTCTGCATAACTTCATTGAAGGTGGTGCTTCCGATGGTTCATTAAAAAATCCACATAAAACCGAAAGGCTGGACACCTCACCGCATAGCGGTGTAACGGATTCATGTGGATATACATAGTATATCTGATTTTAAATGCAGGAGTGGTTACGAATGGTAGTAGCAATTTTATTTGGTAATATCATAGCTCTGCTCTGGATTTATTTACACAGAAAACGAACACACCATAATCAAAAGATTTATAAGATGCTGCAACAACTGCCATATCATGTTTGGCAAGGGTTACGTTTTCTTCCGCCTATCAATATCATATTTATGGCGTGGCTAATATTCACTTCCACCAGAATACATTTAAATATTGCTGCAAAGTATTTTGTATATGGTGGAGTGGCCATTATAGAATATCTCATACATCTAATTCATTTTTATACTTTAAAAATTTTGGAGTGAGGTACGATCTTTTGTACGCAGTACCAGCCAGAAGGCTGGTATACCCGGATTGATCCGGACCCAGAGTCTCAGAGCCTGATTTCTGAAGCAATCATGGACCGAATTATTCATAATTCGTATGAGATCATGGTGGAAGGCCGTGTCTCGATGCGCGAACGTAAAGGATTGAAGGCTTCTGTGAAAAAAGGTAGCGGCGAAGACTAAAATTCGAGGATTGTTATTGCGTTTTGCATGTTGAGAAGAAACACCGCACGAATGTGGATCAGTATTAGAAAATTGACACCTGCTCGGCCAGTGCTTGCA
>ERZ834382.2053-NODE-2053-length-15170-cov-5.753755_pt1 | contig 15170 bp, 10 predicted proteins | sample MGYA00519692_ERZ834382 | MGnify/ENA primary metagenome ERZ834382 (study PRJEB31850, sample SAMEA3708751) | human gut metagenome | biome: human gut; feature: human-associated habitat; material: faeces | place: China | collected 2014 ...
AAAAAACTGACTCCCACTTTTTTTAGGTGTGTCCTAAAAATGGGAGTCAGTTCACGAGGCGCGCTTCTTTTTCTGTTTCTGAAGGAAGGTCAAAGGGAGAGAAAACCGCTGTCCTTCAGCGGAGGAGCATCAGCCGGAAACTGATCCGGTTCCTCACGCGGCCTGGAATGACCAGACTCAAGAGGGTGCCGCGTGAGGAACCGGGAGAGAGATCTGACAAGAGGTTCTGGGAGTCTTTATGCCCTGTCAGCGATCAGATCCTGGCTGAAGACCGTCTTACTTCTGAGCGGGACGGTTGTGGCCGAAGAAGCGGAGGTAGCCGAGATCCTTCGCCTTGCCCGTCAGGTGCTCGATCTTCATTTCGAACACGTTCGTGTACTTATCGATCTTCTCGAGACGGGCGTTCATTTCCTTATTGATGTCAACGCTCGGGGTGTGGCGTTCGAGGATCTTACGCATGATCGCGGTCTTCTCAGCCTTGTCCTTGATGATGCGGATGGGGCCTGAAGCGATGGCGGACACGAAGTCAACGGAAAGCTTCGGCTGATTCGTACGGTCCTGAGCGATCCAGCAGATCGAGCCGCGGGGATTCTGCTGAATGTCGGCGTTCCGGCGGCCGTCGCCCATGCCAGCGCCGTGGAAGTAGATCTTCCCGTCCAGCAGGATCGGGGTGATCGGCACACCGTAGGGTTCACCGGTGCCGTCAGCGAGCGACAGCACAGCGTGATCGGTGCGGCGGATGACGTCGAGCGTCTCTTCACGGGTCAGCGCGAACTTCTGATTCCGCATCGGCATATCTTTCGTGTTCTTCGCGGGATCCAGGGCGAAAGCGGAGTTCGCGGCAGGAGCGAGAGCAGCGAGAGCGGCAACGCTCATCAGGGTGCGGCGGGAAAGATTGGTCATTTTTATTCTCTCCAAATGGTTTCAGGTATTTAGCGGAGGAGTGTTCTCCTTCCGCCTGAGTCCAATGTAGGAAAAACGCTTCCGTTCCTCAAACCTGAGGCTTATGATGGAGTGCTGAAAAGATCGATATCAGTTCCTCTTTTATCGATAGGAGAAGAGTGCCATGGCAGAGGACCGCAGACGCCCGCCGAAATTCAGCACAGAGACCCGGAAGAGTGACCCGAGACGGACAAACGACGAGAATTTCGCGTCTTTCATGGGTTTTCTCGATGAGCGGTTTTATGACGTCGACCGGCACGCCTGCCGCGTGAAGAAGGGCGTCCGCTCGTACACGTACTCGCTTCACCTCGTGCGGTGCGGAGTGGCGCGTCTTGCGGCGTTTGAAACCGACGCGATGACACTTCGCTACAGCATCCGAAAGAACCGCTACCACAGCTTCATTAAGCTCATGATGCCGACATCCGGTACCTTCACGATTACGGTGAATGGCGTCCGGACCGTGAGGCTTGCGCCAGGCGAAGCGCTGCTCTTCGACCCCACGGAAGACATCACATACGCCGCGGTGAAGGACACGAAAGGCATTTCGCTTCTCGTCGCGAGCAACTACTTTCACGCGCGGACCCGCTTTCAGGCGGCGCTTTTCAAGGTGCTCCCGATCCTCGGGAAAACGGCGCGTGAACGCTGTTTCCTCGCGGTGCTCCGGGCCGTGCACGATTACCTCGGAGACATGACACCGGAAGAGGCCGAGGACTACTGCGATACGCTCTCCGCTGCCCTCCGCCCCGTGCTCTCAGAAAGCTTCTCGGGGAACGACAAATCTTTCGCGTCGCATCAGGATTTCCTCCGCGCCTGCGCGGTTGACGCGATGTATAAGCACATCGCGGATCCAGAAATCCGCGCGGACGACATCGCGCGCGAGGTCGGGGTTTCCTCCCGCTATCTCTCGGACCTCTTCCGGAAGACGGGAAGCTCCGTCATGAACCGGCTTCTCGCGCTGCGGCTGGAACGCGCCTCAACGCAGCTCCGGGACGCCGCTTCACGGGCCTTCACGATCGAAGAAATCGCGAAAAATAATGGCTTCGCGAGCCTCACGCACTTCGGGCGGGTCTTCAAAAAGACGTACGGCGCGACGCCGAGCGAATGGCGGAATGCCGAAACCGTCGATACCAGCTTCTCAAAAGATCGAAAGGACGGGGAGGCCTGAAACTGACACGTTTCTGGTGCAGCGGAAACCGTACCTGGAACGATCGCTTTCCCCTCTGATTTTTCGGTACGCTTTCCGTTATATCGGGACAGATCTCACAAAGACCCCCATATCTTGCGGTTTTCGGTGGATTTCCGTGATTTTTCGGATTCCGATTCTTCTTTCCTGCAGCATCTGAGAGATAAAACCACCCTCAGTTTCATGAAGATCCCCGGTTTCCGGGAATCTTCAGGAGTTTCCTGCCACTTTCCCCTGTTATAACGTTTACCGTACCCAAAGAGGCGAAATCGTCTTTTTCATCTCCTTTTTCTGATAGATGCTGATAGTTCCTCATAGAAACTCATAGGAACTATCAGAAACTCATAGAAAAAGGGGAATTTCAATGATTTGAAGAGCATTGGTCGCGGGATCGGCGGGGTTCCTGCGGTTCCGCCTCTCGGATTTCCGCTTTCTAGATATAACGGATACCGTACCCACAGCACTTCAATCCCAGAGGAGATCCCCGCCGGCCGGGCATCTCCATGGGGTCACCTAATCGTCCAGCCTTCGTTCAGACGCGGGACCTCAGGAAGCGGAGACTCCCTCAGGTCAGGAGAGTCCCCCTTCTCTACCCTCCTCCACTTTTCCCGAGGCAATAAAAAAGCGATCCGCTTTTTACACGGATCGCTTTTCTCAGTTCTTCCCCGGCCTCCCCTTCAGGCCGGGATCGGGCAGCGTTTAGAGGCTGCCGTTATTGATCACCTTATTCGGGCGGAAGAGATACTGAATCGGGGTCGCCACCATATGCATGAGCTTCGTGAACGGGAACACGATCACGATCAGGAAGCCAAGCAGGATATGGATCTTGTGGATCAGCGAGGTGTCGAGCAGGTGAATCCAGCTATCCGGCTTGAAGATGAAGAGACCCTGAGCCCAGTGGTCAATCGTCATGTAGGCTTCAAGCGGGCTCTGGCTCGTCACGTAGGTGCCAAGCAGCCCCGTAAGGATCTGAACGAAGATCAGCACGACGATCGCCTTATCCGCGAAGCTGCTGCGGACAGAGACGCGCTCGTTCGAGAAACGGCGGATCATCATCAGGGTGATGCCGGCAAACGCGACGATACCAGCGGCGCCGCCCATGATGATGGCGAGAAGCCGCTTCGTCTCGTTGCTCATGAGCCAGATGTAAAGGGGCTCAGGAGCGAGCAGACCGAAGATGTGGCCGAAGAACACGCCGATCACGGCAAAGTGAAAGAGCGGGCTCCCCCACTTGATCATCTTGTCGTTCGACAGAAACTGAGTAGAAAGCGCCTGGATCGTCGGGTTCGCGTGGCGGATACGCCAGATGAGACCCGCGATGAAGATGCCGAACGCGACGTACGGCAGGTAAGCGAACAAGACGCTGTAGATCCACGCGGTGGTGGCTGAAATTTGCTGTTCCATTTCAATTGTCCTCTGCTCGGATGGCAATCTTTTCCGTGGTCACCAGTCGGGGTGCCGCACCGGAAAGCGTCCGGAGAATAGTAATGAGCGGTGCGTAAGGGTGCTTCCGGTCGATGAAGCGGCGTTCCATCATGCGAAGGACACCGCCCACCTCGGCGAGAACCCGCTTGGCGTCCTCTTCGGTCGGCTGCGCCGACACGAATTCGAGGAAGAGCGGGACGTAGTCCGGAAGCTCAGAGGCGCTGCAGTCCATGCCGCTTGCAGCGTAGCTCTCGCGAAGGTCCACCATCGCCTGACCCCGGTCACGGTTCGTGCCGTAGACGAAGTCAAAGAGATAGAGGCTCTCGGCGGAATTCGAGTCAAAGAGACTCGAATACTCCGCCTGCCATTCGCGAAGCGACTTAAAACCCCTGGCCCAGGAGAGGAAGGTGCCGAGCGGCGACTCAGGACCCGTTTCCGTGATCCCGTCGGCCGCCACGAGCGGCTCCACTTCTCCCAGGTTTTCCCACAGCTCCTGCTCGGGATAATCGAGAAGAGATGAGAGAATTCGGTAGGTTTTGATCATACGATCGCCTCTTTAGAGGCCTCCGAAGAGACCGTTTTCCTTATCTTCACCTTCAAAACCGAGACCGGTGCGGAGAGCGAAGAGTTCCGCTTCCTCACGGACCGCGGGAGCCGTCGGGATCACGAAGCGATCCTTGAAGTCGGCGATCGCGAGGAGCTTATACATCGCGGTGAGTTCCTCAGGCGTGACACCGGCCTTTTCGAGGATATCGGGCGAAATCTCGTCACCGAGCGTCTTCCCGCGCATGTAGATACGGAGCGCGACGAGCTTCCCGAGAGCCTCACGGATCACCTTCTGATCACCAGCGGTGAGGAGGCGCGCGAGGTACTCAAGCGGAATACGCATGTCGTCGATGCCGGCGAAGAACTGCTCCGGCACGTCCTGGTGGCCGAGCGGAGAGAGCGGCGGAACGTACCACACCATCGGGAGCGTCCGGTATTCCGGATGCAGCGGGAAGGCGATCTTCCACTCCTTCATGAGCTTATAGGTCGGCGAGTTCTGGGCCGCGTCGATGAAGTTCTGCGAGATACCGTCGCGGAGGGCGGCGCGCTGCACTTCAGGATCGAACGGGTCAAGAATCAGGTCGAGCTGACGCTCATAAAGCTCGTTCTCGGGAGCCGCGGAGTAATCCTCGATCTTCTCAGCGTCGAACAGCACGACACCGAGGTAGCGGACACGGCCGACGCAGGATTCGCTGCAGATCGTCGGTTCGCCGGACTCGATACGCGGGTAGCAGAAGATGCACTTCTCGGACTTGTTGCGGGCCGGGTTGAAGTAGATCTTCTTATAGGGGCACGCGGAGATGCACTGACGCCAGCCGCGGCACTTATCCTGATCGATCAGCACCACGCCGTCTTCGCTGCGCTTATAAATCGCGCCGCTCGGGCAGGACGCCGCGCAGGACGGATGCAGGCAGTGCTCGCAGAGACGCGGCAGATAGAACATGAAGGAGGCTTCGAACTCTTCGTAGCCCACGGTGTCCGTGCCCTTCAGGTTCGGGTCAGCGGAACGGGCGGCGAAGGGGCCGGCGAGGTTATCTTCCCAGTTCGGGCCGTCTTCCACCTTGTCCATGCGCTTGCCGGTCGCGATCGAGTACGGACGCGCGGTCGGAGCGGTCTTGCGGCGAAGGCTCTGCTTCAGGGTGTCGAAGTCGAACGTGAAGGGTTCGTAGTAATCCTTCACTTCCGGCTGACGCGGGGAGCTGAAGAGCTTGCCAAGGATCGTCGGGCGGTTGCCGTGACGCAGCACCGCCTTCCCGTCCTTCACTTCCCAGCCGCCCTGCCACTTCTCCTGGTCTTCCCACTTCTTCGGGTAACCAATGCCGGGCTTCGTTTCGACGTTATTGAACCAGGCGTATTCCATACCCTTGCGGCTGGTCCAGACGTTCTTGCAAGTGACCGAGCAGGTGTGGCAGCCGATGCACTTGTCAAGGTTGATCACCATGCAGATCTGTGCTTGTACTTTCATGGTTTGTCCTTATTCTCTAAATGGTTCTCAGGTATCGGCTTACCACTCGACATGGTCGAGACGGCGCAGCAGCACAAACTCGTCGCGGTTCGCGCCGATCGTGCCCATGTAGTTCAGCGCGAAGGAGAACTGGGCATAGCCGCCGGCCATATGGGTCGGCTTCGGGCAGATGCGCGAGATCGAGTTGTGGAGACCGCCGCGCTTACCCGTCGTCGGGGAGAGCGGGACGTTCACAGTACGGCCCTGGTTGTGATACATGTAGACCGCGCCTTCCGGGATACGCTGCGAAACGCAGGCACGGGCGATCGTCGAGCCATTCATGTTCACGGCTTCAATCCAGTCGTTATCCTTCAGGTCGAGCTTCGCCGCGTCCGTTTCGCTGATCCAGATCACCGGGCCGCCTCGGCCGAGCGTCAGCATCACGAGGTTATCGGACCAGGTGGAGTGCGTCGTCCACTTGTTATGCGGGGTGAGGAGGTTCAGCGCGAGCGTCTTATCCTTGATGCCGAGCTTTTCCTTCATGCCGTCGATCTCGTGCTTCGCGAGCGGCGGCTTGTACCCCACAAAGCCTTCACCGAAGTCAAGCATCCAGGTGTGGTCGAGGTAGAAGCTCTGGCGGCCCGTAATGGTGCGCCACGGCATCAGGTTGTGGACATTCACGTAGTTCGCCGTGTAAGCAACACCGCGGTCCGAAATACCCGTCCAGATCGGGGTATTGAGCGAACGGCGGGGCTGCTGCACGAGGTCGTCATACGTGTAGCGGGTGGAGCCCGTGCCCTTCATCATTTCTTCTTCGAACGGTATGCCGGTGAGCTTCTCAAGGCCCTTCCAGGCACGGCGTCCGGCGGCGCCATTGCCGGCCGGGTCGAACGTGAGAATCATGTTGACCGCGTTGATGTCGGTATCAAGCTTCGGAGCGCCCTTCGCGTAACCCTCTTCCACGCGGCCGTTCAGGTCGCCGAGGGTCTCGTAGTCTTCGCCCGTCTTCCAGGCGATCTGGTGCGGCGCGACGCCCTTATCGCGGAGCAGCGGGCCGACAGCCGTGAACATGTCGTAGAGGTGCGGGTAGTCGCGCTTCACGAGAACAAGGTTACCCATGGTGACACCTGGGATCGGGGTCTTGCCTTCGGTTCTCCAGTCAACCGGCTCCATCGGAGCGGCGGTCTCAGCAGGCGAATCGTGGGCGAGCGGGGTCATCATGATGTCCTCTTCAACGCCGAGGTGACCCACGCAGAGCTTCGAGAACGTGCGGGCGAGATCCTTGAAGATGCGCCAGTCGGTGCGGGCTTCCCACGCCGGATCCACAGCCTTCGAGAACGGGTGGAGGAAGCAGTGCATATCGGTGGAGCTCATGTCCGCCTTTTCGTACCAGGTGGCGGCCGGGAGCACGATATCCGAGTAGAGACCGGAGGTCGTCATGCGGAAGTCGATCGTCGCGACGAGATCAAGCTTCCCGACCGTGTCTTCGCTCTTCCACTTCGTGAAGAGCGGCAGCTCCTCACCCATCTGCTCAATGTTGTCACCGAGAACGCCGTTCTCGCTGCCGAGCAGATGCTTCATGAAGTATTCCATGCCCTTCGCGGAGCAGCCGATCAGGTTGGCGCGCCAGATGAAGAGGCACTTCGGGGAATTGCCTTCACCGTCGATGTCTTCGCTCGCGAGGTGGAGGTTGCCGGAACCGAGCTGGTTCGCGATATAGTCACGCGGGGCGACGCCGGCCGCGTTCGCTTCGCGGACGAGGTCAAGCGGGTTGCGCTCGAATTCCGGCTCCGTCGGCAGCCATCCCATACGCTGAGCGCGGATGTTGCAGTCGACGAGCGACATCTTGTTCCAGTCTTCCTTATGCTTCGCGAGCGGCGAGACGAGGTCCCCCGTCTTCACGCGTTCGTAACGCCACTGGTCGGCGTGCATATAGATGAAGCTCGTGGTGTTCATCTGACGGGACGGACGGATCCAGTCGAGACCGAAGGTGAGCTGAGCCCAGCCAACCTGCGGACGGACCTTTTCCTGACCCACGTAGTGAGACCAGCCGCCGCCATTCACGCCGATCGTGCCGCAGAGCATGAGGAGGTTGATCGCGGCGCGGTACGTCATGTCGGTGTTGAACCACTGGTTCACACCGGCACCGATAATGATCATCGACTTGCCGCGGGTCTTCTCAGCGGTCTTCGCGAATTCGCGCGCGACGTGCACGACGCGTTCAGAAGGAACACCCGTGATGATTTCCTGCCACTTCGGGGTGCAGGGGAGATCGTCCGCGTAGCTGCGGGCGCAGTTCGGATCGTCGTAGCCGTTCTCAACGCCGTAGTTCGCGAGGAGCAGGTCAAAGGTCGTCGCGACGAGGACCGACTTGCCGTTCCCGAGGTCGATGCGGCGGACCGGAACCTTGTGCGAGATCAGGGAGTCGTGAGCCGTGGCAGCGAAGTTCGGGTTCTTGTACTCAGCGCCGCCGAAGTACGGGAAGAGGACTTCCACCACTTCGTCGTGGTGATCCTTCTGCGAGAGCTCAGGCGTGAACTTGCGGCCGGTGCGGCAGTCTTCGTTCTTCAGGTTCCACTGACCCTTGCCCGCGTAACGGGTGGTCATCGTGCCGTTCGGGATCACGAGCTGGTCTTCGGTATCACGGAGAACCGGAGCGAAGTTCGGGCGCTCTTTGTCGTCGAGACCGAGGTTATCGGCGAAGTCACCGGCGCGCAGCAGACGGCCCGCGGAGTACTGACCGTTCGGCTGTTCCTCGAGCTTCACGAGGAACGGGAGGTCCGTGTACTTGCGGACGTACTCGTCAAAGTACGGGGTCGTCCGATCCACGAAGAATTCCTTCAGGATCACGTGGCCCATCGCCATGCCGAGCGCGGAGTCCGTGCCCTGCTTCGGAGCGAGCCACACGTCAGCGAACTTCGACGCGTCGGAATAGTCAGGAGAAATGACGACAACCGGGGTGCCCTTATAGCGCACCTGGGTCATGAAGGGAGAGTCAGGGGTACGCGTCACCGGGACGTTGGAGCCCCAGAGCATCAGGAACGCGCTGTTAAACCAGTCCTGGCTTTCAGGCACGTCAGTCTGCTCGCCCCAGGTCTGGGGAGAGGCAGGCGGAAGATCGCAGTAGAAATCGTAGAAGGAGAGCGACGTGCCGCCGAGCAGCGACAGGTAGCGGATACCGGCGGCGTAAGAAACCTGCGAGAACGCGGGAATCGGGGTAAAACCGGCGTTGCGGTCCGGACCGTACTTTTTCGTGGTCCAGATGTTCGCGGCGGCCATGATTTCGTAGGCCGTATTCCAGTCCATGCGGACAAAGCCGCCCAGACCGCGGACCTTCTTATAGGACTTTGCCTTTTCCTTATCGGAGACGATAGAACCCCAGGCCTTCACCGGGTCCTTTTCCTTCTCCTTCGCCTTCTCCCAGAGCTCGAGCAGCTCGCGGCGGATCATCGGGTGCTTCACGCGGCCCGAGTTATAGAGGTACCAGGAATAAGAAGCGCCACGCGGGCAGCCGCGCGGCTCGTGATTCGGCATATCCGGACCATTATCCGGGTAGTCGGTCGCCTGGATTTCCCAGGTCACGATTCCCTTCTTAACGAAGATCTTCCAGGAGCACGAACCGGTACAGTTCACGCCATGCGTGGAACGGACCACTTTATCGTGCTGCCAGCGATTGCGATAAAACTTTTCCCAGGCACGCGCGGCGTGATCCTGGGCGCTGAAGTAGCGAAGATTGGAAAAGGCATCAGTCATTTTTTTGTTCTCCTGAAGGTTCCGGCACTGCGGGCTGCGACGTCCCGTTTGACACGTGCCGGAACCGATGGGGGTGGTTTTCAGGCTATTAGTTGGCCTTACGCATCATGCCGAGCCAGTTAAGCACGATGTTTGCAATTGCAAAGAGAGTGAAGACAAGGAAGCCGAGACCGTAGCCGGCGTTGCCGTAAGCGGTAACGACAGCGGCGAGGATGATCGGGAAGACGAAGCCGCCGAAGGCACCGAGACCGCCGACCCAGCCGGAGGCACCGCCGACCGACTTGGCCACATAGACCGGGACGAGCTTCATCACAGCGGCGTTATTGAAGCCGAAAGCGACAGCGATCACGATCGTGATGAGGAAGGTGCCGAACCACGGGAGGTTGAGGTTCATCAGGGCGCAGGAGATAGCGACGACGACGAGAGCGCCGATGCAGACCTTCTGACCGCCGACCTTGTCAGCGAACTTGCCGCCCGGGACGCGCATCAGAGCCGCGAGAATCGAGAAGATAGCGGTAAGAGCGCCGGCCGTGATCGGCTCAAGACCCTGGGCACGGGTCCAGTAGGTGGGGAACCAGGCGGTAAGAGCCATGAATCCACCGAATGTTGTGAAGTAGGTGAGAACGAGGAGCCAGGTCTGCGGAATGCCGGCAGAGATCTTGAGAGACTCAACAATGTTCCCGGTCGGGAAAAGTTCCTCGCCGTGCTCAACCGCGGCTTCCTTCGCTTCCTCGTGGGAAACGCCGTGGTTACGGAGCTGGAAGTACGGGGCGTTGCAGGAGATCACCGCGTAGAGAATGCCGCCGATGATGAGAACCGCCGTGAGGACGTGGTACGCGTTCACGAAGCCGATGCCCTTAAGGAGCAGCGGCAGACAGAAGGCGAGGACGCCGGCAGAGGCCGTACCGAGACCGCCGAAGACGCCGAGGGCGAAGCCCTGGTCCTTCTTGCGGAACCAGTAAGAGATCTGGCTCACGCCGACAGAGAACGTCGCGATACCGCAGCCCGCGAGGCAGCCGAGGAGCAGGATCACCGGGTAGAGACCGGCCATGTTCTCAGGGAAGCGCGTGGAGAAGAGGATCGAAAGACCGATCAGGCCAATCGCGGAGCAAAGCATGAGGAAGTTGAAAGACTTCCGGCCGCCGTTCACGTCAACAGACGCGCCGAACGGAATACGAAGGAGAGAGCCCGAAAGCGACGGGACGGCAACGAGAAGACCCACTTCCGCCGGGGTAAGACCCATGACATCCGTCAGGGCCTTAGCGGTCGGCCCGAAAAGGGAAATCGACATTGCGCCAAAGAAGAAGCCAAGGGTTGCTGCGAGAAGGGCCCGGTTGGGAGACCCGATCAGCTGAAAGTTTTCTTTGCTCATATCTGATTGGTTTTTATAGCGAAGCGCCCGGAGCGGAACCGCGAGGAGTTCCAGATTCAGCCGAGATCAGACGCTTCATGTGTGTTTTTGGGGAAATCGCCCTCTCTTTACTCAAAGCCCCTGTTTTCAAGGGTTTCGCGCAAAGAGTAAAAAACCCCTAAATCCCCTGATTTATTTGGGAATTAGGGCACTTCATGGAACGCCTGCATTCTAAGTAACGGCTATTGGCTACGAAATATGGAGAACGGGCTAATCCGTCCCCACCCTCTCACAGCCGGATGACTAGTCCCCTACACGAAAGGGTGTACCCATTTCATACAGGTATACGCTCATTATTTCTTTAAATACAATTATTTGATAAAACTGACCCCTCGGCCCCGGATAACGCCGTTACTACCTACTTTTTAAAGTTGTAGGGCAAATGCATCTTTTTATTCAGTCTTAGACCTGAGCCCGAAAGACTCATATCAAAGATGCCCAATCATCCGAAGTGACTATCTGACAGAGTCCACTTCGGAGTAGCTTAGGGAAACCCATAACTACCTAGCCCGTTTTTTGCATCCCATGGACATGGGGGTGCCGCTTCACGGGACAAAAAATAGTGGTAAAGAGCACCATCTTTATCTGTCCCTCGCGAAGCCCCGATTCTGCAGGGTTCCGGAAGGTCTCCGGTTTCAGCGCCCGTCTTCAGATCATTCGGGCGGCTGACCCCTTAGCCATTCCGGTGTCACCTTTATCAGCTACAGCCATGGGCTGACGGACGTTGTTTTTCTGCGTATCTGTGTGTCGGAAATTTCTGCCTCAGCCTGCCATTTCGTATGGCAAAGCTTAAGATTCATTATTTGATTTCCTCAAAACCTCGGAAACACGGAGGATCCTTCCCTTGGCTTCCTACTTCATCATCCTGATCGGCATCGGTCTGATTGCGGGAACTTACATCGCGAATAAAGCGAGCGGTAAGAAAACGAAGACCCCGGCTGACACCAGCGGAATCCACGCAGTCAAAGGCTGCAGCACGACGCTTCTTCTCGCGGGAAGCGTGGTTGTGCTCGGTCTCGTGCTTCTGGCACTTATATTTCTCGCATAAGTATATGAAGTGATTCTTAATTAGATTCGCTTTGAGAGGCTCTTCAAAAAAATTTTATGAGTTCCTGATAGCGGTTCAGAAAGATCTATCAGAAACTCATAGCTGCTAATAGAAATTAGTGAGGCTCTATTAGCGGATCACTACCTGTTCTTCGGGGCTGCTTTGCTGGAACACCTTTCCGGCCTCCCTCTTCATATATAAGAAGAGCTCTGCGGCCTCTTCTACTCTCTCCTCCTGCTCAGCTCATCAGAGGATTCGGCCTGAGATGCAGGTTCACCCGGTTTGATCAAAGGCCGCGCCCCGTCAATCCCTGCTCCCCCTCTCACACGCTCTCTATATAAGTTCTATTAGCTCCTGATAGTTCCTATCAAAAACTATGAGAGCTTATGGAGCTGCTATCAGTTTTTATAGATCCTCTAATAAAGAAAGAGACAACGAAAAAGCCCCGGACCGGCAATACCGGAATCCAGGGCTATTAATCGCGAAGCGATCCGCTGTACGTCAGAGGCGGTCGCGAAGCGATCCGCTGTACGTCAGAGGCGGTCGCGATACGGGAGCGTCAGGAATTCAAAGCCGGAACCAAACTTTCTCACGCGTCCGATTCCCGGGAACGGGAGATGACCGCCCGCGAGGAGATGCGTTGATTCCGCGAGTTCCGTGAAGAGATCGATACGTTCGGCCGCGGCGCGCTTCGGGTCCATGTCGTAGCGAGCGGAAATCGTGGGATCCGCGAACTGAACCGCGGCCACGTGAGCAACGTCACCGGCGAATACGATCTCACCCTGCTCCGTATCGAGCACGAAGAACGCGTGCCCCGGGGTGTGTCCCGGATGGAATTCAGCGGAGAAGTCACCGAAAAGCGTTTCAGCCTTATCGATCAGCTTCAGATGACCGGCTTCCTCGTACGGGGCGAAGAACTCAGCCGTAGCTTTCCGGGTTTCCTCAGGAACGCTCTCACCCGTAAAAAACTCATAGTCCGTCTTCGGGACCCAGACCTTTGCTTTCGGGAAAGCGGCCTCTCCGTTATGCGTGAGACCTGAAATGTGATCCGGGTGGCAGTGAGTGATCAGGACGTCCGTGATCGTAGTGGGCTTCACTTCTGAGAAAAGCCGCGTAAGTGCGAGACCCTTTCCGATTCCGTACCCCGTATCAATCACAACCGAACGGCGGCCGCTCTTGATATGGAAGACGTTGACGTAATGCTCGAGCGTATCCGGGGTCTGGCAGCTCTGACGGACCAGCTCCTCGATACGTTCTTTAGACGCGAGAGAAAGCCCCGGATCCTGAGCACGCGTGCCGTCAGAAATTGAGGTAACAGTCACATTACCGAACTCGTAATGCCTGATACCTTCCATGTCCTTTTTATCCATAGTCGTACTTTCCTTCGATTCCGCTCCGAACGGCAGACTGATAGCCGCACCGGCAGCCGCGGCGGCTGACAGCAGCACACGGCGTGAAAAGGCAGGCTGGCTCATAACACGCTCACTTCAGAGTCTCTGATACGGTGATATTAGACCGGAGAGTGGGAACCGTGAAACCTTGCCTGAAAAAAAAGTCCTCACAGTACTCTGGTCGTCTTCGGATGAATTATCAGCTTCTATTATTTGCTATTAGTTTCTGATAGTTTTTGATAGGAAATATTAGGTTCTATCAGAAGCTATCAAAAAATATCGAATAAACGATGAATGAAAAAAAGCTGTCATGAACCGGCCCTGAATCCACCCGGCATCAGCAGTCATTTCTGTCACGGTTCCGCCATCAGGCGCTTTACAGTACTGACGGAAAACCTATTAGCTTCTAATAGGAACTGATAGGAACGCATAGTTTCTATGAAAAAACTATCAGAAGGTCTTATTAAAGCTCTGACGCCAGGTCAGACCGGGGAACAGCAGAGGATTCAGAGAAGGCAGAAAAACTTTCCCCGCGATCAGATCCCAAGAAAAAACGATCAGATCCCTGGAGGAGGTATCTGATCGTCTTCATACTGCTTTATTAGATCCTATTAGGATTTATTAGGATCTATCAGAAACACATAGGATCTCAATAAAAACTATTCGTCGTTTTATTCGGCGTCATCCACATCGTTCTCGATGTTCTTAAGAATACGAGCCGGCACGCCGCCGACAACACAGTTATCCGGGACGTCCTTCGTGACGACAGCGCCAGCCGCCACAACGACGTTATTCCCAATCGTGATGCCAGGAAGAATCGTCACGTTGCCGCCGATCCAGACGTCGTTCCCTATCTTGACGGGCTTCGCAATGCCCATGTGCTTACGACGGGCAGCGGGAGACAAAGGATGACCGACCGACGTGATCAGCGTGTGCGGTCCGATCATCACGTTGTTCCCCATCGTGACCGGAGCTATATCGAGGATCGTGACGTTGTAGTTCGCGAGGAACTCATCACCCACATGAATATTGAGACCGTTGTCGCAATTAAAGACCGGTAGCACGGTCGGATGCTTGCCGCAGGAACCAAAGAGCTCACGGACAGCCGCTTCGCGTTCCGCAGCGTTCTGCATCGGAATGGCATTCAGCTTCTGGGCGCAGGAAAGCGCATGCAGCTTTCTCCCATCCACTTCCGGATCCATAAAGTCATAAGGAAGACCCGCGTCGAGCTTCTCAAGTTCAGTCATTGCCATTGAAATTTCTCTCCGATTTTCTGTAACCAACCAACAGCCCTTGATTATAGGAAGAGTCGATGTTAGAACTGAGACCCCCCAGATTTCTATGATTTCCTAATAGGTACTAATAGATGCTGTTAGAAACTCATAGCAACTATCATTTTTCTATGAACACAGCAGAGCACCTACACTTTTTCGCTCACTTTCCAGATCACAAGAATGGTCGCTGTTTTCTCTTCATCACACTTCATAAATCGTTTGAAACAGGTACGGTTTCCGTTATATCTGACTTTAAATGTGCGGTTATATGAGCGGCCTGAGAGAATTTTCCGCAGATAGTACGCCAGACTTGAATAAATCTCCGTAACATTGAAGTGATTTTTGGATGTTAAAGAATCGTTTATCTATAGGCAATTATGCAGATTTAAGAATACAGTTTGTGAATAATTTGTTAATCTTGAGATGATTAATTAGAAGAATCGAGGGTGAGGAAAATTTTGTGGGTGACTCTGAGATAATTGCTCTTGGAGGAGCCTCAAATGAAACGAAAGACAGACCCCTTGGATAGTGTTGCAGGACAGATTTTAGAAAACGCCAAGAAATCCGGGCTTGAGATTAATACCGCAGAGGATGCGGAAAATCTTATGGCCCATATGCTCGGTCGGCTGCTGACTCAAATGCTTGACGGTGAAATGACCAATCATCTTGGTTACGAAAGAGGCGGTAAACGTGTCACCGAAAATGAACTGCTCCCCAAATTTAGGACTTGTTAAATAAAAATCCTAAGGGGCG